>Ga0316217_10002919_pt1 | contig 20115 bp, 11 predicted proteins | sample 1anoAmetaG_FD_203633 | JGI IMG/M metagenome (GOLD analysis project Ga0316217, IMG submission 203633) | Freshwater microbial communities from Trout Bog Lake, Wisconsin, USA - 1anoA | ecosystem: Environmental > Aquatic > Freshwater > Lake > Hypolimnion/Profundal zone | place: USA: Wisconsin...
GTCCGTTTTATTGCCCAACCACAAAAGCTTTAATCTTGTTTTTCTTTCTTACAACTTGGATCTAAATTGTGTTAAAGTAAATTTCCTACCATAATAATTGATGCATAAATCTCTCATAATAGGGTTCCTATTAGCCACAGTATTCACTCTTGACATCCAGCATTGCCTAAGTGAAAAAATTTTCAGCCTAAACTTCACTTATATTGATGGGACACCTGATTCAACAACTTGGGCCTAGCTCTGCCATAATAATCAAGAGCTTGTCATCAGATGGACAAGCATCGACAATGAGATTGTTTCGCCCTATAGTAACTGCAATGACCCACTTTACAATGCCGATGCAGTCTAGGCTTTTATTGCAACTTTGGATTCATTCCCGACTAACTATTTTGAGTTTGAAGTTAGTCCATCTTCGGCACTTTTCTTCGCAGATATCACAAACGGCAACGGAGATTGCTCTAGTATACCGTCTGTGTTCCAAAACTGTGGAGCTGTTCAATATTCAGCAACTAGGACAAAAAATGGATGGCAGGCCAAATTGGTTATAAATCTGAGTATTATTGGGAGAGGACAGCCTTTGAAGCAATACAAGATAAACCTTTTGAGGATAGATGCTTCTAGCTCCGCACCAACTAGATACCTTACATGGAAACCTACCTATTCGAATCCACCCTGCTTTCATGTTCCGGCTGTTTTTTAACTGATAAATCTCGTTTGATTCTCAATAAACTAAAATTTATGGACAGAGGCTACAAAACAAATGCTATTATTTGATTATTTACAAGCTAATCAGTTTTATTCGTTCGCCCATTTTCCCTCTCTCAATTGTCTTGCTTTTTATTCTGCCTTACGCCATTATGCTTCGTCACAAGAACATTCTGCTTCTCCATATTGCAATAACTGGAGATTTATACAGTCTCCTTTTTCAGTTAAAATGACTCTGTAGTCAACTTACTACTTTCCTTGGGGAACGAGTTCCTATTTAAAATCAACTTTTAAGGATATTCCGATCAAATCTTTCAAAATGTTGAGTCCTTCATTAGTTATTCCTTCTATACCGTACAAGGAACATCTAAATAGTGGCGATTTTGCAGCTCTAAGTTGTTCAGATATTTCACCTAAGTTTTACTTTGGCACAACTTCAGAGTTACCATAATCAATGTACAAAACTTAGTATTTGTTTTTTCCGACCTACTTTTGAATTTTTGCTCTGTAATACACTCCGTCCTGAGTGAACTTCGAAGTGTAAATACCACCAATTTATACGTTGCCAATAGGCTTTGGATTTTGAGGTACATCCACTCTTTTTGCACCTTCAGGTTATAGGTAGAATTGCTCAGAGCTATAGACTTAGGTCAAATTTAAAGTCTTGGTAAAGCTTATAGGCTTGTATTATTTTTAAATTTCACCTTTCAAAGATGATAAATTGAGGTTATATTTCCAAAGTCCTAATTTGTTCTTTCTGGCAGCAGATTAAGCATCTTCGTATCTTGAATTGCGGAATTTTCCACCCATACAGATAGCAAGACCATTCTCTAAGAGTTCTAAAGCGTAATCTTTCTTATTTATGTAAATTTTTCCATGGAAAATACCTTTAAGATCAACACTTTTCAGCTAAATCTATACGTCTCTTTGATTAGCACGAAGCTTTGAATATTGCAAAGCTTATTCCGAAGCTTTGGCAAAGGGTCCTTCATTGGGAAGACATCTAACACCTTCGAGTACCATTATTACCATCACATGTTGCTGGTTGAACCTCATTTTAAACCTCGAGCCATTCAAGACAAGATCCACCACTCCTGTAAGATTTTTTTAATCTTTAATGAAGGGGAAAATATTTTTGCATTTAGAAGCATCAACTTTCTTGCCTTTACCTCCGCTTAAGTCATTATAATTTGCTGACTTGGCCTAGTTTCCGCTGTATTGACCTTTTCGTTATTTCTTTCCTTTTGCTTCGGCTTCTCTCAAGCTTTAGAAATATTTGGTCATATCTTCTTAAACTTTGGGAGTCTGAAGAGATACTACACCTAGCTACAAAAGATGCACAGAAACATTTTGATTATTTTAGAACACACTTGCGAAAATAAAATCTTTCAGTTCTCCAACATCTCCTTCAAACTTTTTAACAGTGATTTTTCTTGAGAACTAAACTTCGACTCTTACTCTGGATCCAATCACTCTTCTTCTCAAAGCTTACTTCGCTTAAAAGGCATAAGGTTGGTTCTGTGTTGGTGCTCTGATATTAGGAAGATAGATCCTATTGAATTCATTTTTATCATTGCAAACAGTGAGACTATCTCCTGAGTTTACTTCAGAGACTACTGCTGAATAAGACTTCGAGTTAAGAGTTTATCCTTTTACGACTTTTTCCTTTTGATCTTTCCATAGTCCCTTTCCTTCTTGTAAAGCTTGTTGAGCAATCTGCTTTAACTCCATAAACTCCTTCGTAGTAATACCACTGATAGCATCTTTGCCAAGTTTAGCATATCCGTTTTTTAATAATGTTCTGCGTACATCTTAGTCTGCAAACGTAATATATCCAAACAATCCCTCTGTCAAGTTGCTGATGTTTACTTCCACTTCTCTATTTAAAAATGCAGACTAAAGGGTAGACCTTATAGCTCGGACATTACTTTGCTTTTACCCATCTGAAATAAAATGAGAGTTACTTTGTAGAACTTCAGAAAGAACCACAACTTGAATTTCTGAGAAATTCACTAACCCAAGCCAACCCAGATCTTCGCTATATAAGACTACTTTTGATGGATGGATTTCTTAAACTACAGCTTTTATCTTCTTGCCTTTGAGAGCTGCAAAAACGTCTTTATCAGTCCAATCTTTTCTCAGATACCTTTATGCTCCCTTAGGCTTATTTTAAACTGACCAAATTCCTCTTTCCCCCATCTGAGCATCCAACTAAGCATCGCGATACTCGTCGATATGATCACAATTAATTTTCTCCCCTCTAAGCTTAGCCAATCCATTGGCCAAAAGTTAAATACTAACATCTTTTTAATCAACAATGACATAACCTAGTTATATTTATCCTGCTTTTCTTTCAATTACGAATGGAAGGTTCTTCCCTAAATAACCAAGTAAGTACCAACAAGTCGTTTTCTCAGAAATTACCGTGAAGCAAATCCAAATTTCTCATCGTTCCCATTAGCGGAATCCACCTTGGGAGCTGTAATTGCTGTGAGGTGAAGGATTTTTTGTTTGAAACCGCCATTTTGTGGGTCAGCTGGCCCCTGAAACAGAACACGATCTCCTGAGAGCACACCAATGCAAAGTCCATTCAGTTTTTTAGGATAGTTTGACATCTGAATTAAATAGATTCTTTTATAAACGTGTAAAAAGGGTCGTTTAATTAAAATCCATATACATGCAATGAAAATACAGTAATTGAAATATTCTGAAGCAAGCTTTTTTGGAATATAAAAGTATATCAATCATTCAAAAGTAGTAATGATCTCCCATAGTTTTTCTTTTGGATGAAGATTTGTTAAGGTTATTGCTTAGAACAGTACTTATCTTGGTTTTGATATTTTTAGGGCTCAAGATGCTCTTTTTATTGTTTTTGCACTTGCTGTTAGAGTTTGAGGCAATGGAACTTGACCTAAGTTGACTTCCATCGAATCCTCCTTGTGTTTTTTTTGTTTTCTTCGTAAAACAGAAAAAAAGCTATTCAGTCTAATCTACGACTTCTTTGTGTCTTGATTTTTTCTCCTATCTTTGTCGGGACTTCATCATTTCATTTGATTTTTTACTTTTTATCTTAGGAATTACCTTGCCGTATGCTGGACTTTTGCTATCCTTTGTCTCTTTCTAGCGATAATCTGAATTTTTTTTAAGAGTATCATTTTTACTATGAGTTCTGTCTTTTTTATCATGTTTGCTTATGGAAAAACTATTCTTGCTGTCCTTAGATTTGTTAGGGGTGGCTATGCATTTTTATTCATATTTTTTAGGCTAGTTTAGTTCTTTTGTAATTTTTTTGAGAGATTTCATCTTTTACAATTTTTTGATTCGGTGCACTTAAAAGTTGGTCTTCAAATTATAGTCATTTTTGGAGTCATTTTAGTCTAAATCTGCTCTCTATGTGTTAATCTTTGTTGATTTGGAGTAATCATTGATTGGAATACCGAGAAGGTCCATCATTTTGACAATTGACTCAATCTAAACTGTTTTGTACTACAAGAGGTTCACTCCATAATGTTTTTAATAGCTTAATAGGATCTCTTTAACATATTTAACATTGCAAGGAATGAAAGTAGCTGCCAGCAAAACAGCAAGCAAATGATAGTTGATTGACAACTTGAATTATCTGCTGAATTTCCTCTCCTCAAGATTCTTTTTAAAAAGTTAGATTGATTTCAATCTTAGCTCTGTAGCTCTGCTAAAAAAGCATGCAGAGAGTAGGATTATTTTATTGTAAGGATGATACTAGCTATCGAATTCGTTATTTTTGTTTTATTTCATGCTCATAAACCCGATTTCTTATTTGTCTAATTGAATCGGGACGATTTCAACGATGTTTCCAATCGAATACTATTCTAAGTATCTTTACACTTTTGAATCTGAAGCTGAACTCGATTATAAGCTCTTATTCTTGTTTTATTACCACATTTGAAGTGAAAAGTGAGTAACTTTCAGCAATGTTTTATTAATATCTGATAAATCTATTTTTTCTTCAAACTTTTGATCATAAGATAGAAGGCCTAGTAAGAGATCGATTCTTAAGTTGTTCTTTTCGGTTTATTACTTGTAAATGTTTTAGAAAAGCCCCTTGAACTCTTCAGTGCTGCCGTTTATGCATTATAGTAACAATTTGTGTGCCTTTTTGATAGCTTCAATAGAAGCATCATGATTTGAAAGCTGCGAGTTGACTGCGCAAAACTGTAAGTTGTACCTTGCAAGTTTTTGTTTCATTTTGAGTTTAGTGGGATCAGGTGAGGTTTGATTTTGGTCCTTAGACAGAACACTTCCTTGTGAGGAAGTTTCTCGTATAAAGTTCTCATAGTTGAAAATTATTCCTTCAAGATAGTCACTACAATTGTTCAGTTCCCACAGTTTCTGGTAAATAGATGCTTGGTTGTGCAGGATTGTTATAATCAGTTATTTATTGATATTTTTCCCTGAACTAGCAGCATACTCGAGAATCTTTTCTGCCTCTTTGAGGTAGACTATTGCGAATTTCAGCTCTTGCTTTTAGTTAAGATCGATTTTAAGTTTGGCGATATTGGCCAGTTAGGTGATGGTGTTGGTAAACTTATCTAAATAGAAGAAAGGTGACCTCGATGATTAATGATTTGGACCATTTCTAGCTGTTTGGTGGATATTTTCTAGCGCAGCTCGATGCATTCTTGATCCTATTCATCACTTGAGAAGACTTATTCATCTCCGCCGCCAGGAGCGGACATTATAACGCTTTATTAAATTTATCAAATCTTCTAATTAATATCGGCTGCCTTCGTCTCTTACTTATAAATGGCAACTTCACCACTATATTTTGTTAAGTTTAATAGGCAAACTTTTTTTAAAAGTACAGAGTCAATGATTTTTGTTTAGAATCTTTTAGCTCCATTAAATATATGCTATTCTAAGCGGAAATATAGACTTTAGCAGGATGAGATTGAACAATCATGTCCCTTATTTGAAACTTTTCAGTAAAATCTGCATTTAACTAATTGTATTTTATGATTGACATTAATATTGACTAGTTCTGGTTTTATTTGAAATTCAAATCCTTTAATAATATATTAGAGGCGCCATGTAGAACGAAAAAAACTCAGAGGAACAAAATACTTACGGTCGCTCAGCAAGAAAAGCTAAAATGATTGATTAGTTCGAAAACCTTTCTCAAGAAAGTAAAATCTTATCGAAATTATAGACTTCAGACTGCGTACTTCACTTCATAATGCCTAAAACAACTAAAACGCAGACCATCAGAGAGACATTATTAAACTTAACAATGATTTGAGGTATTCCGGTTTCAATACGCTTGAAAGTTTTACTGCTTGTAACAGTCAGCAGGCTGAATAAATACATAGAGTGTACAAATGATGCTAATTTAGAGTATATGAGCTGCTTTCTAGTAGAGACAGAGAAAGGGATAAAATAAAAGAATTGCAAAAAAACTTGCATCGTTTGGAGTTTTAAAATAGGAAGCTTTAGTCCAAAGTTTAACTAATTACTGACCAGCTTAGCAACTACCAAAAATAAAGAGAAAGATTCAGCGAAAAGCTTAAGCAAACTGAAAGAGATTTCAAAGACAAAGAGTATTTTTGTATTAATACAGAGAAAAGTATATTAAAGAAAGGATAAGTTTTGAGAAATAAAGAAAGACTATTTAAAACAGGGAGGGAGTGATGAAGAATGAGTTCAAGAAAAAAGATGATAAAATAGCACAACTATAAAACAAATTAAGAAAAATGTTGGAGAAAAGCTAGAAAAACGACTACAAAAACTCATTCGAAGTTTTAGAACAGCTACAGAAGAAAAATAATGAGCCAGTCTATTCTAGTCCTTACAGCAACAGTTTCGCTAATAGCTCTATCTAACGCATGTATTATGAAAGCCTTGATTCAGACAACAAACTGCTTCGAGAATATTTGAGGTAAGTGGTTGCAAGACTTTTCAAAATTGTATATACGAATCCTTAAGACACTGAAAGAGATTATTAGTTGAATAGATGCTTAAATCTTCTAGATATGCCCCTTGAATAATCTCGAAAGTTCAAAGAAATCCTTGCAAAACTGCTCAGTAAAGCTGAGGAATTAGTCTATGCACCAAAATACGATAGCTTTATAAAATAAGATAAAGCGGATAGTGAAAGTTTATTGAATATGATATAAAAAATGAAGCACTGTTACTCAAGTTGGCAACAGATTGAGCAGAGACGATCGAACGTAATCAAATAGACTTTCAATTTGTTTAATAAAAAGTAGAAATTGAACCAACCAACACTCTAGAGAATTACAAAGTGTTTGAATTAGCCCTAAAACATCAGCAATTATGGTTTTGAGTCAAGAATCAAGGAGCTAGAAGAAGTTAAAAATACTTTTGACCAACAAAAGTAACATATAAATGGCTCAATTTAATTTTTCAAAGAAAAACTTTAGTTTTTGCAAAGATAGTCAACCATGATGCATCTTTTGTAAGAAAACATTGATAAACTATTGGAACCCAACGAAAACTCAAATACCTTTAATCGAGAGTGTGACTGAATCTGATTTTTATGATTGAATACAAAGTATGTTATTACTAGAGAATTGGCTTAATCTCAAAATAACTAAACTCAACATCATTGAATAGAAAGCATACCGGCGATATACTTATAAATGCCATCGGCAGCAATAACAGGACTATCGAAAAGCGGCAGCGAGCTTAAGGCATTCAAAACAGTGGAACCAATCGACTGTCTCAACTTTTTTTTGAGCTCTTGCAAAAATATCTTTTTATCGCCTTCAAACGAATCAAATTGTATGTGGGGTAGGGCTATTTTGAGTTCACTGATAGATGGGATGATCAGCATGTATTCTGAATAAGTTCAAAAGTACTTATTATTTGATCGTTGATGATCTTTTCATCAAAAGGACGGTATTCCTACTTTGTGTACGATATGAACATACTGGTTTAGAGCACTTATAGCTTTTTTATTATCAGTTTTGTACTCTTTATTAATTTCGTCATCTCGCTTTGCCAGTCGTTATCTAAGACAAGACGTTTGTATTCTTCAATTGAGCCACTCTAACGATGCATAATACTTTTGTTCTGAGAGTTTTATTTCACTAATGAGCTCAGCCGTTAATCAAAACGATTCGTTTCTCCAATAGAATCCACTTTGAGTTAGCTCATAGATTTGTTCTTCTTTTTGGAATTTTCAAACCTAATTCCCACAGCTTTTTATAGTACCATGAAAATAATCTTCTCCCTACAGATAATTTCAAATGGCGTAATTTTAAGGAAAAAGTTATTGAGGCATATTCCTAATAAAGCTTTATTGATTATTATGTGGCAGTTTAGGAATTTGTTTTAAGATAAGGCAGACAAAATACTGATGTTTTTGCCTTCACGAACCAGCAGCTTTTATACCTGAAAATCGAAGTCTTGTATGTCGATACTCTTTTATCTGATTAGATTCGCTTTATAGATTTCAAGAGTAATTGAATCGTTAGGATTAGGAGTAAACCCAAAAGTGAGTGATACTTCGTAAATGGAAAACTTTAATTTCTCCATTATGCTATTTTCGTAGTTTTTCTCTATAAAAGCAGTGATTGTAAACCTGCCTTCAGAATCTTTTTAAAATGTGATAACTACAATGAAAAGAATCTTATGGTCCTTCTAATCCTTTAAAATATGCCTGTGGGTATACTAATGAGAAATGTTACAGAAATCTAGGATGAACTTATTCTTGAATTCTATGTTTTTGGAATCATAATAGAACTAAAGTTCTAGTATTTGCTAGCTCCAATTTAAGATACCTATCTGTTGCTATTATCCAGGCTTAATCACTTTAGTTATTTCCTCTTAACCTTCAAACTACAACATTTTATGTGATAAAGATTTGGAAGCACTTTGGTGCTACATCAAGGGTGAGATAGCAGTTATAGTAATGTTTTATAGGTTATTTAAAATGCGATGTGCAGCTTTACAATCCTAAAGCACAACCATGACCTGTTCTTCCTTCTCGACAACGGCAAGCTTAAAATACAAGTCCTCCATTTCCAAAAAATTTACTCCAAATTTCTGCAGATCTATATCTTTGCGGTGATATTTGCCGAAAAGTAACGAGAGGCAGTGGTTCTTAGCATTTTGGTCATTGAGTGGCACAACACAGAAGTTCTTTACGATTTCGTTGTTTTTGTCTTTTCTTATTATCTCTATTACTTAGTTGCTATTGTTAGTGAATAAGTATCTAGACTCAATTTTGACTACGCTGACTCTGTTTTCGTATTTGTTAAGTAAGCTGAATTTCAAGAATTAGCTGTAACAAGTCTTTTACTTGGATTTGAAGACAACTGGGATGGTGAATCCATTGTCTTTGAAATAGAGTTTATCAAAAGAGGCTGGACAAATAATGGTCTATTTACTTGCGATTATGTACTAGGAGCTGTCCCAACCAAAAATCACCTCTTTTTCAGTATCATTTTTTATGCCATAAGAGGTGTAAATCACTAGGACTGTTTGTCCGCCTGGTGTAGAGTTGTAGTTGATTAGTACCTCGCATTTAGACAAGGTATGAGTTAGTTTTCTATTGTTGACAACCAGTTTCTTCTAAAACTCGATTCTCTTTTGCTATTTGAGCAAATTTAGATAAAGCGTAAATCCATCGACTTTGAGTGGGTATTTTTCTCGCATACTGTGTGGAACGTAGCCTAGCATAACTTCGTTGTTTGCACTGAACTCAAGCTCGTTCACTTGTAAAGTTACAGGTGGGATATATTTCAAAATGTATCTATCCTTAATTGTAATGGTCGTTTCAGTGTTTTCATAGGAAATAAAAGCGACAAAACAGTCTTCTCCAATTATTTGAACCTGTTTTCGTACGTCAACAGTGCAAAGTTTAGTCCAACTACCGTACTTGAGCTCAAGCTACAGGATGTTTTACTTCAGATTAAAGGTGGTATCTTCTTGAGGCTTGATTATCTTTTTCAAAGATTTGTAAATGATAGAGGATGTTGATTTGTTCAATAATCTGAATGGTGAGCGGTAAATTATGCTTAATCTGTTTTGCTATGATCTAAAGGTGACAAGGCTCTATTTGAAGGGAGTGGGTTCGAAAAAATTTATTTAATTATTTAGCTTTTTAATTGGTAGTTAATTGGTCTAACAAAACTAAAGATAGCTATTAGGACTGTTGAAAATCTCTAATACTTCAAAACGACTAATTTTCTTGGCATCAGCCGTATGCTATTCACAAGTCAAAGTTAATAGACCATTCAAGTTGAGTTTTATCCTTCGATTTGTCTCATTTATTAGCGTAACCACATATTCAACGGGAGTGCCAAGCTACTTATTATAGCTAAGTGGCTTTCGAGCTGCAGTTTTTAGCATCTTGGCTTATTAGAGCATACAGCTGATCACTCGATTGCTGATATCATTGAGTTGAAAAACTACATTTTTGGCATTTAGAATTTAAATGGATTTTTACTTCTTGTCCTTGAAGTTTAGATACCTTAACTGGAATAATCTACAGGCTCCTATCTTTACTTGCCTTAGCTTATTTTTATTGTGAGAAATGACTGCCTTTATGTTAACGACAACTTCTTGTTAGTCCAAATAGGTTTTGTATACGATCAGAGGGAACTAAAGATATAGAGTTAGGTAAATGAGTATCTATGGAGAGGAGTTGGGGATGACATTGATTCCAAGTTGTTGGATTTACACTTAAGTTTGTCGTTTTTAGATTGTTTTCTATTTAGGTGGTAGCTTGTCCCAAGGCTCATAGAATGATTTCAGAACAAAATTGGGGTTCTTCTTTATGTGAGAGTTGTATACTTTCCAGATTGTCATCAAATCTACCAATTGTACGTAGAGATCACCTTAGCCAACCTGCACCCGTTATCTTTTGTAGCGTCTATTTGTAGTTTTGTTGGTAATGTCAACTCGATTGAAGATCAAATTATTGAGTCTTCCGATCGGATCTTCATTGATGCTAAGTTTGATATCTTAGCCATTGACTTTGATTTACTTGTCTACCAGATTATTCCAGTTTAATTTGGATGAGTCATTTCCCACTTATTCCATTTCTTACTAAGTGAGCAAATACTTTAAGGCTTATGGATCTAGGTCATTTTTCATACCTTTTAGATAGGTGATGTAGAACTAGCCGCTGCCGTGAAGTTAACCTAGTCGAACTTGGCAGTTTTTAGCGAAGAAGTTGACATACTGCCAGGAAGAAGACTTCTTGGGCATAAGTTTGTTAGAAACATACTAATTGTCATAGTTGATGAATTCTACAATATTGTTGACGTTGTCCAAATTGACCTAAAGGGCATAGTGCTCAGCGTTAATAACAACCTTCATCTAGCCCTATTGACTCTCAATTTCAAGCTTGAATTTCTTTTTTTACTCATCTAAGGCATACAGTACAAGCTCTCCTTTAGATTTTAATGATAAGCCTTAGATGGTTATCTTGCTTTACGAACCAACTTGCACATACTTTATTTTCAACTGATTCACGAAATTCATACTAAAAGGTTACATCTTAATTTATTTTTAGCGGAAATGGTACATGTTAAGCCCGACCTTCTGCAGGCATATGTTGTACTATCTGAGTGAAGGGAAGGGGAGTGAGGGTTAAAACATCTAAGCTAAGCCATCTTTGTGTTTGATATTCTGGTAAAAAAGTTGTAGAAAAGTAACAAACATGATTTTATGTGCTTCGACTATTACAGGCTGCTAGATGACTAAATCGAGTATCGCTTTCCTATTGATATCATCGGGGTTCTTAAGGATCACGAAGTATTCTCGCTGAAAATTCAGTTTAGAGTAAATAAAGTTGATATTGAATGGAGCCTAATGCATTTGAGTTGGAGATTATTGTCCTATTTTGTAGCAACCTCTTGCGTTTGTTATACAGAATACCATCGATTACCATAGAAACTTTAGTTTATCTCGTTTGGTCTAGACCTAAACTTCTGTGGGAAGAAAGGCTTTATCCAAATTACGTTTCACTTGCATTTGATCGAAAAATACACAAAACTATCTAGTATCTCGCACATGAGGAGGCATTCTAAACTCAAAGTTTATGAGCTTCACATCGAATGTGCTAACTTTCCGAGTTTTCAGAGACTCAAAAATGTAGTTGATAGAGTATTAGCGTTTTTTGAATTTGGCAACAACTGTGCCCAATATCTTGTTGAGGATATAGTTGAGAAGCCTAAAGGTTAGTTAGTTCTCGAAATAGATAATACTATCTTTCCAGTTACAGATCAACTGACTAACCAAAATATCCTTGCCTAGCTTATTTTTAAGTCTTTGGACTTCTTCAAAAGCTTCTGTCTACTTCTTCCTTAAAACGTATTCCAGATGGAGACTATTTCCATTTTGAAAGCCAGATATATTTGATTAGTTTTTTACTTTGATCATGGGTAAACGTCTTTCTCTATCACCTCCCACATACTTGTCCATCTAGAATTTTTTGCAGTCCAGTTCGAAGCTTTAAAGAATGTTGTTTTGAGTGTATACTAGGCTAATATCCTGCATTTTGCCCCAGGCGATCAATTATTCACCAAAATATGCGTAAAAAGTAAATTAGTTGAAGCTTATTTCGACCACAAGTTGCCTTTTGTTGTAGTTTACTGGAGAAGGGGCATCTCCTGCCTATTCCTCATAGTAAAAAAATAACAGTATCTTGGTGAAGAGCTAAACCTTCCAAGCAATAAACACTTTGTTAACTTCAACTTCAATGCTCTAGAGTTCTGAAGTAAAGTTGTTATAGTTGAACTTGATTTTTAAAAAGTTGGTGATATTTTTGCGACTTAGCTCAGTTTATTCTTAAAAGAAGTAATTGCTGCTCATGAAAACTTGCTTTTTGCTGGTTTAGTTTACAATCCATTAATCTAGCTAAAAAGTCATTTTTTTGTTGAAGAGTACTTGATAAGTGAACTTGGCTTTATTAAAGAGGCAATCCAAAAACTATTCTTCATGCTCATCTAGTAATCTAATTGTAAGTTTATTCATCTTAAACTCCATCATGAGCTTGGTTGAAGAGCTATGTTAATTGTTTTCTTCCTCTTACTTCTATTATTTAGAGTTTTATGAACGGTTTTTGATAAGTAGTTTAGTCTTAGTCGCTGAAAGTATCCGTGATTCTCTCTAATATTCGATAGATTTTTAAGAATCTTTGAGCTTAACTGAAGGCGCTATAGTTGCATCCATTCGACGATCTTTTCGATTAATGAGATGGATTATTTTTTTACGCCAGTTTTGATGCTTTTGCCGATCAGCCAAATAAAAGCAAATCATTTTGTCTTTGTAAGTGTTAAAATTCTAAATCTAGCTGGAAATAATCCGAATTGCAACCTCTGTAAGATTAACAAAAAAGTGGTACTTGTGTGAATGTTCATTGATGAAGAAGTACATATAGTTATCTTTGAGGACACAATAGAAGTTGACTTTTTTGAGTTTATCGTAGGATATTTTGCAGTATCCTGAGAGATCGTTTTCCTCCCGCATGTTTTAGACATTAGTTTAGATGAAATCATTCAGCTCTTACTTGTTTTACCCAAAGATATCGAAGCGGTACTTCATTTTAGTGAGCAGAAACTTAGAGATTTTGATATTGATTTCATCGATTAGAATTTAAAATTTGAATTTGTAGGATTTGTCCTTGATGGACATGGGCAAATTGGACCTCAACATTGAAAGATCGACGTTACAAGATAAGGGTGAGATCATTGTGATTATTTTCTATTTGGAAAATGATTTGATTTTTGATAAAGTCTCCATATTTTGGTTGAACTTTTGCCAGTTGTGAAAAAAGTTGATGCTACTGAAGTAATTCAGCTCAAACCGCTTTAGCTAAAGCTGGTATTTCTGGTAGTATAACTACTAGTCGTTTAGATTTTGTTAGCTTTAATATGTGTTGATGTAGAAATCGCCCAAACGTACTACCCAACACTACTTGCTCATATCGTTATTGATTGATAGAGGAAGAACCACCCATGGAGACTTCACTTTCCCTCTAATTACAGTTTTTTGTAGACGAAATTATTTTACTTCGCTTTGTATTGGCCCTTAGACATAGCTATCACGCTCTAAGCCTTTTTTCTTTTTAGAAGGCTTTTGTAGCTTCCCTGTGTCTTTATCTCCAAGTAAAATTTAATAAAACTTTTTGAATGCCTCAGGGTATATCGTTATTTATATTGATTCGAATAAAATATCGACTTCATGAAATACAAAAGGCTTGCCTATAGGATTTCTTTCATATTTTATCTAGAGCAAATCTGTAATCCCGTCAAATACACAGTTTCTTTTGATGATAGGCACATATGTTTTGAGTTTCTGAGCTTTTTTACAGTTAAATACGTTTGCTTGCATATCTTACATAGATAAGCTCACTTGATAATTCTTTTCTCTCACTATCAATTAGGCTTTGAGCTTTTTGATGTCAAAGCTGACTCCGAAAGTGCTTTCCTTAGAAATTTCGAAATTAAGCTATTCGATGTTTGCGTTAAGTTTGAGAAAAACTTGCAGTTTATTGGTTGAAGTCGTATCTCTAAGCTTATTGATTTAATCTTCAAATTAGTAGAGCTAAAAGTATTCGAGACTATCAATGTACTTCTGCGTGAATCTATCAATGTGAGATTTACTATTCTGAAAGATCATACTAACCTTTTCCTACAGCTTTTGTCGGTAGTATAAACTAATGAGAAGCCAATACTTAAGCTTGTCATTCTCTATCCTTTACATAATCTTAAGTAGTCGTTAATTTTTTTTGACGTTTTATACAGTAATCTAAGTTTTGATTGCCTATTTTATGAAGCGCCGTTTTAGTACCTCTTCATGAGCATGGCGAAAAATCCACAGAAGATACTTTTTGCAGGTGTTCTTCAATGCTTAATTCTACTTTTTTAGGATCTTGTTCTTTCTGTCTTTTTTCTTGTTGAGCAAATCTTTCACATCTTTCCACTTCTTTTCTTTATAATTCAACAAATGCTTTTTGTTGGCATACTGCTGATAGGTACGCTGGTACTCACTAAAGCCAGTAATAAGGTCGAATATATCATAGTACTATTAGTGAGTGATTTTGGATTGTATTTGGTTGAGGTTGATTTCGCAAGTGAAGAGGTACTTTTCATCTTTGTTTTCGTTCAAATTTTATAAAGCCTTGACGTATTTGTAGATGTTGGTTTTTAGTGTAATAGTAAGGATGTAGTTGAAGCTGTCCATATTATCCTAGGAATCAAAATGTTAGAGATTTCCACCTTTGCGAGAATTCGACAATCTGTTGAATTAGTCTGTTATTTAAGCAAGGGTTTTGTTACAGAGGAAATAGTCTTATTTGCTATTAAAGTAAAACCCCATAAAATCCATTTATAAGACGTAGCGCACATACTATTCTTCTGACTTCTAACGATTGAAAAAGGTGGGTTAACCGTTATTATCCACAGTCTTGGCCGAGACTTCATTGATTTTGATTCCAAAAGAATAGTTTTTGTCTTTGTTTTAATACCTAAAGTGAATGCACTAAATTTTGATGCTTACGTTGTCTAGCAAATTGAGAAAAAGCCTCTAAAAGAAGCTAATATTTTTTTTGTTTTATCGCTATAGGTTCGATTTGAACTATTTGAGAGCAGCAGATATGACTGCCTCCTTCCCTTTCTAAAAAATGTTGCCTGCGTCAAAATTTTTGCTGGAGTCGATGACTAAAACATAAATATTGCTTATATTGATGCTCAATGAAACTTCGTCTTCTCGCCAAGGAATATGTATCTCTACCCTCTAAACGTAGCTATGTTTGAGTTCAATAGGTAAATTAAGATTAGTGATAAGGCTTGGCTGTAGTCCGATATTAGACAATACGAATTTGCCTTACATCAGCTAGAACTGAATATTTTTGGAGCTGATGCCGAAAAAGAATTTTTATAGGAATTTGTTCAGCACCATCTAGGCTATACTTTCAAAGACCATTCAAATTCAGCTTCCTTATAATAATATAATCCAAAGCATTTCAGCTATTTCTATAACTCAATAATCGCAAAATCTGAGCTAGCTTTCTCAAGGTTAATGCCTTCATTTGCTTTTTCATAAGAATGATTACTTAGTTATTATTAAAATAATCATTTTACTTCAGGGTTTGTTCCCTTACTTTCCAAGGTGTGTAAGACAATCGGTTGAAGTTTACCTTTTTGTGTGCGAGATATTGATCCATAAAGTCGCTTCATTGAGATTTGGGGCAGAAATTGGATAGTCTTTTTCTACAGCTTTAGACCATCCAAAGCAATAGATTGCATAATTGACTGTGATCTGTCTGAAAATCTACTTCTGATTCTGCTATGACTTTGCTGTTCTTCATAGAACCTGTTAAACTTAGAAAAGTTTATCTCCTTTGCCATTTTAGGGTGCAAGATGCGTTGCGCTATTTTTTTGTTTTAGGCTTCAATTTCTTTGACTCTCAGTGTTCTCCTGCGAAAATTAGAACCACAAGTTTTGTCACTCGCAGCACTGGAAACGCTTTTTCTGGAGGCTTAACGTTCCAAAGTTTTGGGTGCATCTCTAGAGGTGAAATGAGGAGATAAAGTTTTCTTGAGAGGGCTGGATGCTGCATTGATGCGTTTGATAATTTACTGGTTCTATTTCTGCAGCTCAGACAATCTAAGTTTGCGTACATTTCGTGTGTATCTATCTTTTTCAATAGAAAGTTTTAAGGCATGCTTCATGTGTTTATCGTCACTGAAATCGACGGCAGGTTTCATTTGATTGAGATTGTCGCAATGGCGTTTGTAGTTCCCACTGAGGAGGATGACCTTACTCAGTTTTTAGTTATTGTAGCGTGCAGGTGTTGCTCTCATTTCAATATTTTTATTAAGAGCCGAAACAATAAATAAGTTCAAAAGCGACTCTTGATAAATTAATTTTTGATCTGAGATTTATTTGGATTGATTCAATTATAGATAAACAAGTATCAGTTCATTTTTAGGTTTATGAGCCTTTAGAAGATGAAGCTAGCAGCTTTTTGCAGGATTCTCCATCGCAGAATGGACGATTTGAGGTTAGCTTGCAGCCGCACAGTTGAATATCTTTTACTTTTTATTCAATTGTGAATTTGAATGGTTTGAAATCTGTGCCTTGATGGCTCCCGTCGCAGAAAGGTTGTTTAAGGCTGAGCCCACAACTGCACCAACGATGGATTTTATCAAAAGCCTTGGGGTTTTGAACCGTTAATGGGCCAGGGATAGGTGAGACGGGCTGCAAAGCCTCTTCTCCAGATTTGCGTGTGTACTACTTTTTGATTTATTTTTCGATTTTGATGTTAAGATGAGATTGATCTTGGTTTTGAAATGGGACAGTTGCATCCTATGGTTTGACTATCCAGGGTTCAGGCGCAACGTTTTTTATTTTCCTGAAGTAGTGACTGCATCTGCGTAGTAACAACATGTATTATTATTTATAATTGAGATATTAGTGTGTAGAGCTGGATAACTTCCTTCAGTGAAGCTAGGATAAATTTTTCATAAGAAGTCATTAACCTAAAGGTCAAAGGCTTTATTTTCTGTGAATAGGAGTTAAAGTTCATAGAAAAAAAACTCACCTAAACTCAAGTTTTAAAGGTTTTTACTCAATATAACTTAGGATATTCTAAAAAATTGATATTTTATAGAAAACTTTGAGTTTTTTGAGCACCTTAGAATGCTTTGTGATTGAAAACATGGTCTATTTACATTTAAGAGATGAAAAAGCCTGAAGATAATCGAATTAATCAATTTTAGCATTCTTATTTTCCTTTTATTAATATCATGGAAGAATTGCTCGAACCGGAGGCCAGGCTACTTTCTCTGCAGAGTACGCACTTGATAGACATTAATATGGGGTAGCCCTGGCTCTAGATTCATTCCAAAATGCAACGAACCATAGAGGTTCACAACAACCAGAGAACAAAGGCTGTTTCATTGTTTAAAAATCCGGCTAATATATAAGAAACAGTGAATCGCCTGCATGCTAAAACTCGTTATGGTCCTTAAAAAAAGTAAAAATATCAAAAACCAAGGATAGGTAATAAAGTAGTAAAAAACTAACTCAAGATAATGCTAAATTCATACAACGAACATTCATTTTGTTCAACGCCAGCAAGTGAAAGAGTGAGATTATGTTACTAAACGAAAGAAACCGATGCAGTGATCCAGAACAAAGAAAATAGAACTCTCTTGGAAAATTTAGAAAAGAAGTAACTTTTGAAATTATCTTCTAGCAAGTTCAAGAGTCTCAGTCATTCTGCAGTGCTCTCCATGTTCAATATATTTTAGAAAAGTAAAAAAGAAAGAATTTTGGTTTCACCCAAACATGATTATATTTCCAATAGACCCAACAACATACAACTCCCCAGCATATTTCATGCTAGATAATAATCCAAGACTTCTCCTCAAGCAAAGTAGCCAAAGTTCCACACCGTTCTTTAGGGATCAAAAGTAGAATATACTCAGAAAAAACCTGCTTCTGCCGTATAATGCCTCAATTAATAGATTTAGTCTTCCAAATTTGTGTCAATAGCCAATACAACTGGACTAAACCATCCTTAGAGCTAGAATATTGCAATAGATAATGTTATAGAGAACTAGCCAGTTGATAGAACTCGAAGATAGCTTAGAGAAGGCTCAACTTCCAAGTCAAAGTTAAGAACGATTCATTCTCTTGATTTTTTGAGGAAAAATGATGGAAAACTGAATGTTTTACGATTAAGACACCACAGTCTAGAAAAGCTGAGGATTTCGATGAAGAAAAAGGAAGCATTAGCAAAGTAAAATGTAAAGAACAAAGAAAAGTTAGTGAGTTAGCTGAAAAATTTAAAAATAGTGAAAAATCGTTTGTGTTTGAATCTTCGTATAAATGCTTTAATAAGTACTAAATGAGATGAATGATTTTTTATATTACAAAAGTTTTCTTCAAGCACCATTTGTAATTTCCTGATTCTTGCTTGTTAACACTAAAAGATACATAACTCTTCTTATCAATATTATTGAAATTTTTGGTCTTACAAAATAGAAATCTTCAGGAAAATAACAGAAACTTACAAATAGTTGAACTTTTAAAACAAACAGCATTCATTCTTTCAACCCAAGCAAACTAAATCTCCCAGAAATAAATCAATAAACGCACAGTCTATGAAACAACGTTAAGTTCTATGAATTTATTGCACCGTTAGCTACTGAACATTCCTAAAAATGATCCAGTCTAGCTAGAACCAACTAATTCTCATAAAGCATGGTATCACGCAGCTAATGAAGCAAAACCACCCGAAATTGACTTTAAGTTGAATTCTACTTAATATATTTTATAATTATTTTACAATGGGCAACTGTGGAAACTTTGAATAGGGAGAGTTTTAAGCTAAACGCAGATATAGAAACAGCTCTTTGAGGATCCAAAACAAGACCAGGAATGACATTCACACTCAAGATGACATGAATAAAGCCTTTGATTAATATTTTGCCAAATACGACCTGAACAATGATGGCTTCTTGGAAAAAACTGAAATAGTGAGTTATTTCAGCTAAATTCTAAAAGCTCGGCACTACTCATCGGCCCAAGTTGAGTGCTTGGCATAGAAATTCATTTCTGCTTTGAATAAGAGCTAAGACGGGAAGATCAGCAAACAGGCGCTTTACAAATTTTACAAAAAATAATGATATTTAAATCTACTTTTACTTTTATTCCTTGCCTAAAAGTAAACTAAGTGCCAAATTTGAAAAAAGAATTCATGAAAATCCTGTTCGGAATAATTTGAGTTTAATTGAATAGAACTTCTCAACATTCCATCGATATCGTTGAAATGCTTCTCATAAATTAAACTAAGGGAGAACTTGAACCAGCATTGCTAATTCTATTTTCATTGTAAATTAATCATACGATTACGAAAATGCTTTAGTTTCAAACATATCTTGAAAACTATCAATTCATGTATATGCAGTGAAATAAAAGCGGAGAGCAGAAAGCGGCTTCCATTAAATGGAGAGAGAAATATCTCACTAGTTCGTATATCTTACCAGAATTCTCAAGTAGGCTGACGCAAAAGGCGAATTCCTTCTGCTCTAGAAAATATGAAATTTATAAAATTAGACTTTATTTTGAACATTTGATAGTTTTAAATCAATGAAGAATGTGGATTTTTCAGGATGAGTTTTAATGCCGAATAACGATAAATTATCATTTATAGTAATAATATGGGACTTTGTATAAGCCGAGAAGAAGAGGAGTTATAAATGAAACGTCGAATGGCGAGCAGGACTATGTCAAAAAAATCAGGAGGTGAAACCCGAAACAGTAAAGACCACTAGTATCATAACTTCATGCAAATATTTTAAGAATACTAAAGGTTAGGAAGGGATTATCTAACTAGAGATGAGTTGAAGCAGTTGTTCACAAAGATTTTCTAGAAGCACGGCAATTACA
>Ga0316217_10002921_pt1 | contig 20110 bp, 14 predicted proteins | sample 1anoAmetaG_FD_203633 | JGI IMG/M metagenome (GOLD analysis project Ga0316217, IMG submission 203633) | Freshwater microbial communities from Trout Bog Lake, Wisconsin, USA - 1anoA | ecosystem: Environmental > Aquatic > Freshwater > Lake > Hypolimnion/Profundal zone | place: USA: Wisconsin...
CCAGTCCGTTGCGACGCAGCTGTTGCCATCGAGCATCGCACCGCTGTTGCAGACGCTGGACGAGGAAGCGGATGGTTGCCGGATGCGGAAGATACGCCAAGTGGGCTAACGAAAGGTGTCACACAATAAAAAGCTCCCCGGGCTGCGCGCGGATTACTTGTTTCCCGCCACAGTCCAGGGAGTCAGGAGAGTGTTTGCGAGCAAAGTGCGAAATCGTCTTCGCAATTTGCGGAGTGGTCCTTATTCGCCCAGCAGGGCAGCGCCGGCCGCATGGGAGTGGCGCGAATACGAGCAAGGGGTCGCGGATGCGAGCGTGACCTGATTCAGAACGACGCCAACTAGGTTTGCTCCCGATTTCCCGAGGGTTGAGACCGCCTGGGAGAGCTGCTTGGCGCGGGTCGAGTTGGCCTTGGCCAGCACCAGCACACCATCGACAGAGGCCGCCAGTTCCTGTGTCTCCGAGGCACCGAGCACCGATGGCGCGTCGACGATAATTAGATCGAACTCACGACGTACCTTGAGCATCATCTTTGAAAACCCCGCGAAGATCAGATCCGTCGCGCGCTGCGGCAGGGGCCCGGCCGGCATGACGAACAGGCCGGGCTGCTCCGACTTTCGAATGGCATCGGCCGAGAGCTCTTTTCCCCGGAGCACGTCCGCAAGGCCCGTGGCGCCATTTTCATGGAGGATCTGGTGCAGGGCGGGACGCCTGAAATTGGCGTCGATGAGCAGCACCCGCCTGCCGATTTGGGCAAACGAGAGCGCCAGTTGGCTTGCCAGGGTTGATTTTCCTTCGCCCGGCAGCGCGCTGGTAACCAGCACGCTCCGGATGCTGCGTTCGACGCCGGCGAGCGCAATGGCGGTTCGTGCGCTGCGAATTGCCTCGTCAAAGCTTGCCTGCACGTCAGAGATGCTGCCGGCAGCGGACGGCTCCGGTGTGCGAGAGAGAGACAATTCCGGCGACGGCGCAGTGGGTATGGCCGCCAGCGCATCGAGATGGAGCCGCCGCGCCAGTTCCTCGGAGTCGGAGAAGGTGGAATCCGTCGCATCCAGCAACACGATGAAGAAGATGCCAAGGATGCCGAATGCGATCAGCGCTACGGGCAGGTTGATGATCAGCTTTGGAAAGAGCTGCAGCTGCGGCACCAGGGCCGGCGCCGCGATCTGAACGGTTGCCTGCAGCAGCTCCCGGTTGATGCCAGCGATGCGGGCCTTGATGGAGAGATCCTCGTAGATCTTTTTGTCGTGATCGGCCGCACTTTGCAGTTGATCGTACTGATGGGCAACGGCACTGAGGCGGTCGTCTTCCGTTCTGGCCTGCTGGACGGCAGCTTGGAGGAGGTTTTCGCGCTCCCGAGCCTGCCGGTACTCCGCCTCGGCGCGCTCTTTTGCCCGGGCGCGCAGCTCATCGACCTGGGTCTGGAGCTCCTCGACCTGCTTCTGTGCCTTCATGTACTCCGGATGGGCCTCGCCGTAAAAAGAGCGAACCTGGGCGAACTGCTGGCGCGCCGCGTTCAGGCGCTGGATCGCCTCGGTGAGGAGATTATCGTGGGAGGCGGCCTGCGCGCTTTGTGCGGAGGCCAGCGAAGCGTCTCCGTTGAGCTCGGCCAGGATGGCCTGGCTGCGCATGCGCTCGGCCTGGGCGGTGGTGAATTCCGCATTGAGCTGTGTGAGGTGAGTGGTCAGGGTGGCAGTCTGTTGCGAGGGATCGGCCATCTTCAGGCGTTTTTCATAGTCCGCCAATTGCGTGGAGGAGGCTTCCATCCGGGTACGCAGCCCAGCCATATCCTCTGCAACCAGAGCGGAGAGCCGCTCCTGAGACTTTTTCCCGGCATCGTTGACGTAGGCGGTCAACGACTGCGCGACGGCGTTGGCAACGTCGGCCGCCAGGCGCGGATTGTGGGCGCGATAGGAGATTCGGATGAGGTAGCTGTTGGGCACGCGGGAGACGCGCAGTTCCTTCAGATCGAGCGGAGCTTCGGATGCTTTTGCCGCGGCGCCGGGATCGGCATCCGCCGGCCAATCGCTGGAGACGAGGTGATATGCGTCGGCAACCGGACGGAGCACCGGCTCCGAGTGCGCCATCGCGATTTGTGTGCTGATGATCCGGTCCATATCGCCGGAGGAGAGCTGGGATAGATCCTGACCTACGATGGCACCCAGATTGTCGCGTTCAATTTTGACCAGTGCGGCAGCTTCATAGGTTTTAGGAGCGGCGAACTGAACCGCCAATGCCGCGGCGATGGCGGCGCCGAGAAACGTCAGCAGGATCCAGCGCCGCTTCCGGACGGCCCTGGTGAGCTGCGCCAGGGAGGAACTCGTGTTGGCGGGAGCCATTTCGACCGGAGGCACGCCGAGAAGCGGAACAGCCGTCTCCTGAACGCAAGCCGGTATGGAATCGGCGGAGCGGAGCCGGGAGAACTTATGCTTTACCGGCACAGGCACGCAGCGCGTCAGGTTGTCCTGCTCGCGAGCCGCCGGCGAGGGAAGCTCGTCTTCTTCTTCCAGAAAGGTAAGCTCGCTGCTTCCGAGGCGAATCTGATCCCCATGCTGCAGGACTTTTTCGCGTACCGCCGCGCCGTTGACGAAGCTGCCGTTCAGGCTGTTGCAGTCGCTGAGCAGCCACGAACCGCTATCGAACTGGATGGTGCACTGCTTGCGGGAGATCGCATTGTCGGCCAGGCACAGGCTGGAGAGCGCGTCCCGGCCAATGGTGACCTCGCCATGAGTCAGCCGCACGATCAATCCCTTTTTGGGGCCGGAGGTGATTGCCAGCCGGGTATGCACGGGGGCTTTGCCGATCAGTTTGGTGAAATCTCCGGCGGGCTTTGCATTCTTCCCAAGTTCCGTCCTTTGGTCAGCGTGAGTCATCGGTTCCTACCTTCCATTGCAATTGTGTTGCGGATAATGAATTCGTAACGGTTGCGGGTCTTTGCGGGTGTCTTTGCGGTCTGGATATCCAGCAAGCTTGGCCATGCATGAGGCCTGCATCAATGTGCAGAAGAGCATGCAGGGCGGGCGGAGCACGTCTCTGTGAGTGTCCTGGCGCTGCGCCTCCTAGTGTTTGCATGTCGATCTTTTCCTTTGCAGCCACGCTTTCCTAAAAGCACACCTGTTGCCAAAAGTGCGGTTTGCCGGCCGGCGATTCTGCTTCTGCTATACGCATAGTGTTTTCAATTTCTTATCTGGAATTGAGGAGCGGGCATCCGAGCTCGATGGCCGTCGGCGTTAGAGATATCAAACCGATCGACGAGTAGGAGCTATCGGATCGGATAGACCGGCAACAGTGAATATTGGGCCGCAAGGAGTGTAGGCAGTGCCGCAATCCCGGCGATCCGGGTAGTGATATTCCACCCGAATCCTCCGGAGATTCCTGAACAGGCGCAGGTTCACCGAGAGCCGGTCAGATACCGTGACCGATGATCAGCCCGGAGCCCACGGATTCGCCGAATCCGAGCAGATGCTCCAGTACCTTGACGACGGGAGACGTGGTGGCGACTGGAATATAGAGAATGTCGTTCGCCTGAAGCTGAACATCCTGCGACTTGCCGTCTAGGATTTCCTGCAGAGGAATGGTGATCACCTTGCGCTTCTCCGATCCCTCCACTACTCGATAGATGTGGGCCTGCTTGTTGGTTGAGGGAAGCGTGCCTTGCACGACGGCCATGGCTTTGAGCACCGTTGCCGACTGCGGGTCGGTAAGCGGATAGACGCCCGGGGCCCGCACGTTGCCGATGACGAGCAATTTGGGCGCCTCGGGCACGCGGATGACCTCGTTGCCGGCGAGAGCAATGTTCAAGTCCGGCTTTTGGCCGGAGTATAACTCCTTGACTGGGATTCGGATCGTCTCCTTGCCTCCCTCCTTGGCCGACGGCCGGGTGACAACGATATCCGGCCCCGCGCCGGGACTGATTCCCTGCGCCCGAGTGAGCGCATCGAGCAGCTTGAGATGACCTGTCGCCTGGATGGTGGTAGGAGCCTTCACCTCTCCGGCAATGGTCACCTCACGACTTTGGTATTCCAGCACGGTTGCCGAGACGATGGGAGCCACCAGGATTTTGTCGTGAACCAGGGCAGCGGTGACAGCATGGGCGACGGCGGGAGGAACCATGCCTGCGACCGAGATGGGCTCTTTCACCAGCGGCAGGATAAGCTGATCGTCCTTGGAGATTCGGTAGCTGCGAGTGAGCTCCGGGGCCCCGGTCACCGATATGTAGACCAGGTCTCCGGCATCGACAGGCTCATCGCCAAGATTGTCGGACGGCGCTGGTGCAGCCTCCTGCGAATCGGGCCGCGAGATTGAAGCGGGAGCCATGACCGGCACCGGCTGCTCCCCGAAGGCGCTGACGCATCCGGTGCAGACAAAGACAACAGAAACAATCATGATTCGGAACTTGTTCATAAGGATTCCTCCGCTGGGAGATTCGTTGGCCGGAAGGCTCGACAGCCGGTGCCGGGATCGGTTTGCTGTGAAGAACTGCCGATGACGCCATGGTTCAGGCTCAGCAGAAAATGCTCTCGTTTACATCCCGCGAAGTTCGTGGCTCATGAGCTTCGTCGAAGAAATGTTGTGCATTTGTCTTGCCATTGCATTTGCGGGCGATGCCACGCATAGGTTAGGCGCATAAGTTCAATGCTGGCGCGTGGCGAGAGCAAATAAGGGGAGGACGCAGGGACTCCAAAACGAGCCGCGGTCTATCCGAGTGGATAGTGCCGTGGAATCGATCGGCTAGATTCAGGAGGGTTGCACGGGGTGGGAGCGCGGCATAGGCACGGCCGGCGGCAACGGACGTACCGCTGGGAGAGGGCTTACGATTGTTCCGCCAGAAACTCGCTCAGACTGGTGTAGGAAGTGAGCCAGGCCTCCACGGGCTCTTCATATCCCTTCAACTCGACCATTCGTTTTTCAAAGTGCTGCAGCGCCCCTGGAGTTCCATTCAGGCAAAGGAAGGTTTGCCGGCCGAGTGCGACATCGCAGCCGCTGTTTTTGGTGGCGCTTTCGAGGCGAAAGGCTGCGTTGACGCTCTCGCCGAGGGGGCTGAAGTCCGGGTTGTCCTGCGGGCCACTGTTACCGACGATGCAGAACCCGGTATTGATGCCCGCGCCGATGCGCAGCGGCGCCGGGAGCGAGAATTCCCGATGCAACCCCGCCGTGAGCCCCTGGATTTCCATTAGGGCCCTCAGCACCTGACAGATTTGCGCATGATCCGGCAGCTGGCTTTCATGCACCCACACCGCCATGGCCGCGTCTCCGATGTATTTATCGCTGGCGCATCCGTAGTTGCGGAAGATTGAGCCGAGCTTTCGAAACCATGTGCCGATGGTACGTGCCAGCAGCGCCTCGTCAATCTGACGGGCCAGCGGCGTGAAATCGCGGATGTCGATCACCAGCACGGTGGCGAGCCGCTCGGCTTGCAAAACGATCGTGCCCTCGTCGCCCAACGCGGGCTTCAAGGGAAGCGATTGCTCAGCCGGCTGGCAGAAGAGCAGTTTCGTCTCACCGCAGAGAAGCTGATCTCCGTCCTTCAACTCCACCGGTGTGGTGACGCGACGGCCATTCAGCGTAGAACCGTTGCTGCTGCCGAAATCGATAAAGTAGAACTTGCCCGGATGCATCTCCTGAACGACGGCATGACATCTTGACATGGCTTTATCGTCGAATGGCAGCGTGTTCTCGCCAGAGCGGCCGATGCTCCAGGAACTGCCGCAATCGAGATACAGCTTCTTTTTGCCGGGCATTCCAGTCAGAAAATACGCCCGTTCCGTGACCAAGTTGCCATCTCCTATCCGTGCGGGATTTGTATTGCGAAACGGATTCGGGCCGCGGGAGCCCGCACAAAACCCGCGCACTGCGCGAACGAATTATAGGGCGAACCGGCGGAGGCGGGGTGCAGAATTGTTCCACCGGGCTGCATGAGCGAGCATCTTACTTCAAACTGCCACCCATGGGATTGTATCGCTGCGGCCGCGACACTGGCGGGCATTAGTACGGAGGTTACAGCAAAGGAATTATTGTGCTGCTACAACCCAATAAGGCAGAAACGAATCTAGCGGTTATCGATTTTTACCGGCTGCACACAGGTGCGCCACGTATTCGGATGGAATCGAATCACATGAGTTGGCTAGTGAGGCACCGTCGTTTCCCGCCGCAATTCCGCATCGATAGCGTCGGCTAAGGGAGGCTGCATGACCACGAAGGCCGACAGCTCCGCTGAGGCCGCCTGCAAGCAGGAAGTGCCGACGATTGTTTGTATGCAAGATGACGACGCGGCCTGCGCAGCCGTAAAGGGATGCTGCAAACTTAACCGCATGTTTTGGGACGGCGGGGCGGCTCCGGACGGGCCTTTGCAGGTATTGGTGGCTGCCTCGGAAGAGGCGCTGGCCCGGCGCTGGCCACAGCTGCAGGGAATCGATCTTCGAATGATTGTTCTGAGCGACGCCTGCTTCCGTGATCCGGTCCTGGATGCCGCCGTATTTGCGTACCTGCCTAAGGAAACCCCGATCCCTCATCTGGAGCGCATGATCGAAAACGCGCTGGAAGACATGACGCGCAACACTCTGTGCCGGGAGTTGGCGGAGCGGTTAAGGGTGAGTTCGGAGGAGATCGACGAGTTGAATCGCATCGGAGTGGCGCTCTCCGCCGAGCACAGAATACCGAAGCTGCTGGAGATGATTCTGACCAAGGCGCGGCAGATTACCGCCGCCGACGCCGGCTCGATCTACCTTGTGGAGCCCGGGCCGGAGGCTATCCCTCCCCGCTCTGCCGCGTTGCCCCGCGCGGCGACAGGGCATTCGCTGCCAACAGTGGCCGGCTCCGATTCCAATGCGCACCCATCCCGGCTGCGCTTTTCCTGGACGCAGAACGATACCCTCTCGCTGCTGCCTCTGGAAGAGATGGCGGTGGAGATCAGCGAATCGTCGATTGCAGGCTATGTCGCATTCACGGGAGAATATGTCCAACTGGACGATGCCTACAATCCTCCCCCAGGCCTCCCATTCACGATCAACCGAAGTTTTGACCTGAAGCTCGGCTACCATACCAAGTCGATTCTGGCCGTGCCCATGCGGAACGAGAAAGATGAGGTTGTGGGCGTGCTGCAGTTGATGAACTGCAAGCGGGAGATGGCGGCCAAGCTGACTTCGTATGTTGCAGTCTCGGCGCAGGTGCGCCCCTTCAGCGCTCATCATCGCGAGCTGATCATGTCGCTGGCAAGCCAGGCGGCTATTGCGCTGCAGAACAGCCGGCTGTTGCGCTCCATCGAGACCCTGTTCGAGGGCTTCGTAGACGCCTCGGTGATTGCGATTGAGGAACGGGACCCGACCACCTGCGGGCACTCCTTCCGGGTCGCACAATTGGCGCTGGTGCTGGCCGAGGCGGTCAACCGAGTCTCCACCGGTCCTTGGGCGGAGATCCGGTTTACGCCAAGCCAGATGAAAGAGCTGCGTTATGCCGCATTGCTGCACGACTTCGGCAAAGTCGGAGTCCGTGAAAATGTTCTGCTGAAGGCGGCCAAGCTTTATCCGGCGCAACTGGAGTTGCTGCGCCAGCGATTCCAGTTCGCAAAGCGAACGGCGGAGGCCGAGTCTCTGCGCCAGCAACTCGATTTTCTCCTGGCCAACGGGGTCTCCGCTCACAGAAGCAATGCGCAGCAAGCCGAGGCCGGCATCCGGGAATATTGGGAAAGACTCGACCGGTTATGGGAGGCGATTGAGCAGGCGAACCGGTCGACGTTGACCTCGCAACGCGTTTGTTCCGAGCTGGCCGAAGCTGCTTCGCTCGGCTTTACCGGCGTCGACGGGGTCCCCAGCGCACTGGTCACAGAAGAAGAGACTCGCCTGCTAGCGATTGCCCAGGGGTCGCTGGACCCGGAAGAACGGACCCAGATTGAGGCCCACGTGATTTATACCGAGCGTTTCCTGAGCCAGATCCCCTGGACGGGGGATCTGCAGAATGTGACCGCTATCGCCGCCGGCCATCACGAGAAGCTGAACGGCACGGGCTATCCGCGCCGGCTCCTGGCAGCGGATATCCCTGTGCAGACGCGCATCATCACCATCGTGGACATGTTTGACGCACTCACCGCCTCGGACCGTCCCTACAAAAAAGCGGTGAGCACTGAGGATGCCCTCCATATTCTGCGCGCCGAAGTGAATGCCGGCGCAATTGACGCGAACCTGTTCGAGCTCTTTGTGGAGTTGATTCGGGAGGGAACCCATGCGGGAGAGCTGCAGGAGCAGAGTTTTTTCACGACTGACCGCTCGGCCGTGGCGTAGCGCGGCTTTGGCGGAAGGCCGGCTGTCCGTGGTTTTCTATGGCTCGCGCGGGGGAAAGCCGTTGTTGTTTCTCGGGGGCAGGATGCTCGCTAATACTGCGGACACAGCTCGAGCGCCGTGCAGATCGGCGCGGCGAGTGCAGCCAGCAAGCTCCCCGCTCCAAAGTTGACCGGTGGTGGGACGGCATAGACGCTCATGACGGATAACAAGATCAGGCACATCGGCAAGTACGACATCATCAAGACGCTGGGCCGCGGGGGGATGGGTGTGGTCTACAAGGCCACCGACCGGCTGCTCGGACGAATGGTTGCGATCAAGATGATTACGGGCGGTTTTGCAGACGATCCGGATCTGCTGAAGCGTTTCTACCGGGAGGCCAGGTCCACGGCCAGCCTTCGTCATCCGAACATTGTGACCGTCTATGACGTTGGCGACCAGGCGGGCGAGCCGTACCTGGTGATGGAGTTTCTCGACGGCGAGAGCCTGGATGTGATGATCAACTCCCAGCGCGAGCTCAGCCTGCTGGAGAAGACCAACTATATCGTACAGATTTGCCGCGGGCTGCAGTATGCGCACGACCGAAACATTATTCACCGAGATATCAAGCCCGCAAACATCATGGTGCTCGGCGACGGCACGGTCAAACTCGTCGATTTCGGCATCGCGCGCATGGGCGACGACCGCGTTACCAGACCCGGCCAGGTGATGGGCAGCGTACATTACATGGCGCCGGAGCAGATCAAGGATGGTGATGTCGGTACGGGGGCCGATCTGTTTGCGACCGGCGCTGTGCTTTACCAGTTACTGACCTATCATTTGCCGTTTAAGGGCGAGGACGCTTGCGCTACGCTGGCCAAAATTCTGCACGATCCACCTCCTCCGCTCTCGCAATACCTTGCGCAGTATCCGCCCGAGCTGGATGCGATCCTCGAAAGAGCGCTGGCCAAGGATAGCGCGGAGCGCTACCAGACGGCGGACGAGTTGGCCTTCGACCTGACGCAGGTGCAGTTGCAACTGAAGGCCGGAATTGTTGCCGAACTGCTGGAAAAGGCCACCGCATCGATGGAACAAGGCGAGCTGACCGCGGCAAAAGAGCACCTGATGAAGCTGCTCACGCTCGATCCGCAGCATAAGCCGGCCAATGAACGCCTGCGCGCCTTGCAGAGACAGCTCCAGGAGCGCAAACGGCTGGAACAGGTCGAGCAACTGCGGAAAGATGCGGAGGAGGCCGGCAGGCAGCAGCAGTTTGAGCAGGCGATCCGGTTGATATCGCAGGCCATCTCACTCGACTCCACGAATTCCGAGCTGATGCGGATTCTGGAGGAGCTGAATCATGTCAAGAATCGCGCTGAGTTTGTTCAGGACCGCATGAGCCAGGCCAGAGCCGCGCGCAGCGCCGATGATCTTGAGGAAGCGTTGACCTGCCTGAACCAACTGCTTGGGCAGGTGCCCGACTATGCCGCTGCGATCGCCATGCGGGTCGAGGTGTCCGGCGAGATTGCCGAGCGCGAGAAGCAGCTCCGGATACGTTCGCTGCTGGAGGAGGCCCGCGGGCAGATCGAATCGCAGCAGTTCAGCAAGGCCCTCAAGGTTCTGGAGGCTGCGGCGGAGATCGATCCGGATGCTTCCAATTTGAGCAGTCTGCTCAAGCTGGCGAAGGAGGGTGCCGAGCAGGAGCGCCGGCAGGAGCGACGGCAGCGGCTGCAGGCACTTACCTCCGAGGTTGAACAGATGCTGGAGGAAAACGACTATGCCGCGGCGCTGGCGCACATTGAAGATGGTCTGCAGAGCTTTCCGGATGAGCCTGCATTACTGCGCCTGATCGGGGTTGCCGAGCGGATGCGGGAGACCGAAGAGCGGCGGGAATTAGTGGACGCGCGGATCGAATCGGCGCACCGCCTGCTGCAGGCGAGGAAGCCGCAGGAGGCAATTGTGGTCCTGCAGTTTGCAAGCGATCTTATCGAACGCGTGCCTTACGATATGCGGAACCGCTACGACGATCTGATCGCCGAGATTGCCGAGTGCCGCCAGGAGGCCGAGGAACTGGTCGCCGAATGCGGGCGGGCTGCGCTGAGAGCACGGAATGCCAACCCGGAGAGCAAGAGCGCTCCGCAGTCCTTCTCCTCCGACACGACCACGCGAGAGCTGGCCGGCAAGCCGCAGGCGATCCGGGCGGCGCCATCGTATGACAACCCGGTGCTGGAATTGACCCCTCCGCAGGGACAGAATCTGCCCGAGGAGGTGTGGCGAGTGCCGCTAGCAGGCGATACTTCATCGACCGATATCACGCAGGTGTGTCCCTCATCGGGGGCTCCCGCGGCTGCGTCCAATCCCGTCTCTGCGGTTCCGGAAATCACCTACGCTACGTCTGCAATATCCGGAAATCTTTTGGGATGGGAGGCAGAGACCTTGGTGAGGGTGGAGAGAGAACTCGCTGTCTTCCTCGGTCCCCTGGCGCGGGTCCTTGTCAAGAGAGCCGCCTGCAAGACGAACAATCCGGAAGAGCTCTACACGATGCTTGCCGCGCACCTGGAACGGGAGAGCGACCAGAAAGGATTCCTCGCCAGAAGTCCGGGCAGCCGGTCCTTGCCACAGAGCCCGGCAGTCGAGGAGACCTCGCTCAGCCGAACGATCTTTCCCGCGATCAACAGTGCGCTCACACCGGCGGATGTGGAGCACGCGGCCCAGCAGTTGGCACGCCATGTGGGTCCCATTGCCAATGTTCTGGCCAAGCGGGCGGCCCAGCGGGCGGACAGCCTCGGGATGCTGTACGGGCTTCTCGCCAAGCATCTGCATAATGATACCGAGCGGGCGCGGTTTCTGCGGGAGTCCGGCTTCCCTGAACTGTAAGCAACCACCGGCGCCAGTCAGGCTATGTTTGCGGGCCCTTTCTGCAGGGAACGAAGCTGCAGGTTTCGCATTAGCCGGTGCAGGTAGTTTGGATGAATGCCGAGGATCTTCGCGGCCTCAGTGATCATTCCCCCGCCTTGCTCAATCGCCTCCAGAACCAGTTGCTTCTTGAGCGCATTGATGCCCTGGTGGTACTTCGAGCCGCTGACCTCCTCCGTCTGCACCTCCAGCAAGGCTTCGGGAAGATCATCCGGCATGATCGAGTCCCCGGCGCCCAGCACGACTGCGCGTTCGATGGCATTTTCCAGCTCTCGAACGTTTCCCGGCCAGGAGTAGCCGGTCAACAGGGCGCGGGCATGCGGGGAGATTCCCTTTTGCGGACGCTTGCATTTTTTCGAAGATTCGGCGGCAAAATACATGGCGAGCAGAGGAATGTCCTCACGGTGCGCGCGCAATGGAGGGACAACGACGGAGACCACATTGAGCCGGTAATACAGGTCCTGGCGGAAGGTCCCGGTCTGCATCGCCTTCTCCAGGTCTCGATTGGTGGCTGCCAGAAAACGCGCGTCCACGCGCATGGGACGCGTGCCGCCCACTCGCTCATACTCTCGGTTCTGCAGGACGCGCAGCAGCTTGGCCTGCAGGCTGGGCGGCATCTCGCCGATCTCGTCCAGAAACAGAGTGCCCGTGTCGGCAATTTCCAAACGGCCTTTTTTCAGACTGGTGGCACCGGTAAACGCCCCTTTTTCATGCCCGAACAGCTCGCTCTCCAGCAGTGTCTCGGTGATTGCGGCGCAGTTGATGGCAACGAACGGGTTGTCCCTGCGAGGGCTGTTCTGATGGATGGCGCGCGCGACCAGTTCTTTGCCGGTGCCGCTCTCACCACGGATCAGCACGGTTGATTCGGTGGGCGCCACCCGCCCCACGAAGTCCATGACAGCCAACATCGCGGGACTTTCCCCGATCAGGACCTGTTCCACCGCGTTTTCCTTGCGCAGACGACTGTTCTCATCCTCAAGCGACTCCACGTGCATGACGTTCTCGAATGCGATGGCGAAGATGCCGGCGACGGTGGAGACGAATTGAACGTGATTTTCTTCAAAGACGCAATCCGGATTGGCTGCAAGATAAATGACGCCGATCGTCTTCCGGGTCGCATTCAGCGGAACACATAATACGAGCGGACTCTTCCCGTCCTGTTTTTGCGCCGACTCGGGTTCATTCACAACGCTGGAAGCTTCCCATAGGGCTCGGTTGACGATCTTCGAGTTCAGCTCCTGCGGGGAAGCTTTGCGCCCATCCTTGCGGCGGCCGACCGTGGTGGAGTCATTGCCCCGGGAGATGATCACGTAGCCGCGCTCGGCTGGGAGAAGATCGAGTGTGACCTCCAGCAGTTCGCGCTGCAACAGCTCCACATTGTTAATGGTATTGATCTGACGGCTGAGCTTGAGAAGCGCATTAAAGTCACGCGCCAGACTCCCGATATCCGGCGTGGAAGGGCCCAACTCGACGCCGAGCTGAGTGGCGGAGATGACCATGGTGCACTCGGGCTCCGGAGCCGGATTGTTCTCGTCGCTCTCTTCAGCGTCCACTTCCAGCAGAAACAGAAGCTCGGAGTGGCCGAGCCGAATGGTGTCTCCGTGCCGGAGTACCCGGTCGCGGATTGGAATTCCGTTGACGAACGTGCCATTGCGGCTGTTGAAATCGACGATCCTGAATCCTTCTCCCTCGCTCAGAATGGCGCAATGCTTTCGAGAGATCGACTCCTCGCAGATGCAGAGCCCGTTGGTCGAGTCCCGGCCGATCGTCATCTCCGCGCCGCTGAGCCGTGCAGTCGCTCCCTTCCTCGCTCCGCACATCACGACCAGCCGTGGTTCCATCTTTACTTCCTCCTGTCGATGCTCGAAGCGAATTCATTCGGGTTAGGCAGCCTGCTGCCGCGACTCTCCGGACCACACGCCGCAGCGCATTGCCTCGTCTGCGTCCTTAAAGGGTGGACAAGGCAGCCCCTCAGGATTCGAGCAGTTTGATCGCCTGCCCCAGACTCTTGCGCATGCGATCGAACGACTCGGCCAGCTGTGAAATCTCATCCTTGCCCGACGTGTGGAACTCGGGGACGTCCATGTTGCCCAAACTCACTTCGTCGGCCACCTTGGCCAGCCGTTTTACGGGATTGACTACAAGCATGTAAAGCATGGCGTTCAGTCCGGCGAAGATCACGACAAAGACCGCGATCAGCGAAGCCATGAAGGTCCGGAAAACGTGGTGCGCACGCTCGATCGGCAACTGCATCGGGACGGAGACGATCTGCGCGCCGATAATATCGTTCAACTTCCAGCCAAAGCCGTTGTCCCTGCCATAACGCTCAACGACCGTTTGCGGCGCGGTATCCGGTGTGTCATGACAGCTCAGGCAGGCGGCATCTCCCACTTTCAGCGGGCGCGCAAGATAGAAGGAACGGCCGTTGGGAGTGTCGCGTTCGCCCATCTGCTCGGTCTGCCCCGGGGACTGGCGGAAGTGGTTGACGATGTCGGCCTCCCAGTCCGTGGCGCGGTTGATCGGATTGGTTGGATTCAGGGTCGCCTCTTTGTAGGAGTAGTCGGGAAAGCTCTTGTGCAATTGCGCGAAGTATTGATTGGCAGAGTATGCAGGCACGATTTGGGGCAGGAAGGCGTACTTGATCTGTGTTTCCAGCAGCGGCTTGATTTCGACGGCAGTGTACTTGCGCACGGCCAGCGCCGCTTCCATCATGATGCGCGCATTCTCGGAGATTTCCTTTTCCGCGTTCTCCTGCAGCAATCTGTCGGCCAGGTATCCCACCGACAGAATGCCGATTGCAAACATAAGCAGCAGGACAAGGTTCACCTTCAGGATCAGTTTCAATTTGTGTTCCTCTTTCCAGTCGTGTCGGAATTGTTCTTCGCCGTCGGTGCGATTGTCGATCGGTTCGATTCAGGGTGCAGCGCCGAATTCCATTCGGGATATTCCCTTATGTGAGACTCCACCTCCCTGCGGAATTCCGGATCGCTGAGCCGGGACTGGACGCGCCTGACCAAGCCTGTCCGCCAGGCCAGGGGAATGCCCAACCATGGTTGAATCTCAGAGAACGTGACTTCGTGGTCCGGCTTCAGCGGTGTCGATCTGCCATTGAAGCGGGAAAGGATGGACGGAATCGTGTCCTGGAAAGGGCGCGGCAAGGTTTGCAGAAAGGTAGCGCTGGGACGGGAGGAGACGGCGATCTGGCCGTTGGCCGGACGGGAGGAAAACTGTCCGCCTTTTACCTGACGAGGCTCGCCCCCGCCGCCGTCCGGTCTGACTTCTTCAATGCGGGCCGATCCGGATTCGACGAAGATCTCGGAGAGGTTTGCCGTAGAGTGAACGACCACAGTGGCGTCCGGGGAGGCTGCGGCCTCAAGCAGTGGGGTCTGGTAGCGGAAGTTCCCCGGAATGGCGCTGCGCTCGCCTTTGAGCCAGCCGGTGAGGAGAATGAACTCACCGGTGGCGCCGCCCGCACCGCGCGAGGAGCGGCTGTAGCGGTAGAGAAGTACGCGGCTCGAGCCGCCGAGAGCCACCACGGGGCCACCGACGAACTCCATCTGCACGAATCCCGTGGACGAGCTCTCGACGATGTCGCCCACAGCGAGCCGCACACCTTCGGATCCCTGGTAGACTGTTGCGCCCCGCATGATCCGAAGCGGTCCCTCGACGAGGGTCACGGCGCCGATCTCCTGCGCGGCTGCGGGCACAATCAGCAGCAGGAGGAGAGCGAGAGATGAAAGCGGACGCTTCATTCGGACTCCGATTCTTCATTCCCGGCTGAGCCTGCCGCCGGCTACACGTCATCTCTGCGCAGCAGCCGGGTGGGGCTCTGAGGGAGGGCTGCACAATCCGACTGCTCTGCAACACGAACCAGCACACAGGTGATGTTGTCCGTCCCGCCGCGTTCCTTCGCGCTCTGGATCAGCGCTTCGCAGGCATGATCGAGCGACGTTGCCTGAAGCACAATGCGGACGATCTCCGCATCGCTGACATGGCGCGTCAGGCCATCGCTGGTGAACAGCATGATGTCATCGGGCTTCGGGTCGAGATCGGCCAGATCGGGCTCGACCTCCGGCTCCGTCCCGAGAGCGCGAATGATGTAATGCTGAACCGAGGAGCGTTCCGCCTCCTCCAGCGACAGCATGCCTCTTCGCACCTGTTCCATCACGAGCGTGTGATCGACCGTGAGCTGGCGGATCTGCTCCCCACGCATGAGGTAGATACGGCTGTCTCCTACATGACCGATCGAGACCCCCGATTGCCTCACCAGCCCGGCAACAATGGTGGAGCACATTCCCGCGCGCGAGGGGTCCTCCAGCGCCGCATTGAGAATCAACCGGTTCGCCAGCTGAATGGCGCTGCCCAGTGCGTTGGCGTGCAAGGAAACACCATCGAAGGCCCGGCCGAAGGCGGGATATTCCCCCCACTGAGCGGCGTTCCGGAAATACTCCAGCACCGTACGGACGCCGATTCGGCTGGCTACCTCGCCGGCCGCCTGGCCGCCGACCCCATCGCAGACGACAAATATCCCCATCTCCGCGTCGAAGTCGAAGCAATCTTCGTTATTCGACCGGACGCAGCCGGCATCTGTCCTGCCTGCGACTTGCACTACTTCAAGTCACCTCAACTCAACGTTCAGCTTTGAGACCCCGGCAGTTGTGCTGGTTCAAATCGAAAGGCTGCGACCCGCTCCACCCTATGTGAACTGCCGTGAGTTCTCTGATTACAGATTCAGGCTCGTGGTTGCCTTGCCGAAGCGATGACTTGGGGGCTGGCTGAGAGTAGACCTCTCCACCGGGGCCGACGCGGGTGCGCAGGGATCCGCTACAGGAGGATCGATTCGGGGCGTCACCGAACCGAACGCTCGCGGGGGCTATCCACCCGGCTAAAGTCCCTCACCTTTCGGATAGGGTTGAGCTTTGCCTCTGGAGGTTCCGTCCGGACCTCAACCCTCCTAAGCCTTTGAAAAACTGTGTTCTTGCGATCTTGATTTTCGCGGATTCAGTTTGGCCAGATGTTTGCATTTTCCCAATGTGCCAGGACGCCAAAGAAAACGGCGAAGGGCACAAAAAAAGGAGAATGAAATGAACCAGGAATTAACGACCAAGCTCGTGCTCGCCAGCGTGCTGGCGGGTTTTTCAACCATCGCCGGCGCGACCACGATCGCGGCGGCGCCGGCGGAGAACTCAACGGCGCCAGCCGCTCGCCAGGAATTGGTGGTCTCGCACGCCGCGCGCGTTCGGATCGAGGCGAAGCTGCAGCGAGCCGCATTCAGCCCGGAAACGCTCGAAGATAAGTTTTTGCAGGTCTCAACGCCGAAGTCGACGTTCATCGAAACTGGGCCCACTGATGCCGAGCCGCCGATACATGTCCCGCTGAAGCTGTGAGCCAATCACTCGCCTTTCACCGAACGATTCGAAAAGCTTGATTCGGGCGGTCTCCGGGCTGTCCGAATCCTTCCCACAGAGGTACTCCAATGCTGAGCACTACGCGCCCCGTCGGCCAATTCGTAATGAAAATTTCCAAACAGTGCAACCTTCGCTGTTCCTACTGCTATGAGTTCAACGAACTCGCCAATAAACAGCGAATGTCGCTCGACCTGATCTCCCGCATATTCGAGAATATCGCTCGCCACGTGATTCCCAACCAATACGAATGGGTCAGCTTCGTTTGGCACGGGGGAGAGCCATTTCTGATTCCGCTTGAATATTACGATTCGATTGGCCAACTGCAGCGCGCCATTTTTGGCGACAAGGTCGCTGTGTGGAATGTCGTTCAGACCAACCTGACGGTCATGACCGAGCGCCACCTGGAGTTTCTCAAATCACAGAGATTTTTCCGTTCGGTCGGAATTTCGTTTGATGTGGTGGGAGACCAGCGCGTCGACATCCAGGGCCGGCTTAAGACCGACGTTGTCCTGCAAAACATGGAGAAACTGATCGATCACAAAATCCCCTTTGGTGCCATCGCAGTTCTCGCCCGCAACACGCTGCCTCACATCAAGCCGATTTACAAGTTCTACGATCGGCTTCAGATTGCAAGCCGCTTTCTTCCGTTCTACATGGATGCTTCCAATGAGCAGATCGCGCGTCATGCTGTTACCTATGAAGAACAGATCTCTGCTTTGAAAACAATTTTCGAGGAGTGGCTCGCGTCCGAGAATGCAACCCCGGTGGACCCGATCGACGAGTACCTCAATTATGCAATCGCCCACCTAAGCCAACGCTCTCCGCAACATTACAACCGCGGCTCCGACGAGTCCGTCTTCCTGGTGAATCTCGACGGCGGCGTCTGGGGCCAGGGTGAAGCCTATGAACCGGAGCTGCAGTACGGCAATCTGGCGACTGACAGCCTCGGCGAAATCCTGGGATCGCAAGCACGGCGCCGCTCCAATGAACAGTCGGAAAGCCGTTGCGAGCAGTATTGCAGCCGGTGCCCGTTCTATGGGGCCTGCCCGGGATTTTTCGTTGCGAACAGTTCACCCCAACAGCGGATGATGATCGAAAAGTCTGGATGTCCGGTGCGAGATGTTGTCGATCACATAGTTCGTACGCTTGAGGACAATGGACTCACCGAGGGAATCAAGAGCCGCGCCGCAGCCCGCGAAGACAGCCCGTTGTCGCAGTGCGTGCCTTTTTAAGACCGACACTCGGAACGCCCAGTCCCAAAACCAGGATCTGTGTACATGTTAAATGATTGATTCCGTGAGGCAGAAGGTAGCCTGGGCCGTTTTTCAAGACCTCCACTCTATATGGATTCCCGCCTTATCGTCCCTCGCAGGATATATGCCGAAGGGTGAAGTCCCAACCATGGGACTGAGCTAGGTAAATAGAGGTGCAAGAGGCCGGACCTTCGTACAACGCCAACGACCCTTGCTGATTCTGTGTTGAATCATGACAATGAGAATCCGCTCGCCCCTCCCGTGGATGAGCTTCTCCTGAAGGCCGCGCCCCTTCCGTTCGACTTCAACTGGAAAACGACGCCACCAACTGGACGAGCATCACCCGCAGGTTTGCCATTCAATATCTCCGCATAGTTTCGGCAGGAACGAGCATGATTGCGCCGATTTACCTAACAACAACCAAACAACGAGCTTTTCTAATGTAAAAAAGCCTTTGTTTTATGCGGTTTGATCGAGGTATGGTGCCGGGAGGGGGAATCGAACCCCCATGACCCGAAGGTCGGCGGATTTTGAGTGCTTTGCGCTTGTCTCTAAACTACTGCAAATAAATCAGGTTCTTTAGCACCGCTGTGAAAATGTGTAAGTGAATGTGTAAATCAGCGCGGCTTACCGCTCAAGGCCGCGCTCTCGCTTCTGTTGGCGCTCCGGCTCTTTTTCGCGGCTTTGTGCCGCCTCATTGGCGGCGCGCTCGGCGTACTTCTGGCTCTCGATCAGCGCGGCGTAGCGGTTGGGTTTGGGTGACGACCGAGCAGAGGGTTCGCGCTGCTGCTCCAGCGCCGATGGCTGGCGTTCCGTGGGAGTGCGCTCGGGTTGATTCTCGCGATTCGCATCGAGCCGTTTGTCGATCTGCTCGTTATGCTCCCTGGCAACGTTTTTGAGGTACTGGATGTCATTCCTCTGGATTTGGGCCTTGGCGTGGCTCTCCGCCAGCGCATGGCCGTCATTGCCCAGATAGGGCGAGCGGTATCCTGGGGGAGTGAACTGCGGGGCGTTGGCGGTCTTGATCTTTAGGTCGCGCAACTCTTCTACCCGGTCGGTGTAAGTTTCCCGCTGCTTATCGCGCACTTGGTCAAGCTTAGCGTCGCGGGCCTTCACCATCCCATCAAGTTGCTGCCGGAGCTTCGGATCGCTAATCGCGGCGATCCGCTCGGCCCGAATATCTTCGGGCGTCTTTCGCGAGATGGATTGACCGTATTTTGAGGTGTCGTCCATACTGCCCGCTCGTCATTGTAAGCGAAAGGGAGGTCATGGAGCGGAAAGAACCAGAGTGGCTGAATGCCGAAGCGCCAAAGGACATCGCGCAAAGCAGCCATTACGATCTCGGCCAGCGCCTTATATTTGTCACCGGTTGGCTGGAGAAATCCGGCCTCAGCCACGATGCGATCATGCTTGGCTACTTCAACGAGTGCCTGCGCGTGGCCACGGCAGACCGGGGACTCATGCGAGCGTACATCATGGTGACCCAGCTTCACGCGCATATCGTTCAACTGCTCCAGAAGCTGTACGCGGCGTCTCACTCCCTGCGCCTCGATGAGTTGCCCGCCGATCCAGCCGGAAAAAAACCGGATTAAAACGGGCGGAAAGATTTGGCCTTACGCGGCAGCTTGCAATGGTGGAACGCTGGCATCGTCATTTCGCGGGCCGTCGAACGCCACAGCGCTTTGAGCTGAGTTTTGATCTGTGACGGCAGGTTGCTGGCCGTCAAGCGCCAGGCGGCTTGCCGGACGATGGCCAGCCGGTTTCCCGCGCGGGTCGGGAAGGGGCGGAGAAGGTTTGGCCGCTTCGGCTGGTCCGCGACGCCGAAGCGCATCATCGTTCCCGGTCGGGCTTTCGGTCCCGGTCAGGGTCTTTGTCCCTGTCTTTCTCTTTGTCCCGGTCGCGTTCGGCTTCCTGCTTCTTCCTCTCTTCCTCTGCCTCTTTGGCGGCGCGCTCGGCGTACTTCTGCTTGTCGATGATCTCGTAGCTGGCTGGCGGGCGGCTGCGCGTGGCCGGTCCGGACGGCACCGGCGGGGTTCGCGGCGGGGACGGCTCCGGCTGTTTGGCTGTCGGCTCCGGTTCCGTGGGCGGTTCCGGCGTGGCGGGCCTGCGCCCTTCGGCCTTGTTCCAGAAGGCATCCGCTGCGTGGAGGGTCTTTTGGATTTGCTCGATCCGTTCGGCGGCTGTCGGGCGGCGGGGCGGCTGTGGCGCGCGCGGTTCCGGCTGTTTGGCCGGGGCGGGGGGCTCGCGCCGTTCGGCCTTTTCCCAGATGGCATCGGCTGGGCGGAA
>Ga0316217_10002923_pt1 | contig 20107 bp, 15 predicted proteins | sample 1anoAmetaG_FD_203633 | JGI IMG/M metagenome (GOLD analysis project Ga0316217, IMG submission 203633) | Freshwater microbial communities from Trout Bog Lake, Wisconsin, USA - 1anoA | ecosystem: Environmental > Aquatic > Freshwater > Lake > Hypolimnion/Profundal zone | place: USA: Wisconsin...
AAAAGTTAAAAATGAAGATCCAAGAAGCAAAAATAACGAGCTTGAGAGTTCTAGTTAGCCCCTGTGAGTACTAGGTCCAACCAAATGGATAATCGTGCTTATACTTGGTTAAGCTCTAAGATAAATGAGGTTTATTTCTAGTATTTGATGACTAATAATATTAATCGATGACAAGCATTCAGAGAAGCAGTTTTAACCACATGTAGTACCAAAAGCATCTATTCGGTGCATACAAGGTCAAAAACATGAGCATCAAATCTCGTAACTACGGCAGTTCCAAACTGATAAAGACCCTCATGTTTAACTAAACCACTTCCCAAAACTTCATGGACAAAAATGCCTGTTCCGATGCCATTGAGGGAGCCTTGGAAAAGAGGTAGCTCAAGAAGTACTGCTTGAACAAGTTTAAAATGTTCAAAGAGCACGAGAAGCAAGTGGTCAAAAGGAAAAATGGGAGTTTGAAAATTTTGAAAAGGGAAGACCTCAAACAAAGCGACATTTCGAAGACCTCAGAAATCAAGAGCATCTAAGCGCTTCCCTTGAAATCGAATGAAAGGACAAGCACAAGTTTGGGCAGGTAGTTCCATTCGCAGCAAACCATCACCGCCAAGAAGCGATACTAACTTATACGGCTCACCAAAAACGGCAAGTTGAAGCTGCAGACGAGAGATGAGAGTTAGAAAAACAGCAAGGCTGATGTTTCGTTTTAGCAGACCTTGAAGATGTAGAAAAAGATGCAGGAGGAATAGAAAGTTATAAGCAATGAGGCAATACGGAGTGAGAATGTTCTGGGTCAGGGCTTGAGAAAATCATCTTCCAACAAAATAAAGGTACTGGTCAAGAACCCCTTTGAGAGGCACATGAAACAGCAATAGGCTTTGCAATAGCAATTGAACCAGTTGAACGCTGAAAGTTTAGCTCAGCTGAAGTAATCTCAGATCATCCAGTCCTTAGATTAGAGTCTCCCGAGCATAGAGCATCAGTAATAGCTGTCAGAGCTACTGTCTATGATGTGAGTATGACTTTTGATTATTTTGAGATTTTTGATTGATATTCTTACTGTTTGGGCATTTTTCAAAAGCAACATTTAAGAGGAAAGTATCTGTTGGCCGCATACTGTGCTTTTGGATCTGACAGCCTTTGATGTCGGGAAAAAGCTGAAGGTTATAGAATGACATGAATTTGCTATAAAGCTTAATTTTCTTGATTTGTAATAAAGACAATAATTTTAATGATTTCTCTCCAGGACGAGATTAAGAGGTTCGAAAAGTTGGCCTATAATAAGCAATTATCGTAATTCGTGACTGTTGACCAAATGTTCGTAGGGGGTGGTATCACAATGTAGTCAATAATCCACTAAAACAATTTCATAGTCGAATAGCTCAAAAAGATGAACGCTGTTTTTCTGAACTACTGCAAACTAAATTAAAAAGTCTACACCAAAATAGTGGAACACGAATTGAGCGTCCACAGCGAGCAAGCTAGACTGAATGCTTTAGTAAACTCAATCGATAGGAAACTGGAAGACAGTCTAAAAAAGATAAAATAATTACATTCAGATATAGTCACTCAGAATTAGAAAAGTCTTACCCTGTTGACCACTGAAATTGAGCCGGTTAAGGCGCTGCTGGCAACGAAGGTTGATGCCGCCACCTTTAGCTCCCAGATGAAGAAGTTTCTGGATTAGTATGATGAGGATGGAATGCACACCGAAGATCCTGACAATAGGAACCGCTATAATGGTGAAACTAATGGGCCCAGTGCAAACAGCCCTTACCCTCGCAAAAAAGGAAAAGTCGGCTATGATTAGTTTTACAGGTTTAGAGAAGATTTGGACCTTTTGCTTAAGAATTCAGAATTGAAAGTTGCTGAGGCTGCCAAAACTGGCTCCTAAACAAAAGATTTGGTACTAAAGTACATTCCTGTGATAAATACTGTTCACAAAGAAGTAAACTAGCACGCGAGCCAGATCTTCAAACTAAATAGTGGCCAAATAGAGCAGGCAAACCAACTAACGAACTCTGTGCAGAAGCTCAATTTATAGCTCAACTCAAGATTGAATGACCAAGTTTGGAACACTAAGTTTGACGGTTTTTTGTAAAGACAGATAAGACCGTTGATAAACAAACTAGAATAGAAGCTAAAAGCCAACAGTTAGCTATTAATGACCCATAAAGACGAAAGCATGTCAAAGTTCAAAGCGTTTGATAGCGAAATGCTTAGGTTGAAAACCTTTTAAGATCTAACCAGAAATGATAATCAAAGAATGCAACTTTAAATGGGCGATCTGTTTCAAGCAGTCCGGCTAAACGAAACTAAATTGGAGCATCAGAATACTAAGCTTAGTAAGCATTTGGAAGAAGCTACAAGCTAACTGAAAAAATCGATTTCCTAAGTTGATAAACAGAGCTAAATCGCCTTAAAAAGACTGCAAACTACCTTGAACAATCTTTCAAGCACCATTTCCTAGTCGGTTGTCAAAGACGTCATCAAAAAATTCGAAAGCCAGCTAAAAACCATTAATTGCGATATTCGAGATAATAGGTAGAACCTCAAACAGTTGAACTATGATTTGGGTTTTGCCACTTAGTAGGTGAAGAATATCAAGGATTTGCTTTCGCGCAAGGCTAACTTCACAGATATCATTCTCCACGTCTAAAAAAAGGCAGACAGGTAGGATTTTAAGTAGCTGCAATCTAAGTTCGAGGAAACTTCTCAGAATTTTTACTCAAAGACCTTAAACTAAAGCATAAACACGACTAGGGTTGAAAAGACTGAGTACGGAAGTACAAGAAGAATACCATCATTGGGCAGAACTAGCAAAACCTTATTACCATCAACTTTTACTCCAAACAACAAAACTGAGAAAAAAGATATTAGTTCAGGGACTACTTTGTTCATGTGTGGATTATAGAGTCATTTAGGGGATGCTCGAAAGCAGTCTAGCCAAACTTCAAGAAGAAAAACTATGAAATCTTCAGTTGCTGTTACTGCTGATTTTATTTTATGAATATTTTTACAACGATTTTCTAAGATAAAATATATTTTAAGTAAGTTATATAAACATGGCTTCGAACTTTCCACTTCTCCCAGGTTTCGCTCCAACCCAAGAGTTCAAGGAACATTACAAAAAGGTGAGTGCCAAAAAGCAGTAGGATAATAGAGATATAAACAAAATCGAGCCCACTAAATACCCGCTCCCAAGACAACCGTCTTTCTAATAGCCCAAGGTCAACAACAAAGCGCTTGTTTCCACCACCCACGACCACTTCAACCCCAAAAACGCACCTAAAGACACCTCGCAGTTGTACCAACCCGACTGGGTCCATTTGGATAGGCACGTGCTCAGGTTTTTCGGCTATTTCAAAGAGAGCGTGGTTGAGAGCAGCCTGGAGAACAACAGGAACAGAAAGGTGAAGTTGCTATTCTATCTTGAAGATAACTCGATCTCCATCAACTAATAGAAATTTTAGAATTCAGGCATTCCTCAGGGGAAGTTCCTCAAAAGAGAAAAGTATGTGCTGGAAAACGGCAAGTTTTTAACAGCCTATGAGATCAAAATAGGACAGCCCATTACTCTTTACGGAAGGTCGATTTATCTTTACAACTGTGATGACTATACCAGATAGTTTTACGAAAAGCTGGGGATGCCTCAAGGGCCAGCTGAACAGTATTAAAACGACCAATGGACCGAAACTAAGACTAACTTGTGGGTACCCAAAAAAGATGCGCAAATGAAAGAGTACCTGGAAAAGAAACTAGGTGGGGGCAAAGTGAATTCTTAAAAGCAGTTTCTCTAAAACGATCGCAAGGTCTTGAAGTTCTTTGCAAGGTTTGAAGGAGCTCCGTTTATCGTTCATTACTTCTTGGCAGATGACACAATCTAAGTAAGAGAGGTCTCTCTGCCCAACTCTGGCAAAGATCCATTCCCTGTTACCTTTAGAAGACAAAAGTTGGCCAGAAGCTATGCCTTGAACCAGCCAGGGCAAACCTATGCCTAAAACTTTGTAAAAGCAGAAGAGTTGGCTGTAGGAAGCAATCTTTCAGTCTTTGGCAGAGTCTATGCCATTGAAGACTGCGATTAGTTTACGAGAAGCTACTATGCACAGAAATTCGCTATTGCTTTCCCTAAATCAAACAAATAGCAAAACAACTAAGGACCTAAATCAAGTACAAATCCAATTATTTAGACATCATTATCCCCCCTCATAACGGAATCGGCTCTTAATAGGACTCATTAGGCTACATTTTTAGACTGGTTCCTAAACCTCCAAAGAAAGATTTCTTCAAATGGGTTGACCAACAAATCTCTCTGCGCTTCAATTGTGTTTTCGCCAATCCAAAACCTGAAGACAGTCATCGCAGCTTCATCATCACCTACTACTTGAACGACGACAGCCTTCAAATATATGAGCCAACAACCAAAAACTCTGGCTTTTGGTCAGGCAAATTCCTCGAGAGAGGCAACTACAAGAACGACCAAGGGGAAGTGCTGAAACCTGAGCATATCATTGTGGGTCAGAACGTCAAAATAAACGGCTACTGGTATCACATTACAGATTGCGATGATTTTACCAAGAAGTGGTATGCAGAGAATACCATGTGGGCTTGATTCGCCTCTATACATCATTTTAAGATTAATTTTAGCAGAAAATAAAAAATCATCTTTCACCTTCTTCCCATTCCTCCTTTTCATCAATTGCTTCTTTTAGTAGCATATGTGCTTCTTTAGTAGATTTTTGAACTTAGCGGTGTTTTGATTTTTTGTGCAAACTTTAATTATTGGGGGGATCTTTATGAGCCCTAGAAACATGACCACCAAGCTGTCGGCCATCGAAGAATACCTTTTAGCAATGAGTACATTTGAAATTGGAGCTCTCTTCAGGATTTTGCATAGAGCTTTTGCATCTTTCATTTAGATCCTGAGTAAGCGGAATTCGGATCTAGGATGATTTAGAAATGCATCCTTGGCTGATTTCTCTTTTGATTTGGTTGCATAATGTGTTGATAAGGGTGAGTTGTTAAAAGATAGTTTCCGTGAGATGAAGCCTATGATTCATAATAGTATTTTAATGAATTAGCAAAAGTAATTTCGATATTAATAGAGATAATAAAGAATAAAATAAAAAAGAGTTGTTTATAGAGGAAATCAAGAATTGTATTTTACATGGAAAAAATAAGAATATAAAAAGGAATCAACGAAAGAAAAAGAATGGCTATGAACAAAGGGAAACAGTAACTGAACAAACGATCAATATTCTTCCCTAGAATCACTGTGAAATAGTAGGATTGGCCCAACCGACAAATACCCCCCCCTCTCTAGAACCACCCAAAAATCGAAATTTTTCTCCTCGTATTTGACGAGCACTTTGCATTTGGCGAGCTCCAATCGAGCAAAAAAATCGTCATTTTTCTAAATGTTTTCTTCTTTTTTATCTATCTTTCTATCCATCCCTTTTTTAAATTGCTTTCTGATTCTTTAATAAGTATTAACCGAATCTCTATCTTTTTTATTCAATAGATTTAATTTTCAAGTGATTCTATGATCTTTCTTATTTCCGATACATTGCTATTCTTTTTCAATTAGCTCAAATCAACCCCAAATCTTCCTTTCTTGCCCTCTTTTTCCTACGAAAACAGGCTTAAAAATATTAAAGAACTTGCGTAAATTTAAAAAGTTATAATTTTTAACTTACTTTATTCTTGGTTTACTATGATAGCGCCTCTCCTTAGCTACAACCAAAAAAATAGAACTAAAACTACCCTAACGTCATTCGATAAAAGCTATAAGCACTAACGATATGAAAAAAACTAGAATCAGCCACTTAAACTTAACCAAAAGTTTCAAAGAGTCTTTTCCATTGCTAAATCGAGCCAATCAGAAATCGAACTCAAAATCGACAATTTACAAAAAAAGAGGCACTTTTTTAACAGGTCTTACCAATAATTTAACCACACCTTTGTCGTAAGTCCTCAATAATTCAGTTTCATCTAATGAGTAAGTCCAATAATGAAGAACTTATTTCTCAGCTTTTATCTGAGAGGGGAAACTGGACCAAAAATGATAGTAACAGTTTTAAAGAAGTCAATTTTATTTGGGGAAACGTTAGCAGTATACCAAAATCACGGCTAGCTGGGAAATAGTTGCTTTCACGGGTTAGAGGTTCAAACCAAATAACATAAAAAGGCAATCTTTATTCTAATGTGGTCTACTACTGCGAAAAGAGAAACGTAAAAATGTGTTAAAAAAGCTTGATTTAAGCTTCCTGCCAATCACTTTCTACTTGAACCGAGAAGGACCTTCACATTTGCTCAAGGAAAGCATAAAAGAGTTCATTTAGCTGTTCAACTATGTCTAAAACAACACAAACCTAACCAACACTTGGATCATGAAGCCTATCAACATGAACCAAGGAAGAGACATCCATCTCTTTAGTTCTCTTTAGCATCTTGTGAATCTACTAAAAGGAAATAGACTGTCCCTTTTGATTTAAAATCACTCCCAACGTAATAGAGACTTACTTAAAGCAGCCAATTCAATTGAAGAGTATGTGCAATCGAACCGTTCGCTTATTATTCAGAAGTATATCGAAAATCCTTTCTTGCTGAAGGGACACAAATTCGATATGAGAATCTGGGTGTTATTGGATCACTTGAGAAACTTTTATGTTTTTGAGGAAGGCTATTTGAGGTTCTCCTCAGAGCCTTACAAGTTGGATGCGAACACAGTCACAAATAACTTTATGCATCTGACCAACCACTCGCTTCAAAAGCATAGTCCCAAATACTCCCAACTCCACAGCATTCAGCCAATCAGCATCTTGAAAGACTAGCTGCTAAAACAAGGTAAAGTCTAACATTATGAGCGTATCTTGGCAAAGATCAACGAAATTATCACTATAACTATGAGGGCAGGTTTTCGAGGCGAGAGGAAATCAAGTTAGAAATCGTTTTAGCTCTTCGGCTATGACTTTTTGATTGATCGGGAGCTGAATGTGCGACTGATTGAGGCTAACTGCAACCCAGCCATTAGCTTGGATAACCCTTTGTTGGAGTAGCTTGTCCCAAAAATGCTGAGTATTTGTTGTCCTATTCAGATGATATGTTTAAGTTGACCCTGGATAAGGTCTTTAAGACCAAGAACCCCAAAAACTACTGTATTCCTCGCCTTGAAAGCACGAATGCTTGGCTTTTGCTGGGGAACTTAGCTGAAGGCTAGCACAATTGATCTGTTTTAACAATAATATGCAAATACCTCTACCTATCATCTAATATGACCAAAAGGTGGCAAATCGCATCTATTGAGCAACATGAGGCTACACAATAGTCGGTTGGGCCATCGGGCATATAAACTGAGAGATAAAGTGAATAGAGCGTTGTTTATAACCAGGAAATAAGTTTGTTAGCCAAGTATTATAAAATGGTAATATACTCTGGTTTTTCCACACGACGCCAATAGTAGAAGTACAACTCACTGGTCAAATAGCTGCTGCACTTGCTCAGCCAGATGATAATCACCTATATCGAAACACCCAAAGTCATGGCTTTCAGGCAGTCCTTCTAGAAAATACAGTTTGAGATCAGCAAAATGGATTAGTATAAGTATTCTGACATCAAGGTTTCTCTGGAGATTGAGCCCTTGACCCAGCATATCATCAACGGGGATCTTTCTTGCGAAATTTTGACTGAGCCCCTCAAGAGGAAAACTGATAATCGCATGGCTTTTAGAACTAAGAGGACTTTGCAAGATGGAACAACGAGGAGTATCTAGAGTGCCAAAGCTCGGCCCAAAGATGACAAAAGAAGGAGTTTGTCGATGAGTAGTGATAAAGGAGTTAGTAGAAGTGTGGTAAGGGAAGGGGAGGTAGCTGCCGAGCCAACGATGGAAGAATTGATGAGGATGCATCCCCTCATCTAGCGCAAAATGGGCAACATCCGCAAAAAAACGTACCTGAAGCAAAGAAACAGCAACCAGTTTGCCCAAATTCAGGAAGAGGATGACTAAGGCTAAGAAAAGGAGTGAATCTCTATTTTGATGCGTCCAATACCCTCAATGATAGCCATAGCTTATATTCCAGAATCTCAGACAACTAACCAATATCATTTAGCTTACAGTTTTAGGACTTCATCCATGGCTTACTCTACTCCTGCACCTGTTTTGGCTGAAATCGGGAGGTATTTCAAAAGCGCGTAAAATTCGGATAAGTGGATCACTATCGAAGTGCTGAGGGTTGAAATGTATGATGAATCTTCTCTCAAAGCCAGCAGAAAGGCCTCATAGTCATCAATCCAAAGTTTGAGCTTCGTGGGGTCACTGCAGTCGGCCTTGTTGAGTAGCACAGCAAAGGGGAACTTGTTGAAACGAAATTGGATGGATTCTGCCTTACTTCAAAATTACGTGCGAAGAGTACATTGCTGAGAAAGACATTGGGGTTGTTGCAGCGTACTGAGTCAATGATATACACAATCTTGACAGGCATGAGTGAAGCGATGGTCTCGATGAGGATGAGGGAAGAGGAGGACCAGGTGAAGACTTCGATTTGTCCGGGGATGTCGATAACGAAGGTGTTAGGGTGGTCGAAGTGCTTGGTGGTTATGAGTTTGATCTTGTTGAGGATGGTTTCTGGCTGGCTGAGGTAGAGGTTGAGGGCGGTAAGGATTGCCCCGTTCGGACCCAACTTGTACTCTTTCATGATCTAGCTACGGCAGTCTATACCTTTTTGTATTCGTGGGTGTCTCTGATGTCTAGAAACGGCTGGTAGGGAACAGTCCTGACTGCAGGGTCAAGATTGATGGTGTACAGATTGCTGCGCGTGGCTGCTAATCTCTACGTGTGTGCACGGGTACCTTGACAAAGGTGGTCTTGCCTGTCCCCGACATGCCGATGACCACGATGCAGTGGTTGCCGCCTTGCTTCTCCTACAACATCGATTGAACTGGTTATAATAGTATATGCTCACATAACAAAATAGGCAAAATAGGAGCTCCGGACGCACCAACCTTGGACAGAACAAACCAAACTCTATAAGAGGACAGTCTGAAAGAAATCAACCGTCACAACGAAACAAACCTTAAGGAAACAAAAAGGATTAAATAGCACACCTGGCCTAGGATTATCTTTGCTCTTTGCTTTCAGCTTTGTATGATGTTGCTAAGTATGTCGCAAATACGCAGTGCACATCAAGTCTCAATCAAAGCAGGGTCAGCAGTAGGCCTATGAGCACGCATAGGGCTGCGTATTCGGAGTGGAGATAGTAGACCACATAGGTCAGGGTTTGCACGTTTTGGTAGTAGACTTGCGTGGACCGGCTGTTCAGGGCTGGGTTGTCCACGGTTGCGTAGTAGAAAATGCTGTAGTTCTGGTACTGGGCCAGCTGCGAAATGTTGAGAGTGATTGCGTTGTGGCCATAGAGCATGAAGACTTGGTTGAATTGCGTGTCGACTGAGAAGTTGCCCTGCTTGATCATGTAGGTGGTGGGGAGGGACATGGTGTTGATATCGAAGGTCTTGTTGATATAGGCCAGCACGAGATAGGAGTTGGTGACCCCCACGTCGGCTGTCAGGCTGATGCTGTCGGTAGTGGTACTGACGTTGGAGGAGAGGATGGCGGGAGAGTAGTTGTTGGTCAGCGCCATGCTGCGTTATGAAGGGCGTACGTGGAGATGGAGTTGTAGGGGGACGAGTTGAGGATGAAAGATTGGTAGAGTGGCAGATTTGTGGGGAGGGTGGATAGGATCTGGTTGATAGTGGCTGTGTTGGTATTGATGTAGAAGAAGTAGTTGTACTGTCCGGACTGCAGCTCATCGTAATAGGGGGTAGTGGGGGTGGGGTAGATGGCGTTGGAGGTGTTGTAGCAGTTGGAAAAGGTGGAGGTGGTGATGGTGCGGTAGGGAGTGAGCAAGACTTCCGCCATCTGGCATGCGAGTTGGTTGGCTTAGTAGATGGTTAGGGTGCTGCTGTAGGTGAGGGTGACTTTGGTGAGGCCGTAGAGGGACTGGAGGGTGGTGAAGTTGAGGAGTTGGCCGGCAGATGGGTAGCCCAGCTGGTTGACGCAGTAGTATTTGAAGTTGTAGTTGCTGCTGCCTTGCAGATGATCTACATAGACGGATTTGTTGTCATTGGCGTTGACGGAGTAGGTGAAGCCATAGATTTCCCCTGCCCAGCTGTAGCTATCCCTGTAGGGCGATACCACCCCGATGCCTGCGATGGTCAGCTTGGCTTGGATATCAGCAGCAGTCACTCCTAAATCAACACCAATATACCTAGTATAGCGGGCGAGAGGGCTAGGGCCCAGTACATGGTTGAGGGTTGGTTGCACTGCATGCTCACGTTGACCGAACTCGAGTCCACCTGCATTACGCCACATTTACTTGGTTGAGGTTGGGCAGCTGCGACTAGGGTATCTGCAGCAAGCTGGAAGGACTGACCTGGATGGTGGCCGAGGGGATGGGGTTGAAAGAGGCGGCGAAGGGACCGGTGAGGGTGGTCTGGAGGGTGAATGAGCCTGAGAAGGAGTAGGAGGGGATCTGGCGGATGATCACGTAGGGTTGGTAGTAGGTAGAGTTGACGATGGAGTTGGAGAGGGTGGTGTCGATGGCGAGGTAGGGAGTGTTGATGGTGTAGTTGAGGTAGTGAGTGGAGACTGGCCTGCAGCTACTGAAATCAAGCAAGATGGGTATGGTTATGCCTGACGGGTAAATTTGATAGCTGGAGTACTCCACCCCGATCTGGCACTTCGCCCCAGACACATAAATTGCCAGCACTGGAGCACCTGCGTACACACTGCTCGAAGTGGTATACTGCAGGCTGTCGGCCAGGTTCATGTAGCTGTAGTCACTCGCAGCCACCTCCCACCCCAACGCACTCTCCCCCATCTCTATCTCGAGTGAACTGTTCAGGTAGCTGCGGCTGTTGAGCGAGCTGTAGTTCTGCCCGATTTTTTGGGTGTAGGGGGTGGGCGGGATGGTGGACAGCTGCAAACTGCTAGCGTAGTACCCCACGTAGATGACATGGGTACTCCAGCTGGTATTCAGACTGTACGACCACTCCTGGTAGTTGGGGTAGTTGGGTATCTGATTTAGTAATAGAGAGCTGACTCTGTGGTCGTGGCTGCCCATTGAGACAGATTGTGCTGAGGTCGTGAATATTTTGAAGGTAAGCTAGGAATCGATGAGGACTTTGCTGTTGGGGGTGAGACCGCAGATCGAAAGAGTGTTGATCGCTGCGGGTGATAATGCTGCGGTTGATGAGATTGTGGCCAGGTTGGGCGCCGACCTCGAGCAAGGGTATGCTATTGAATTAACCAAACAGTTTAGAAGTAGGGGGTAGCTCATCAAAAACGAGTCATCAAGCACAACCATCAAAGAAGAGCTGTAAGCAACGGGAAACACGAACCCTATCTATACGCAATAGTTGAGAGCAGTCGCATTGTATGTTACAGTCGTAGATTGGATGATAATGGGAGCAGAGGAAACCACACTGGCCGCCAGCCCGTCACTCATCGTCGATATGAAATAGTTGGTCTAGTTGACAGCCACGAGGAGCAGAGAGGACACAGTCGAAGGGTTGAGCTGCCTCATCCCGTACAGCGTGATGGTGACATTGGGCAGAGTGGAGGCCGACAACGAGACGTGCACCTTGCCGCTCCAGTCCTCAGCGCAATAGATCTGCACAGTTGTAGATGAAAGATAGTAGCATTAGAGGGAGAGAGTGTGAATGTGGGCGTTGGTAAAGTCGAGCCAGAGCTAGACCCGATCCTCGAGGGATGTCGACTGCATGATGGTGAGAGTATACTGGGAGTCATAGCCGAGAGTGTTGTAGTTTTTGGAGATGACCGAAGAGGAGATGGTGGAGGTGGAGGGGTAAGCAGTTGATAGCGAGATGGAGTTGGATTGTTGCAGAGTGTTGCCGCCGTCCACCCAACTCATGCTCACCCACGCCCCGTTCGACACCAGCAACAACTAACTGCAACTCAACTCGTAACCCACCAGAGTAAAACCGTCGATAACTCGATTCGACACCAGAGTAATGCTGCTACTGGTCAAACTAACCACATCGAAGCTGTAATTCTGGGGCGACAGCTGGCACATGGTCTCGCCAGTGGACTGCACGTTGCCCAGCTGGATCACTATCTGCTATCCAGGCAGCAAACTTTTGCGGCTGTTGGCAAAAGAGACCGACCAACTCAGCTCGCACAGATAGTTCAAACTGATCGCCCGGATTTGGAGCCCACTGATGATGATCGGTTGGGAGGTTGCTGCGATGGAGGACAGCGTGAGTGTGCTGGTGCAGGTTTGGGTGGTGGAGCTGTAGGGGTTGTAGCCTACTCCGTAAAAGGTAGGTAGATTAGAAGCATCGGTTTGTGGCAAGACCAGCCCTACGGTGTAATAGTAGGTTGCAGTTGGCACAACCGAAGTTGCACCTGCAGCCTGCACCCACACTGTCAGCTGCAGAGATATCACTGCGATGGGGTTGACTCCGTTGTAGGTCATTACCAAACTGACTTGATTGGCAGTGGCGTTGGTCATAGTGCACCCGAACAGGATAGATAGCAGTGTCTATTAGACCTGGCATGAGATGAAACTGACAGGGATAGTGGTTGGGAGTGTAAGCAGCAGAGAGAAGGATGTGTAAGTATCTGTTGAGAGCATTAAGGAGGCGGAAAGGGATAGGGATATGGACAGTGACTGTTTTGTGACTTCAGCGTAGTTATAGATATTGGTGGAGGCGGTCGTACAGGTGCCCTGTGTGGTCTTGGTGCCGGATTAGGTCCGAAAGGCGATCAGGTTGCCGCTGCCGTCTTCGATAGCATAGCTGAAGATTTGGGAGAAGGGGAAGCCGGAGCCGATGTTGGTGGGGTAGTAGGGATAGTTGATAAGGATCTGGTTGCCCTGGAATGCGGAGAGAGGACACCAGAGGACTGTGATATTGTAGAGCATGTTGTAGGTGTATGTGAAGGGGGAGTCGCAGAGGGAGAGGGTGTTGGCGATGGCGGTGGAGTAGGGGGAGAAGATAGACTGGTGGGTGGATGTGAAGGTGGAAGAGGGGTTGTCGGAGTAGGTGAGGATGCTTCCGCTCATGTCTATCGTATTCTGCGAGCTGAATGCTGCAATTTGGTTCAGGTTGAGGGTCTGCTTGTATTGATCGCTGCCAGTCATCACCCAGTAATCGGGGTTGCTCCACGCGCTCACCGCCCCATTCACTGTCACCACTGGGCTGGCCGGAGTGTTGAAGTTCTCCCCCACTGCTGACCCGTTGAGTCTGTAGACCCTGACGAGGGTGTTGTTGGCGAAGAGGGCGAGTTCGATGGAGCCGAGGACGGCGGAGGTGATGAGTACGGGGAGTTTGAAGTTGAGGTTGGATTGCAGGTTGAGGGAAGATGAGATGACAACGGCCTGCTTGAACAGCCAGTTGTCTCGCACCATGCTCACCCCTACGCTATACTCGTACCCACTGCAGCTCTTGGAACAGCCTACTCTTCCCCCGCCCTCCAGAAAACTGTTCACACTTACCTCGTTGGGCAGAAACAGCATCAGCTTGTCAAAATTGTACCCTGCTAGCTCCCCCACACTCATCGCACCATTCAGACCCAACAGCGTTGGCACCCTACTGCCTGTGTTGAACTGGGTTGGGCTGAGGTAGACGTTGTGGAACTGGGTGGAGAGGAGTGACAGCCGACTGCTCTTAAGGGTATATGCGTTGAGGAGGGAAGCAGAAACGAGTGTTCCTGCTTGGTAGAAGGCCACGATGAAATCGAGCACCATATTGTTGGCGAGGTAGGGCGATTGGTACCCTTCCTTGAATGTGACGTTGCGTATGGAGAAGACTCCGGAGTAGGATTGGGCGTTGGATTGGCCTTTGAACAATCTGCAGGATTCGGCGCAGTTGGCGGTTGCGCAGACGACCTTCTGACCGTTGCCGCAGGTGAAATCGTACTAACCGAAGTAGGTGCTGAGAGAGAGGGTGTTATCATACTGGGCGTTGTAGACGTAGTCGTTGTAAGCCTGGCATTGGAAGATCTGTATGGTGGCATTGGCCGAAGAGTCGATGAAGCAAGACGCCGCCTCATTCTGGTACTTATTCAAGGTAGAGTTATAGGCAGTAAAGTCGATGCCTTTATTACTGATGCTCTGGAAAGGGTTCGGGTTGAAGTACACCTTCATTTGGTAGTTCTGGCTGCCTGCCCCATTCGATACCTGCCCCAAACTGGTCTTCAGCAGGAAGATCAGCTGCTGATTGGATATCTAAGGGTCAATGCCCACGAAAGCTGACGATGACAAAGAGTCCATGAATGAGGAGGTTGCGTTGACAAGGCCAGAGTCGAAGCTGCCGAGGACTTGTGTCTCTTGGATCGCGTGGAGGGCGGAGTTGTGGAATCCAGCATAATCGTGGTAGTCAGCCCATGGGACCGTATTGATGGGCAGATTCTGAGTGAGGGGGGTGAAGAGAGAGTTGGGACTGTTGGGGATGGTGATGGTGACACTTCCAAGAGTGTTGATGCTGTCTGAGGAGGCAAAGTAGGCCTTGAACCGAATGTAGTATCTGAGAGTAGTGCTGGCGAAGGAGTCAACCGGAGTGCACACGATGTAGGGGTTCGTGTAGGTACAACGCTGAGGAGTGGTGGCGTTGAGCTATGGCAAATTAGTGTTGATGCTATGTTCTAGCACCCAGCTAGCACCCACGTACATCGTTACAGTAAACTGGCTCCCGATTGCAGTCACACTGCTCAACGTGAATCCCAAATCCAAAGTATTCCACCCTCCATCCACGAACAGCCCCAGATTCATGGTATTAGTCACTACGTTCAGAGGGATCCCCCAGTGAAGGAAAGCAGGGGCTGAGAGTATAGCTATGGGAGAAGTCGAGAAGACATTATTGATGATGTTTATGCCTTGGATGAGGCCATTAGCGTCGTAGATCTAAGCTGCAAGTCCAGTGGTGTCCACAAAGTTGGGGTTGAGCACATAGAACTGGAGGGTGTAGAGTTGACTGGTCAAGTAGGGTAAGACCAACTTGAGTTGGTTATTGGCAATGCTGCATGAAATTTGGGGGAGACAGGCAGTGGTGTTGCAGATGATTTGGCAGCTGCCGAAGAAGTTGAAGTTGTTGTTTTGTACCAGGGCAGTGGAGCTACTTATAAGGGCGTAGTTTTGGTTATTGAAGGTCAGAGAAAGGGTAGTGGAGTCGTTTGTGACGTAGGTTGAACTAAAACTTAGTTGATAAGGGTAAGCTGCCGCAGGTTGCGTGTTCGCAGAGGTGATAGGATTCAAAGCGATGTTCTGAGGAGGAAGTACGATGGCCTAAAGGTGGTAATACTCGAAGGCCGTATTGGACAAATATACTATGTTAGGGGTTGCCACTTGAGAAACAACTACGATTCCCACCAAACCATAGACCAGAGAAGGAGACACTGCCGGCCAAATCTAAATGGTGTACCAAACTGATCCGTTGATCGTGCTGGCAAAGCTGAAGTAGTAATTATTGGAGGTAGGGACCAACGATTGACCAGATTGGATGAGCACATCTCCGAACTCGTTACTCAGAGCGAACTGCAGCGGAGTGGAGGGTAGATGGATGGTTTCCGGGAACTGTAGCTCCAGCAGACAGGTGCCACAGATGTCGGCTATCGGCTTGAACTGAATAACGAAGGAGTTGAATGCTCCGAACTCACTGTACGTGGTTGTTATGGTTCTGCTGTAAATGGAGGAGGGAATGCAGACGATGCATGCGGCTAAGATGAGGCAGAGGGCGGCCTTGATCATGGTTGATGTTATAGGAAATATTAACCATCAAACAAACTTTTTTCAAGATTTGCGATAATTTGGAATGAGGGAATTTACGTTGAATTATCTCAGATTAGATATCCATCTTCTATGCTGGAGTTAAGACTATGAAATTTTTATAATCATTGGATGAGGGTAGTGAGAGTTTAGACGATCATCTCTTTAGTTGATGCAAGTAGTCTGAGGATATTAGAATTAAAAAGCTGATAAGTAGTTTAGGAATTAAATTATTTAGTTTTGACATAAATGTAACAATCAAAGCTAAAACTTTATCTCTTATAAATGCCTTTGAGGTTTTACCATTCTAACTTCCCGGCGGCTAACCTTAGCCCCTCACATGAATGCTCTGACATAGCCTGATAAGAAACCTGTTGATTTAGCTTTTCTGGATTTGAAACAAACCCATAGAGTTTTTAAGGCGTTGATGATTTCTTAATCTATCTCCTCCTTCCTTGATTTTTTACAGTCAGCTACATATCAAAAAGGCGAAGCAAACAACAGTTGCCGGATAAGTTTAGAAATGTTGGACATGGAAGTTTAGCAGAGTGGGATTACCGTAATTTGTAAACTATAGGCATCCGAATTAAAACACAAAGAAGGAGTTCAGAAAAGGAAAGAGAGTTCTGGCAAGTGGAAAATAAGAACTAGCAAATGATCTCCACTATTTACGATAGCTAAGCACAATACTCAGTTGAGTACTAATATTGATTTGAATCTACTTCCTTTATAATCTTTCTTTAGTTCAACAAAACATGAATTACAAAGCAAACGTTTCAATGGCTACCTTCCCTAATTACCATCTAAACCCAATAGAATACGTCCAACATGAAACCTAAACATTTCCACTTAAAAATACACTTGCTAATCTCTGGGGCTAATATAAAACCCGTAGACCCATTCAGAATGCTTTGATGAGTTTCTTTGGAGTTCCACCCTCAAATAGTGATGATACAGCTCACACGGCCAAGTTTTTCTTAGATGCTAAAGAGGCCTATTGATTTTATTATGCTTTTATATTGCCATGTTTTGCGAGCATATCAGGGCATAAAGTTCAGAGAACCGTTCTAGAAAACTAGACTATTCTGTTCTCAACCAGGAAAACTATCTTTAGCTTTGTTCTATCTGCCTGATTCAAAAGATATTGGATGACAATTCCGTAATCTTCTAAAATTTCTTCTTTATTGTATAAAACGTACCTACTTTAACACCTCATCAACAAACTCAATAAACCCTTCACGAGTTGCATTCTCTGGAACTAGGTTAATGAGCTGAGTTAGATAGTTCTGGCCTGAAACATTTGCAGTATGCCTCTTTGCTGTATTTTTATGAAGGTATTTACTGAATATACTAATGAGTTGATTTGATATTTTTCAGTTATTTTAAATGGATTTACTTAATTTAATAATTCTTAAAAGACCATTATGATGAGGCCAAATCAACAGTCTGTTCACCAGACTTCAAGCAGTGACATATGATCATATCTTGATTCTATATCTATAAAAAACCAAAACTGAAGCTTCAGTGTTGCTAGGAAAGAGTAGAATTTGACTTCAGCAGCAATCGGCTAAAGCTGATACACTATCATTAATATTCAGACCATTATCTTCTTCAGCATATAAACAATTCTTTTCTTCTAAAACATAGATGGATTTTATAGAGTTAGCTGAAAACAGATCTATGAAACAAACAAATTTGGTTTAACTCTAACAGAGAGTTTCTATAAAAGCAAGTTTGAACGACATCATTGCCGATGTTAGCCTAAGACAGGCGAATTCCAAAAAAAAATTTATTCTTAACGGTCTTTTTAATTGATAGCTATGCTAACCTGAACCAGGATTTAAGTGTAAAGCTGACTAGCTGACTATAATTATTAAAGTTTGCTAATTTAGCATGGGGGATTGCTTTTCAAGAACACACAGCCTACTTCTTCACATTAAGCATACCAAAAACCTCGAATAAATCAAGAGGTTACTCACAGAATATCCTCAGTACAAAAATAGGATCTACGAAGGGAAGACACTTTACGATTTCGCTATAGAACGTAACAGCATAGACATGGTGAAACTATTGATTGAGCTAGACGTGAAGGCTTATAATTTCAACGAAAAAGGGCTTCTTCCGATTGTTTAAGCAGTTAGGAGCTGCCGTTCATTAGACAGCTTTAAAATTTTTGAGACAGTTTGGAACGCAACAATAAGCTAAATGAAGAGTCCTAAAGATTTGTTGGAGATAGTCTTTTTGAAGCATGACTTTACTCTTTTCGATATAGCAGTCCTTTAAGGAAATTTAAAAATAGCTTGTTTTCTCTATAAGTAAAAAGAAAAGTATCAACCCCAGGATAACAAAGATAGCCATTTCAAGGAAGTAAGCAAATATCAATAGTTAGTAAAGACATAAGTAAAATGCAGGATTTACACAACAAACTATTCGTAATTCATCAGGCTAGTACAAAATGATAAAAACGATGCTAATGCGCCAAACAACTCCTATCGATAACTAAGGATGAAGGCAGATACAAGGGATTTTTAGGAAAGCTGCTGCTATTGGTTTTGCTTCCAAAATATTTGTTGCCAAGAGCCAAAGTAGAAACCTGAGAAAGTTGCTGAGACCGAAAGAAATGGATAACTAAATGTGGCTAATGCTGCTACTTGATAATGCCCACCTTTATTTATTTGCTATGAATCAAGTTTGCAGAGATTATGGCAAATAACTTATTTATCCTTTGGACAATCGATTTTTATGGCCCAATACTCCTAGCCACCTATACACTTTAAGATGATTGGTTCGATAGTTTCCAAGTTTGCTAAGGCAGCTACACGTATCTACTGCTTGTTGCCTGAAAAATCTGGCACTTAGCTACCCAGAAATATCTGGGCAGCCTCATAAGTGTGAGGATATGCCAGACGAATAACAAAGCGAGGCTATTCTCTGTTAATATTCTGCTAGATCACTGTGGTGGTCAGGTGCGGATCTTTTCTGGCCATAGATAGCATCTTCGTTAGAAAGAATTGAGGAGAAATTAAGATTTTTACTGATGCTGGTGTTATTAAGTAGATAGGATGGATGGGTACCAGGAAGGGAAGGTTGCTGAGTAGTGCTGCAAAATAGCAAACTTTATAAATAATGAGTTTTGATGAAGTTGGGCGAAATAGGATTAAGGTACAGATTGGGATTAGAATTGATATTTGGTGGCTTATTGTGTTGATATGACGAGAGTGTGGCAGCTTTGGCTAAAAAGATGTTATTATTTGACATTAAGTTGACTCTTGAATTGCTAATTTGGAGAATATAAGTGCAGCTGATGTCAAAGAGTTTATTATAATTTGCTAATTCGGAATGGGCTGCTCAAGTTCAAAACAGAAATAAGATAATGCGTTAAGTTAATCACCAGCAACAATATATAGAAACATACTTGATGGAAGAATATACAGATCAAAATATGAAGAAAATTAAAAGCCACTATAATTATAAACTGACATAGCCAATCTACATAAAGCTTTAGAAGTATCTAACGTTTAATAGAAATAAAAAATCGTAAAAAAATACTCTAAAGAAGGCTTACAATAATCCTTTTTTTTGTGCATTTATTAACAAGGAAATTTAGAAATGGTCAACAAAATTATTCTGCCTGCCCTAAAATTAGGAACAATTATACAAATTGATTACTCAATTTTATAAAACATTCTAAACGGTCATTAAACATCATATAAAGATTTTTAAACAAAGCTTCATGCTTAAGCTCAAACTACCAATTACGAAGATGCACTTTTGTGGGCAATAAAAAAATTCAATGTATAGCTCGTGATGTAAATTTGCTAACAATTCGTGAAATAGAAGGCTACTTAGTAAAGGTTTAAAAGCCAATTAAATAATTTAGGGACTCTCACACTAAAATTTGTATATGATTTACCGGCGGCTAATGTAAATTTTTAAAAAAGATCTAAGGTATTGGAGTACGCTTGTAGGAAAGGGCATCATGAATTTATATAGCAATTGTTGAAATCGAAAAAGATACAGAAAGAAAACGATATGTAATTAATTGTAGAAGTAATCGAATCCTTTCCAAACAAGCCTAGTCTAATTGCCACTGCTAATCAATATAATCATAAGAACATAGCGAATATCCTTTGCAGCTATGTTTTATAAGTTGCAGGTTTCAAGAAATATTCCTTCCTTAAAAACAAAGTGAAGGAATTAAGAAAGTAAAATGTTTGATTTTTTTTGTTTATTATAAATAAATTATAAAGCTACAATCTTAGTTATTAGCACTTTATTGACTTTCCAACTGTCCTCCACTTTGACTAAACCTATATTCGACTTTGTTG
>Ga0316217_10002924_pt1 | contig 20101 bp, 14 predicted proteins | sample 1anoAmetaG_FD_203633 | JGI IMG/M metagenome (GOLD analysis project Ga0316217, IMG submission 203633) | Freshwater microbial communities from Trout Bog Lake, Wisconsin, USA - 1anoA | ecosystem: Environmental > Aquatic > Freshwater > Lake > Hypolimnion/Profundal zone | place: USA: Wisconsin...
CGCATGACCAACATCGCGCAAATGGTGAACGTGTTGCAATCGATGATCCTAACGGACGGCGCAAAGATGCTGCTGACCCCCACGTATTACATCTACAAGATGTACGTGCCTTTCCAGGATGCTCAGTTTATCCCGATCGATGTCAATGCCGGAGATTACAAGTTCGGCGATGTCAAAGTATCAAGGATCGATGCGATTGCGGCGCGAGCCAAGGATGGGAAGGTATGGGTCGCCTTGACAAATATCGATCCGAACAGTCCAACCGACATTGTTGTTAGTGTGCCTGGAGTTCAAAGCGAATCGGCGGTGGGCGATGTGCTGACTGCGGAGAAGGTGGATGCCGTGAATACATTCGACCATGAGAATTCAGTCGTTCCGCAGTCCATTACTTCGCACGCGATGAACGGAAAGCTAATTCTTCATCTGCCGGCCAAATCCGTGACGGTAGTTCGTCTGGACCCATGAAGCTGTAGTTTGCCTGCTCCATCGCGTCCGGCGTTGGAGCGATTCGGTGGAGGAGACGGAGTTTCTCCGATCCTCCTCCATTCCGAAGGCAGGGATTTGTTGAAGACACGCCGTTAAAATGCGTTCCGGCGTGCGATGGCGCCGAGATGCCCGGCGCTCGGTTTCGGAGTGCGCTTGAAGGTCTGCCGATCGACGGCGACCAACCCGTACTTGGTCTTGAATCCCTGCGCCCACTCGAAGTTGTCAATCAACGACCAGTGAAAGTATCCCAACACGGGAACGCCCTTGGCGATGCTCTCGTGCAGGCTGGCGAGAACTGCGTCGATGTACCAGATGCGGCGCGCGTCGTTATCCGTATCCATGCCATTCTCGGTCACCAGGATGGGCTTGCCGGTTTCCTCGTTCACATATTCGACGCCATTGCGAAGCGCTTCCGGCCTTTGGAATGAGGCCAACATGCTCTTTTCGCCGGCAAGGAAAGGCAATGGCTCGGGCTTGGGAAGCGGAGTCCCTTTGCCGGCAATCGGAAACTGCCGATAGACCTGGACACCGACCAGATCGCCGGACCGCTTGCAGGCTTCCATCCAATCTCCATAGGCCTTCTTGCGGACTTCCCGGTAGGGGCTGTCTTCGGTGGAGGGTGCAAAATCGGAGATGTTGAGTGTGACGCCCACCGGCAGGCTGGAGCACTCCGCCTTGATGGCAGCGTAACCCTGCTCGTGCCCGGCGATCAACATGGGTTTGAGGGCTTCGATATCCGGATAGTCGCTGGTGACAAAGCGCTTACAATTCGTTGCCTTCGCCGCGGCCTCGTGCGCCGCGTACGCGGCCTGATCGCGCTTGGCGAAGCTTCCCGCCGCACCGGGCATGGAACGAAAGCTGTATTGCACCTGCGGCTCGTTGATGGTGAAGGCGAAAGACATTCCACTGCCCAGAGCCTTGGCCACGGTGGAGCAATAACGGGCAAAGAGGGCCGGCGCGTCGGGGTTGAGAAAGCCCTCGGATTCGGCAAACCAAAGCGGCGTGGTGCTGTGCATGAAGGTGACCGCAGGCGCCACATTGTGCTTGTGGCAGCACTCGATCACGCGCTTGTAGTAGTCCAGTTCGGCAATCGAGAAGCAGCCCCGCGAAGGTTCGATTCTGGCCCACTCCACCGAGAAGCGGTAGGTGTTGAATCCCAAACTCGCCAAGAGCGCAATATCTTCCTCATAACGGTGGTAGCTGTCGCAGGCATCCCTGGAGCGTTCGGCAAACGTAGTTGGCTTGATATTCTCCATCAGCCAGAAATCGGAGTTGGTGTGGTTGCCTTCAATTTGATGCGCCGCCGTGGCAACGCCCCAGCGGAAGTTCTTGGGAAACGATTTGCGCTTGGCTTCGACAGCGCCGAACGCCTGCCCCGGACCGGCGACTGCCGAAACTAGAGCCGCGCCAGCGACTCCCGCGAGGAAGTTGCGCCTGGTAGTTGAATTGCTCTTGTTCTTCACCTCGATATTCCTCTCGTGACCTCAGTTGTGTGAAAAGTTCAAGTTGAGACCGCATTGAGCTGGAGCTCGCTCTCAATTTCCGTTGCCAGGTTGCACGTAAGTCTTTCCATTGATGGTTGTGGTCAGCGTGCCTGTGGCTTGGAAGACGTTCAACATGTAGTCGATGGTCAGCTTGAAGCCGTCCGGGCTTGTCAGTTTCGTTCCGTGCGTCTTTCCCGACTGGACGAGGTTGGAGTGCCAATCCAGCGCAGACGCAGTTGGCTTGGAGGGCAACTGCGTTACTTCTTCCGTGCCGTCGAGGATATTGCCGCGTTCATCGGAATAGCGTTTGTAGACCACCGAGACAGTCTTGATGGCGCGATGGCCCGCGGTGTGCACGATTGCGACCGTAGCAGACCCCGAGAGCTTGCCCTGCAATGTGTAGGTGCCTTCTGGGAGCAGGGGCATGTTCGGTAAAGCACTGCCGGGGACATAGGGCGTTCCCCAAGGCACATGGTCTGAGATCGGCGCGGGAGGCTGGATCGACAGTGGTTTGCGGCTGGTGAACTGGGCCAGCATCATGCGGAAACGCCGTCCGCCCGGCTCGGTGGGCGGCGGGCAGGGGAGCGGGTTCGAGCCTCCGCAAGCCGGGCTGGTCACTTGTGCCTGCCAGAACACCACGCGGGTCCCGTCCGGAGACCAGCGCGGATCGGCCATGGCGTTCCAATTGGGATCGCTCGCGCTGCCAGGCGTTCCATCGCCGGCGTTCAACTGCTGGCCTTGATAGTCGCCTCGATCGCCGAACCGATCGATGAGATAGGGCTGAAAGAAGCGGCGGTCGTGGTTGTTGCGCACCGAGGAAACGGCGCCTGTGGTCAAAAGATCGATGATCGGCGGCACTCCGCACATGGCGGCCATGAACATCTGGCGGTCTGAACCGCGCGTATCTTCGGCCACAATCCATTTGTCGTCCGGCGAAGCATCGAGCGGATCGACGTATTCGGGGTTGCTGGTCAAGCGCCCGACTTTTCCGCTGGTGAGGTCAACGGCGAAAACGTCGATATTGGACGATTCAAAAGGATAGCCAACGTAAAAGGCCTCGCGCCCGTTCTTGCTGAATCCGCGAAACTCCCCGACGGTGATGGCGTTGAAATTGAGGCGTAGTCGATCGGGATGCTGCGGATCGCGCGCCAGCACCATCGAATCCGGCCCATCCCGGAAGAGCCGGGTAACTTGCGTCAGGTCGTAGCGCGGAACCCTCGGCTCGCCTGTCTTCGGCGCGGCATTGAATTCCAGGCGGGCAAGATATCCAAACTGCGCAATCTGCCCCTCTGCAAAGGACATGGCGTTGTAGCCGAGATGCACATTGTCCGGGTGCAGGCGCAGCTCGCGAATCGATCCTCCCGCGCCTGAGCCGTCGGGTCGAATGTTCCAACGAATGGGAAAGATGTGGACCTTGTCCGCGGTGCAGCGATCGTCCGTCAACAGAAACGGCGAGCAGTCGACAATATTTGTGCCTTCCATAATCCGCTTGCCGTCGAGAAAGCTCTGCGGATAGGTCTGGTCCGGGCCCACGCCAAGAGCATTCTCGGCGGGAACTCCGCAAGTAACGCACTTCCACGCATCGCCGTTGGGGAACTTCCCACCGTCGGTTTTGACGAGGATGATCTGGCCGCCCTGGTAAATGCTTGCCGGATCGGGTGCAACCGGTGCGCCTGTGAAGTGCACCAGCGCGAGAACATGGTGTCCGTCGGGAAGAAAGCTGCCCGACTGGAAGGTGAGGGGGGCTGAGGTCGTGCAGCCTGTCCGGTTGGGATTGACCGCCGCCGTGCAAGCGCCGGGGTCGCTCGACGGGGCGGTCGGAGGCAACGGCAATTCTGTGATTGCAATCGGTTCAGGGGCCGGTGGTTTCGGCAAGGGCTGTTGTCCCGCACAAACTCGATTGGCAATTGACAACGCAAAAGTCGCGCTCAGTGTGAGCGAAAGGAACAGCTTGGCGGGCATAGTCGCGGAACGTGCGGGCATGTTAACCATCATTTTGCTACCTCGAATAAGACAATCTCGTGGATCGATTTGACTGAGCCGCGGCGACAATATCGCCACGGCTCGTGAAGCTCTTCGCTAGTTGCCTGCCACTGAAACCGCGCACTCGAAACTCGCAGCATCGTAGATATAGCCCGTGCCCTTGTAGTGTGCGGTTTGCGGGTAAGGGCAGAGGGGCCGGGTCAATTTCTTGCTGGAATCGCCGGGTACGGTTCGCTGGCCGACAACGTGTCCTTGCGGTTCTCACAGGGCATCTGCGCGAATCCAATCGCGGGTACAGCGGAGAGAACCAGCGGAGCGAGAAAACGCCTGAGCATGTCAGTAAACCTCACCGGATGGCACTGAACGCCAATATAGGTGGCACCGAATGCCACTGTCAAGTCCAAAAGCCGCGTTTTCCAGCAGTGATGCTCTCGTTGTCGCTCGCACTCCGCACGACCCGCCAAGCCGCGACTCAGGAATGCAAGAGCGAAGCGACTCGCGATACGCCGAATTCCGCGCACGCGCGGCAAATGCGCACGTTTCAGGTTTCCCGAAGCCATTCCAAGCGACCGCCTCTTAGGCGCCGAAAAGAACCCGGCAGAATGAGTTGACGATGGCACCAGATGTCAAGTATATTGTGGGACATGGCACGAAGTGCCGAAAGTTGGGGCGAGTTTGCTCTCCCGCCTTGCGTTCGATGAGAGGACTTTGAATATGAAGAAGATAGCAGTCACCATGGCGTTGGCATGTTCCTTCGCATTCGCCCAAGCCCAGGACAACAGCTCCTCGGTCACCGGCAAGTGGAAGATCCACAGCTCGATCGCCGGAAACGACAGCGATGCGTCCTGCACCTTCACCCAGACGAACAGCGATCTGACCGGAACCTGTCCTTCCCCCAATGGCGATGTGAAACTGACCGGCAAAGTGGACGGCAAGAAGATCGCGTGGTCGTACAGCATGGATTACAACGGCAGCCCGCTGACGATGAAATATGAAGGCACTCTCGACGCCGGAAAGATCGCCGGCACTGTGACCGTCGACCCGTTTGGCGTGAGCGGCGATTTTTCCGGGACACAAGCCACCGGTCCGGAAGCGGCTGCTGCTGCGCCCGCACCTGCGGCCGCCGCTTCGTCCCTCGACGGCAAGTGGAAGATTCACAGCTCCATCGCGGGCAACGACAGCGATGCTTCGTGCACCTTCAAGCAGACGAACAGCGATCTGTCCGGAAGCTGCCCCGCGCCCGGTGGAACTGGCGACGTGAAGCTGGCCGGCAAAGTGGACGGCAAGAAGGTGACTTGGTCGTACAACGTCGACTACAATGGCAGCCCTTTGACGATGAAGTACACCGGCACGTTGGAAGCGGGAAAGATCGCCGGCGATGTGAGTGTCGAACAGTACGGTGTTGGCGGCGACTTCATAGCGACTCCCGAAAAATAGCAGCAAACCGGGATGGTCAACCTCCAGACGATCTGGACGCTTCGCCCCAAGGCGCGCCGGATCGCCTGCCAAAGTGGAAATGCCAAGCGAGGTTCTTCTTGAACAGGCGAGAGTTTATTCGATCGGCAACGTTGGCCGGCGCGTGCGCAGTAGGCGCGAACGCTTCAGGCGCTCTTGATCTTGGAACCGAGCACCCGGGCGCGCTGCCCATTCGGATTCAGACGGACGTCGAACATGGAAAGCTGCCGCACATCTGGGAAGAGTGTGCGGGATCTGACCGCGCCGTTGTCGGTCTGCGGGAGCAGTGGCTCAAGGACCTCGAACAGGTCAAGAAGGCGCTCGGTATCAAATCGATTCGATTTCACGGGCTGTTTAACGACGAGATGGGTGTATGGCCAATGGGCGGCAAGCAGCCCAACTTCCTCTACGTGGATATGGTGTTCGACGCCATGCTCGAGCGCGGAGTGAAGCCGTACGTCGAGTTGAGTTTCATGCCCGCGGCATTGGCCAGCGGAACGAAAACGCTGTTGTTCTATCGCGGCAACACCACACCTCCCAGCGATTTTGCGAAGTGGGGCGAGTTGGTTGGCGCATTGGGAAAGCATTGCGTCGAGCGTTACGGGATTCAGGAAGTCGGCTCATGGAACTTCGAGGTCTGGAACGAGCCGAACATCATGTTCTGGTCGGGAACGCAAGCGGACTACTTCGAGCTTTACCGCCAATCGGTAACGGCGTTGAAGGGCGTGGACAAACGCCTGAGGGTAGGTGGTCCATCGACTGCGCAGGCGGCTTGGGTTGGAGACCTCTTGGCTTTCTGTTCGTCGCAGCAACTGCCCATCGATTTTGCTTCGACACATATTTACCCGGACGACCAGCAGAAGAAGGTGTTCGGCGAAGGCATCCACTATCCGTTCGAGGAAGTCATTGGGCGGGCGATGGCCAAGGTTCGGCAGGAGATCAAGGCCTCGAAGACTCCAGATATCCCCCTGTACATTTCTGAATGGAGTTCCCAGAATCCTGCGTTCATTGCGCACACGGTAAAGGACACCATCGGGTTGGCGGAGGCAATGTCCTTTTGGACCTTCGATAACGTCTATGAAGAACTGGGCATTCCGAAAACTTTTATGAATGCAGGATATGGACTGTTGGGAATGCGAGGTGTCCCCCGGCCCTCGTTCCACGCATTTGCTCTGTTGCACAAACTCGGCGAGGTGCAATTGGAGGCCGGGGACGGACCCGTGTTGGCAACCAGGCGGAAGGACGGTTCGATTGCGATTCTGGTATGGAATCTGATTCCGCAACTGCCCGGTGTTCGCTCCGCTTCGGGAGACCCTCTGCTGCAAACCAACATCCAATACGAGCACAAAGGCGAATCTCTCGATTTGACGCTGGGATTGGTGGGCGCACATCGCCATGGCCCGGCCCGCATCACGCGCGTGGACGAAACCAGCGGAAATTATCGCCAGGCGTACCAGGAGATGGGGAGTCCTGCCTATCCAACGCCGGCGCAGATCGACGAACTCAAGCGGAAGAGCGAACCGAAGGCAGCCGAGGTTGTGGCCTTGAATGCACAAAAGCAATTGCGCCTGTCAGTTCCGCCGAACGGCATCGCATTGATCGAGTTGGCGTAGGGCGAAATCCGAGGAATTTAGCCCGAGTGCCTCCGCTGCCGTGCTCCAGGCCATAGTGAGCACGGCAGTTATTTTGTTTGCTGACGGATGTGCGCAAGACCCATGTGATTTCGGATGAAGAAGCAAACTCCGATGTGAAACCAACCCGAGGGCGCGATCGAGAACGTCCTTGCCAACAGCGGCGGCAGCAGACGCCGAGTAGTCCGGAGAAGCAAGCGATGAGAAGGAATGCGTGGAGCGCTGCAACGCGGCTGGCGTTGGGCATAGGAGTATTGACGGCGGGGACGGGCATGGGCTGGGCGCAACAGGTTCCTGCGGTGAAGATCGAGCCAGCGAAGATGGAGAAGCTGGGCACTGTGGATCTGCTCTTCCTCTCTTACAACGTGGAAATGGTGGAAGTGACCGGCGGACGCTTTTGGCGGCCGTACAAGTCCGCCGCGCCAAAGATCGACGCGCCTCCGCAGCCCAATCAGGAAGTGGGCGGCGCATCGAGCCTCTATCAATACCGTTCGCCGATCGATCTGAGCAATGAGCGGCTGCGAAAGCTGGCGTCAGCGCTCGGCCCGGCCTACGTGCGGGTGAGTGGGACTTGGCAGAACAGCACGTACTTTCAGGATGACGACAAGCCTGTCATGAAGGAAGCTCCGGCTGGCTTCAAGAGCGTGTTGACGCGCGCGGAGTGGAAGGGCGTAGTGGATTATGCGCGGGCGGTCGACGCCAAGATCGTCACATCGATGTCCATCAGCGCGGGGACGCGGGGGCCGGACGGCGTATGGACGCCGGCTCAGGCCAAGGCCTGGCTTGACTTCACCAAAAGCGCCGGAGGAAACATTGCAGCCGCGGAGTTCATGAACGAACCCACATTTCCGGGACCGGGCAATGCTCCGAAGGGGTACGATGCACCGACGTTCGCCAAGGATGTAGACGCCTTCCGCACGTTTCTGCGCAAGGAATCGCCCAACACGGTTTTCCTGGGGCCGGGCGGAGTGATGGAAGGTCTGTCGCTGCTGCCGGCGGGCGGAGGAATGAAGCTGTTAGGCAGCGAGGATTTGTTGAAGGCCACGGGACCCGCGTTCGACGGCTTTTCGTATCACTTCTATGGTTCCATCTCGCGCCGCTGCAAGGGGAAGACGGCCATCGGCGAGGCCCTCTCGGCAGGGTGGTTGGATCGAACCGAGACGGTCGAGAACTTCTACGCCCAGTTGCGCGACAAGTACCTTCCCGGCAAGCAGATGTGGCTGACAGAGACCGCGGAGGCGGCCTGTGGCGGGGATGAGTTTGCGGGCCAGTTTGCCGACAGCTTCCGCTTCGTCAATCAGCTCGGCAAACTCGCGCAGAAAGGCGTGCAGGCGGTCATGCACAACACCCTGGCCTCGAGCGACTACGGGCTGTTGAACGAAGACGGCTACGCGCCCCGTCCCAATTACTGGAGCGCTGTTCTTTGGAAGCGGTTGATGGGGCCGGTGGTTCTGCAGCCCGGGACTCAGGCAAACGCGGACGTGCGTATCTTTGCGCAGTGCACGCCTGAAGGGAAGGGCGGAGTCACGGTACTGGCCATGAATACCAGCAGCGATCGGGAGCAGACGATTTCCATCCCCATTGCGGGGGAACAATACACCCTGAATGCTTCAGGGCTTTCGAGCACAGAGGTTCTGCTGAATGGAAAACTGCTGGCTGCGGGGCCGGATGGCTCGCTTCCGGCGCTTGCTGGAAAACACGCAGTGCCCGGAATCGTGAGCTTGCCGGTGGAGAGCATCACGTTCATCGCGCTGCCGGGAGCGCGCAACAAGAGGTGCAGATAGTCGCGGCTGTGAAACGGGAGAATGATATTTCAGTGCGACGTGCACGATCTGTTGACAATGGCATCAAGTGCCATGTATCATTCTCCTAGTTTCCCGATCATTCACTCCAGCAAACCAGATTCCTCGGTGGCGCAGTGGATAGGACGAAGGAGAGCAAGCACGATGGGAATCCACCGCACGTGGGGAGTGGGAATGCGACAAATCGAGCGGATGGTGCGGGCGGCAGGTTGCGCGGCTGGGCTGCTGGCGTTGTCGGCGGCAGCGGCTGCGCAATCGCGGGCACAGTTGGCGCCGCAAGGGGCAACGGCGCCGGGACCGAGCATCAATCAATCGCCTCTACCCGGCGGACAATCGAGCGTCAACACGCTCTCTACGACGGTGCAGGTGTCGGGGCCTTACTCGACCAGCATATCCGCGCCAGACGCCGAGGGCGGGCTTCTTCACTTGACGATCGAAGAGGCGATTCAACGCGGGTTGCGGTACAACCTGGGCGCGATTGCCGCATCGGTCCGGCGGGAATCGGCCCAGGCATCGATCGTCTCGGCACGGAGCGCTCTGCTGCCCTCGGTGACCGGTGCGTTTTCCGAGAGCGTGAACAAGGTGAACATGGCCTCGGAAGGCTTCGATGCATCGAGCTTGGGGTCGGTTGGCGCATATTTCCCGTCGACCATTGGACCGTTTCATTTCTACCAGGCACAAGGCCAGGTGGCGTACAGCGCATTCGACATGGTAGCTGTGCGGAACCTGCTGGCCGCACGCCAACAGGGCAAGGCCGCCGCGATGAGCGAGCGCGACGCGCGCGAACAAATCGTCTTGGCTGTCGCCGCGACGTACCTGCAAGCACTGGTGCAGCAGGCGCGGGTGGAGTCGGCCGAGTCGCAAGTGAAATATGCGCAGGCGGTCTACGAGCAGGCGGTAGAACAGAAGGATGCCGGAGCCCGCTCGAGCATCGAGGTGAACCGCAGCCGGGTACAGTTGCAGAGCCGTCAGCAGCAGTTGTTTGCACAACAGGGCGAGATGAAAAAGCAACAGATGCGCCTGGTGCGACTGATCGGTCTCTCGGCGGACCGGGAACTCAAATTGGAAGAGGCGCTGGGGACAGGCACTCCGGAGTTGCCCAAGCTCGACGAGTTGTATCGGCAGGCGCAAGAGCGGGCAGACGTGCAAGCGACAAAGGCGGAGCTGAAGTCGGCTGAGGAATCGCGCCTGGCAGCGGTTGCCGAGCGGTTGCCGAGTGTGCGACTGAGCGGAAATTTCGGCCTCCAAGGGGCAAAGTTGAACGGGGGAACGTCGGTGTATTCGGGGACTGCCACGGTGAGCCTGCCCTTGTTCAACGGCGGGCAGACGCGGAGCGACATTCAACAGGCCGACGCAGCGGTGGAGCAGCGGCGGGCCTCGCTCTCGGCCAAGCTGGAGGACGTTCAGTTTGAGGTGCGGTCTGCCTGGGTGGATGAGGAAACCGCCGCCAAGCAGTTGGGAGTAGCTACCGACAATCGCCTCCTAGCGCAGCAAACATTGCAGCAGTCGATTGATCGCTTCAAAGTGGGTGCGGCGGATTCGGTCGAGGTAGCGCAATCGGAGGACATGGTCGCTTCGGCGGAGCAGGACTATATCGGCAGCCTCTTCGCTGTACGGCTGGCTGAAATGGATCTTGCGCGCGCCGTGGGAGCCGCGGAACAGGATGTCGCGAAGATCGTGAAGGGAGTGCATCCATGAGGACCGAGGAGCTGGAGGAGTTGATGGTAAGCGAAGAAGAGACAGTGAGCGGCGAATTTGTGGACGCCGAGAACGCATCGAAATCTGGCGTGCAGAAGTCGCGGCGATCGAAGATGATTGCGGGCGGCCTGACGCTCGCGCTGGCCGTGGGTGCGGTGCTCTGGTACATCCATGCGCAAGGGTACGAATCCACCGACGATGCGCAGATCGATGGCCATATCAACTCCGTAAGTTCGCGGATCGCGGGAACCATCGAGAAGGTTTACGTCGAGGACAACCAGCTTGTTCAGGCAGGTCAGCCGCTGGTGGATATGGACACGCGCGAGCTGAAAATCGCCGCCGAGCAAAGCGGCGCGCAGTATGCGGAAGCATTGGCAAGGCTGAACTCCGAGAGCCCGAATGTCGCCATCGCGCAGAACACCAACGAGGCAGAGATTGCGATGGCGCAGTCGCAGTTGGCCGATGCAAAGGCCGGCCTGGAAGCGGCCGAGCAGGATCGACAGAGCGCGGCATCGCGCCTGGATGAGGCGCAGGCGACCGCGAAGCGAGATCGGTTGCAGGCCGATCGTTACAAGCAGTTGTTCGCGAAGGAGGAGACGTCGCGCCAGGAGTACGAGAACTACATGGCCCTGTCGCAGGCCTCGAATGCCCGGCTGGCAGCGGCGCAGGCCGGTTTGGCTTCAGCCGACAAAGTTGTGCAGCAGCGCAAGGCGCAGGTCGAGTCGCAGACCGTTCGATCTGCGGAGGTGGCCAAGAACGCGCCGCACACGCTGGCAGTGCGGTTGGCCTCGGCGCGAGGGCAAAAGGCGAGTGTCGATATGGCGCACGCTGAGCAGGATCGCGCGAGCCTCAATTTGAGCTACACCAACATCGTCTCGCCTGTGACCGGTGTGGTGACCGAGCGCAGCGCCGAGCCGGGCAACCACGTGCAGCAAGGCGAGCAGTTGCTGATGGTCGTGGACACCAGCCATCTGTGGGTGACAGCAGACTTCAAAGAGACGCAGTTGCGCTCCATGCGTCCCGGTTGCAAGGCGGAAGTAAAAGTCGATGCGCTGGGCCGCACGTTTGCAGGAGTAGTCGAGAGCATGCCGGCGGTCACCGGTGCGCGCTCCAGTGTGTTGCCGCCGGAGAACGCAACCGGGAACTACGTGAAGGTCGTGCAACGTCTGCCGGTTCGCATCGCGCTCACGCCGGGTCAGCCGCAACTGGACTTGCTGCGTCCCGGCATGTCGGTGGAAGCGAAGGTTGCGCTGCGATGAGCTCAGTGACCATGAGCGCACCCGGCGCGACGAGGGTCGGAGCGCCTGTCATTAATCCGTGGGTGATCGCCATGAGCGTCACCCTGGCCACCTTCATGGAGGTGCTCGATTCCTCCATCGCGAATGTGGCGCTGCCGCATATTGCAGGGAACCTGGGCGCCACTCCGGAAGAGGCGACATGGGTCTTGACCAGCTACCTGGTTTCCGCAGCGGTTGTGCTCCCCATCAGCGGCTGGCTGAGCGATCTGCTGGGCCGCAAACGCTTTTACATGATCTGCGTGTTTCTCTTCACGGTCAGCTCAATGCTCTGCGGGCTTTCCACAAGCCTTCCCATGCTCGTCTTTTGCCGCGTGCTGCAAGGCGCCGGCGGCGGCGGTCTGCAACCGACTGAGCAGGCGATTCTGGCCGACACCTTCAAGCCCGAGCAGCGCAGCATGGGCTTCGCCATCTATGGCATGGCAATCCTTGTGGCGCCCACCATCGGCCCAACGCTGGGCGGGTGGCTCACCGACACCTTCAGTTGGCACTGGATATTCTTTATCAATCTGCCCATCGGAGTTATCTCGCTGTTTCTCACGCAGCGCGTGATCGAAGATCCGCCGCACGTCGTCAAGCGCGGTGCCGAAGTAAGGCGCGGACGCGTGGATTCGATCGGCATCGCGGCCATCGTGCTCGGCGTGGGCTTCGTACAGTACGCGCTGGACAAGGGCCAGGAACTCGATTGGCTGGCCTCGACTCCAATCCGCGTTGCGCTCTTTGCCGGCATTGGACTATTGGTGCTCATGGTCTGGCGCGAGTGGACAGTTGATGAGCCGATCATCAAGCTGCAATTGCTGCGCAAGCGGAACTTCGCTTGTTCGGTGCTCTTTAACTTCGTCCTGGGCATCGCAATGAACGGATCGTTCATCCTGATTCCCCAGTTCTTGCAGATGCAAATGGGATACTCGGCCCAACTCACGGGGCTGGCGCTATCTCCAGGGGGATTGGCCATCGCTCTCTTGATGCCGGTTGCCGGATTGGTCTCGACGAAGTTCGATCCGAGAAAGGTGATTGCCTTCGGTTTCTTCATTACGGCGCTTACCATGCTGATGATGACCCAGATCAACTCGCAGATCGATTTTCAGACCATGGTGTGGCTGCGCGTCGTGCAGGTGATCGGAATCCCATTCATCTTCATTCCGATTTCAACCCTGGCCTATGTGGGAGTGGCGGCGGAAGAGAACAATCAGATCTCCGGCATCACCAACTTCGTGCGCAATATCGGCGGAGCGGTCGGTGTGTCGTACCTGATGACCTTCCTTGCACGCCATCGAGCAGCGAGCCGAGTGGACCTGGTCTCGCACATGTCGCATGGAAATATCAACTTTCAAAAGTTGTTTGCGATGCTGTCGCACGGCGGGCAGGATCCGGCCTCGAAACACAGAGCGCTGGCGCAACTCCAAATGATGGTGGATGGGCAGGCAAATACCATGTCGTTCATCAGCGTATTCTTCATCATGGGCATGGTTGTCATGTGTCTTGTGCCTCTGCCTTTCCTCATGAAGCGTCCAACCAAGCAGGATATGGAAGCGACTTCCATGATGCATTAGCCCGGCGCAATTGGTAGGGACACACAGCCTATTGCCAACAGAGTTCCGGCAACGGGCTGCGCGGCGTGGCCGGGCTGGCGGTCGTATCCATCGGAGATCCCTGGTCCGATGAACTCCAAAAGTCCTCATCGTTCTCAAGCCCCCCTCATCGTGGAAATCCACGGTTCGAAGTCTTGAGAGATGAGGCCTTCGGTTTTTCCGCCGGGGAAACAGAAGAATCGGCGAGGGCGAAGGGTCTGCCGCAATGCTCCTGCCGCCTCGAATTCAAGCCGGTCAATTCTGTTGCAGGCATCGAACTCAGGATGCTACCGTTTGCTGACAGCGGATGCTGCGCGCGGCGCTTTGCGAGGATGATTCGGCTCTGTGGCTGTGGAGAAGTAATTCTGGCCGCTCAAAAGTCGAGAAAGGTCTTTGAAAGCCTGCCGCGCGCTGGCAGCCATATCCGGGCTCTCTCCGTGGGCCCAGGAAACAATGGCCGCACCCATGGCCAGGGTTGTCAATCCGCCGAGAAGAAGCGCTTCCGCGCTATTCCAGGTTATGCTGTTCTCCCGCGCGGCAAATGCCTCCGCAATTCTGGCTTGCACCTCAACCATGCGTGAAAGGTGAGCCTGTGCGGCGCTTGGGCTGCGCTCGGAGATGACGATCACCTCCCGGGTGCGAGGCTGAGCCGCCACGTACTGAAGCGCCTCAAGCACCGTCTTCTTGACAACCTGGAGCGGTTGGTACTCAGCGGGGCAAGTTTCAATCGCGGATACAAGGATCTTTCCGTAGTTCACCACGCTCTGCGCAAGCAAGTCGTCCTTGCTGGCGAAGTAGCGGAAGAAGGATCGCCGCGAAACGCCCGCGGCTTGAGCCACTTCCTCGACGGTAGTCTCCTCGAAGCCTCTCTCTATGAAGAGGTCGATTGCGGCTTCGTAGATGGCGTCGTGGACGAGCTTCTTTTTGCGCGACTTCAGGCTTTGCGGCATGGCGGCACCACATTCTTCTTCACGTAGATGCCATGAAGGGCACAAAGAGCCAGTAGTGCGCATGAGAGAACGTCGCTGCGACTAGTGCGTAGATGGCATCCAATGCCAGGTATACACCCGGAATCGACCTTGCTGCCGGCAAAACCAAGGGCAAGTGTAGCTACGAACTAGAAGGTGTTCGGCGAAATCCGACCTTGTCGCCAATCCCTTGCATGCAATTCAGCCGCGCCATTTTCAAAACGTTCATGGGCGCCAACCTGGCAGGTCCCTTTGCAAGAAAGCATGACACACAAGGTTTGACAAGGCACCAAGTGTCAACTATACTGTGCTTGCGTTGCCTTCGTGCCCAAGAACCGGGCCGCCAATTCGGCTTTCGAAAGCCGCGGTGCTCAGGCTGCTTGCACAATCGAGGCTGCAACGATCGGGACTCCAAGCCTCGGAGCCCAAAACACCATTCGACAGCGTATCCAGGGGGAGAAAGTTCCAATGCCAAATTCAAGAAATCCTCAATTTGCCAGTTGCTTTGGCGTCTTCAAGCGTCTCGGTTATCCGCTGCTCGTAATCGGGCTGCAGATCGCTTTGAACTGTGCTCCCACGGCAGCCCAATCGAGGACCAAAAGCGGCTGGGTGGGAACCTGGGCTGCTGCCCCATACGGGCAGGCCAATACGAGGGCCGCGTTTGCCGAGGACACGACGCTCCGCGAGATCGTTCACGTGTCCGTGGGCGGCTCTGCTGTGCGGGTCGTGCTCTCCAATGAATTTGGAACATCCGATCTCAAGATTGGAGCTGTAGCAGTCGCGCTTCCCGCAGTTAAGCCGGTTGCCAACCTCCTGGCCGACGACGCGAGGCCGGCAATCTCCGCTGAGCCGAGCAGCGCAATCCGGCGCGAGAGCGCGATCCCGGTGCAATTCGGCGGTAGCCCCAGTGTGACCATCGCGCCTGGCGCGGTTGCCGTCAGCGATCCAGTCGCGATGCCGCTTAACCCACTCTCCGACCTCGCGGTCACGCTCTTTATTCCTGGCCAGAAAATCGACACGATTACCTATCATGGTTTCGCGGCTCAGCCCAATTTCGAGGCCGCGGGAAATCAACTCAACACCGCCGAGCTGGATTCCGCGCAGACTAAATGGTCGTGGAGTTTCCTGAAAGGCGTCGATGTACAGGGCAAGGCGAAGGGCGCAATCGTATGCCTGGGCGACAGCATCACCGATGGCGCGCTGAGCAAGATGGGACTCAATCATCGCTACCCCGACATCCTGGCTCAGCGCCTCCAGGCCAATCGCTCGACACGGGCTCTGGGCGTTCTGAACGAGGGAATCGGAGGGAACAGCGTTCTTCACACTGCCACATTCACCGGCCCAAACGCACTCTCTCGCTTTGACCGCGATGTCATCGCCCAGGCCGGGGTACAGTACGTCGTCCTTCTTGAAGGGATCAACGACATTGGGCGGGTCACCACACCCAAGCAGCCAAGCGACGTCATTGCCGCCGATGACCTTATCCAGGCGTACCGGCAGATCGTCGTTCGCGCCCACCTGCACGGCATCAAGGCGATCGGCGCGACGCTCACGCCGTACCAGGGCGCCCACACCGACAGTGAAACCGGCGAGGCGATTCGAGACAAAGTCAACGACTTCATCCGAAACAGCGGAATCTTCGACGGCGTGATCGACTTTGCCAACGCAACCGCCGATCCGGCAAACTCCAAACGTTATTCGAAACTCGCAGATGGCGGCGATCACCTGCACCCGAGCGATGCCGGATACAAAATGATGGGCGATAGCATCGATCTCAGGTTGTTCGGCAAGTAACCATTGCGGCGGAGAAAATATCATGCGGATGAAGCGACGCGATTTCGTGAAGGCGGCAGTGGCGATTGGCGCTGCAGGAATGATGCATGAGACATGGGCGGAGACGCCCGATGAAGCCTGGACGAGAACCTGGGATTCCGCGTTAGCCACGCTGGCCGGCAATGTCAAGCACGTGCCGCGCTACGACCCGCTGGTGCTTCACGAAGGCTCGGCCTATGCGGGAACCTGGATGGAGTGCGGGCCTCACGAGAGTCTCGCATATGCGGAGCTTTCGGAGTTCGTGACGCCGGTCGAGGGAAAGCCTTCCCCGCTTGAAGTGGCAAAGAACACCCACCGTGCCTTCTTCGCCCTGCAGCGCGAGGATGGCCAATTCCCCGCCAGCGTGAAGCTGAGAGGGGTCGATTGGGCCATGATCCAGATGGTCGTGCCGATCGCCGCAACCGCGTGGGAGTTAGCCCAAAAACAGAAGGACGAGGCTTTCCTCTCCGAGGCTTACAGTGCGTGCAGCCGCTGGGATGCGTGGCTTCGTCGCTATCGCGATACGCGGGGAACGGGTCTGGTCGAGGCATTTTGCACCTGGGACACAGGCCAGGACAACAGCCCGCGCTGGCAAGGGGTATCGGACGGCTGTCCGGATGGCGATGCAAAGAAGTGCCTAACAGGGCAAACCGTTCCGCGACTTTGCCCGGATCTCTCCGCAACGGTTTTCGCGGCGCGCACCGCGCTGAGCGGAATGGCCACAGCCCTGGGCAAGAAGGCCGAAGCGCAAAAGTGGAAGGACGACGCTGAGCGCATCCGCACGCGGATCATCGAGAAGCTTTGGTGTGAAGAAGACGCAAGCTTCTACGATGTCGCCCCCGACGGCAGCTTCGTGCGCGTCCGGTCCGTCGCCAACACGCGCGTGCTGGGCGAGCATGTATTGAGGCTCAACGTGGCCCGCGAGCGAAAGATCTTCGGCGCACTGTGGGAACGCCAGTTGCATAATCCCAAAGCGTATTGGGCCAGGTATCCTCTCCCCAGCATTGCCCTCGACGACCCGAAGTTTGTGCGTCCGATTCCGCGCAACTCGTGGGGCGGCGCTTCCCAGGCCCTTACCGAGTTGCGCACCCTGCGCTGGATGGAGCACTACGGCAAGCAACTGGAACATCGCGAGATGATGGAGCGCTGGTGCGAGGCGATCGTGCGCGCCGGGAAATTGTGCCAGCAGTTGGACCCGGAGACAGGCGAATTTACGCAGTGGGCCCCAGGGGGATATTCGCCATGTGCCCTGGTGTTTCTGCACTTTGCCAAGCGGCTCGGACGGGCCCCTTTGTCCCGCGCTCCATCTCACAAAGCGAAATGAACTGGCAGGTCGAGCGTGTGTTGCTTCTTCAATGCAAGGAAGATGAAATCGCTTTGAAACCGGGACTGAGGCGGAACTTATCCATCCTTTACATCGTCAACTAGTTACGTGAGGCACACAGTGCCTAATGCTGCGCCCAGGGTCACCATGAAACCATCTTCAGAGGATTGGGTGAAAACAATGATCAACAGGACTTTTCAGAGAGCCAGATCCCTTCGGCTTTGGTCGGTATTGGCGTTGGCTGTCGTAGTAAGCAACGGTATTGCAGGGGACCACAACTCGAATGCCGCCTTCGCGCAAGCGGGGGCGCCGGGCGCGGGTGCCAAGGTGATCGTATCCAACCTCGAGGCTGCCTGCACGTCCGAAGCAATCCAAACCGTCGCAGCCAAGCTGGAGGCCGGCATCAAGATCAAAAACATTGCCGACGGACCGAAGCTCGCCGATGGAGCGAAGTTCACGCCGGCAAAAGGCGACCGTCCCGCATACTGCCAGGTGACGGGCAGTTTTGTTACCGAACCCAAGACGGGCAAAACCGCCAATTTCCTGGCGACCTTCCCAGAGTCATGGAACAGCAAGTACCTTCAACTCGGCTGCGGCGGCCATTGCGGCACCTTCGCCGTCAGCGATGCCGCATCTGGCCCGATCACCATTACCAACCAGGGATTCGCCGGCCAGATCATCGTCAAGGGCTATGCCTCCATCGCTACGGACGAAGGGCATGAGTCGATGACCGGCGGAGACTGGGCTATCAAGGGGCCGGGCCAGATCGACCAGGTGATTGTCGATGACTTCCTCCACCGCGCACATAGGGTTCTCTCCCACGCGGGCAAGGCGCTTGCGGTGGCCTTCTACACACAAGCTACCGGCCAGCCGCAGAAGATCGTTCGCTCCTATTTCAGCGGATGCTCCGGCGGCGGACGCGATGCGCTGGTGGCTGCGTCGTTCATGCCCGAGGAGTTCGACGGCATCATCTCCGGCTCGCCCTATGCCGACATGGTCGGAGTTGCGTTTCAGAGCGCTGGCGGTGCGTTCGCCAATGTCCGTTCGGAAGCTGCCGACGTTCCGCTCGAACTCGTAGCCAAGGTGGACACCTTCGTGAAGGCCAAGTGCGACGAGGCCGACGGAGTGAAGGATGGTCTGATCCAGAACCCGGCCGCATGCAACTTCATCCCCTCGCGCGATCTGCCGCTCTGCGATGGCAAAGCGCCTGCGGACGCCTGTTTCACCAAAACGCAGATCGAGACCATCAGCACAGTGGTCAGCGCCGTCACCGATGAGCACGGCAAAGTCGTTCAGCCAGGCTATTCCATCAGCGAACTGCAATACTCGATGAGGAAACCCACGGAGAAGGATATCGCGAAGCTGCCTGCCGCCATGCGGCCAATGGCCGGCAGCGGCCAGGGTGCGATGACTTCGCTTGCGGATGCCGTGATGAGGGTCTTTACCCACAAGAACGACCCCAACTACGACCTGACAGCCGAGATCAAGTTCGCCGAGGGCGGTTCGGGAAAGATCACCAACTTCCACATCGTTGCTCCGCAGGCGGATGTCGCCAAAGCCAGAGCTGAAATGAGCTTGGGCATCGGCGCACATCCTGAGAAGATCGCCACGCTCATCAAGCAGAACCGCAAGTTGATCGTCTGGGCCAATCTCAGTGACCAACTGCTGACGCCTTACATGTCCATCAACTACTACAAGGCGCTGGCCAAGATGTACGGCGGTTACTCGAAGTTGCAGAACAACGTGCGCCTGTTCCTGCTTCCGGGAACCGCCCATTGCAGCATGAGCGGTTGCGGCCCCACCACCTTCGATGTTCTCTCGGCGATGGAGGAATGGGTCGAGAACGGCAAGAGCCCCGATACGCTGGTCGCGACGCAGTATGCAACCAAGCACTACTCGAATCCGCTGATGCCTTCGGTCCTCGACTACAGCAAGACGGTGCGGACCATGCCGCTTTGTAAATTCCCTGAGATGGCTCATTTCAGGGGCCAGGGAGACATGATGGATGCAGCCAATTGGAGCTGTCCAGCAGACGACACCTCGATGCTGAAGGTCGGCGAAAGCGGTCGGCAGGCCGGCGTCCTCGAGTAGGAATGCCTCGGAGAAGGGCGGTTCATCGGTAGGGCGACCGCGGCCAGCGCGAAAGCCTGCCGGTTTGGGTTCGGGATTTCCCATCCTTGAGGCGCTCGGACCGCAGCAACGGCGGGCCGTCCGCCCCATTCATCATGCCGCGATGAATGGGGCACAGCCTTCCATCCTGACTGAAGATCGAAGCAGGGAGAATCGATGCCTGGGCCGCCTGCCACTCCGCTGCGGCGGATGAAGTTTTGAGCTCGACCTGATGCTAGATGTACAGTTCCTGGTCGATTCCAAGCGCCCTCTGATGCCATCCTGGCAGGCGGAAAACGCCGAAGATCCTGCTCTGGTCAATCACGCATATTTGAACATGCGTCTTGTCGTGAAATCCCGCACCTTCGTAGAGTTCTGTGCCTTCTACAAAAAGTGCTCTCACTGTCTGGTAGGGCAATATTGCAGGTTCCGATTCGGCCATTTTCTGTCGTGCACGATGAAGATGTTTGATGACTGCACAGT
>Ga0316217_10002925_pt1 | contig 20094 bp, 19 predicted proteins | sample 1anoAmetaG_FD_203633 | JGI IMG/M metagenome (GOLD analysis project Ga0316217, IMG submission 203633) | Freshwater microbial communities from Trout Bog Lake, Wisconsin, USA - 1anoA | ecosystem: Environmental > Aquatic > Freshwater > Lake > Hypolimnion/Profundal zone | place: USA: Wisconsin...
CGCGTACTGGAAGATCGGGGTCGACCTCCGCCTGCGCGGAGGAGCCTCTGAGACAGAGTGTGCCCGAGAGCGCCGACTGGCACAAGGGCACGTGACGTCCGCTAGACCTGCCGGCAATCTAGAACGGAACGTCCATTGCTTCGGTTGTCAAAGACCGGAGGTCCGCCTCTGTGAGCGGACGGCGTGCAAGGACGATACTCGAGGTCTCCACGAGCTCCAGCGGCGGTTCACCCAGCACGCGAACCTGCTGCCCAGCCGACGCCTGCGCGTCCGGCCAGATCATCACCGCCCCGTCGTCGCGGGATCCGAGCCCCCATTTGACAAGTACGGCCCAGATCCGGTCGCGAACGGCTGGCGTCATCGTCGGCGCCGTATAGACGCCGCTCGCGATCTCCAGCATCGCCGACGCGAGGAACCCCCGCACCCGGCCCGAGGCGTTACGCGTGACCACGACCGTCATGCTCACGGGATCGCCTCAGCCCGGTCGATCTTCTCGCCGTCGTCGAGGATCTCCTTGATGCGGTCGATCATCTCGAGCACCACGCGCTTCTGACGCAGGGCCTTGGCCGCCAACCGGCGGGCGACTCGCTCGATACCGTCGGCCGGCCTCTTCTCGGCTTCGCGGGCAGCCGTGAACGCAACGGGGAGCGTCACCGTGTCCCGGAAGAGGTCCGTGACGTCCAGGACGAACGAACGACCCGCGTCTTCGTGGATGAACCCGAGCTGCGGAATCGCCCCGGTGACCGCAACGGCCACCATCGCCGTGGCCTCCACCGCGGTCACCGCATGGTTGATCGCCTGGTTGGCGAGGTCAGCCGCCTCGGGGTTCTCACGGTCGTACCTCCGCCCGTGCCATGCGATCCGATACTGCTCCGCCAGGCGCTTGTAGGTCTCCTTCATGCGGGAGCCCTCCATGCCGCGAAGAACGGCGATCTCGGCGTTCGGGAAGACCTCGCCCAGTCGCCACGCGTACATCCGCCGGGCCACCGAGAGCCGCTTCCCCTCATCCGCCCACAGCCGAGCATGCCGTCGCGCCCGAGCCGACTCGTTCGGCCCAAAGGGCGAGCTCGCAAAGAACCGCGTCGCCCCCTCTCCCACGGCGACGATCCCGGTTCCGTGCGACGCGCAGAGCCGCAGGACGTCGTGCGTGAGGGACGTCCCGGGCTGGAGCACTAGACAGGTCAGGAGCTGGAACGGGATGCCGTAGTCCCCCGGAGGCAGGTCGTCGCCGAAGCCCGCGCACTTGAAACGCAGCGTCCCCTCGTGGACGTACAGCTGCCCGCGCCCGAGCCACAGCAGACCGTGGCGATCTTGCTGCGGGATGCGGGCCGTCTCGAGACCGAGCCGCCCACGAAGGTCACCGGAGGGACCACCGTTGTCCGGCCCTCTCGGCTTGGCGTCGGCTTCCGGTGGCACTGACGATCAGGTCCGGGGGGGCGGGCGAAGGAGGAGCATTCCGAAACCGAAGGATCGGTGACGCCCGACGCCACGGCCGAGGTGCCGGACGAACGCCGCACCATCCTGCACCTCGAGGAGCCCTTCGAACGTCGCGTCGGGGTGACCCACTCTCCGCGCTCGTCGGTCGTCGCCCTGGGTCTTCCGATGCATGCTCCCGAGTTGGAAGTTCGACATCGTCGCCTCGACGACGCGTGCTGCCCCGTCCTTGGCCAGCTCACTCGAGAGCCACGTCCGGTACACCTCCTCGCGATCGAGCGGGACGCTCTCGTCGTTCACCTCCCAGCTCCTCGCCAGGAAGGCGTCCACCTCGGCCCGGTCCTGTCGCTGGTTCCCTCGTTTTGCGACCCGGCGGACGGGGCACACCCGCACCGAGAACCCAAGCTTCGTACCCGATGCGAAGGTCAACGGCATCGGCTTCGAGGCGAGGCCTTCGAGGTCACAGACCCCGTACGCGAGCGGATCGGCGAAGGCCTTCGCCCGCTCGATGAGCGCGTCGCGGTCCAGCGACGTGTAGCCGAGGACCGACAGCGTCCTCGTCGCCGTACCGGAGAGGGAGAATGGTTTGGGAGCAACCCGTGAGTCCGGGGCTGCTCCGTGGTCGAAGAGAGCGGCGAGGAGCGCATGCACGCCGTACCCCTCGTCGAACTCGCGTCCACCGGCGGCGCGGGACCGTCGAGCGAACGCGTACAGTCGCTGGGCGTCGACACCGACGCGCACGAGATGGATGGGTGCGGTCATGGCGCCTCCGGGAACACGCTGCCCTTGCCGGCATCAATGGTGTGGTCGGGTCCGGGCGGGTGGACGAGCCCCTCCAGGTACATCCGTCGTCCGACGTGCACGGAGTTCTCGGCGTCGCGGTCCTCCACGCGCCCCCAGACGCGCGTGTGGCTCTCCTCCCCCCCCTCCTCGAGCGGCCAGACCGCCTGCAAGCCCTCCTGGTCGCCGCGCGCAGCGTCCCCGACGCGGAGTCCACCGACCCTGGGTACCGCCTCGATGGCCTCGCGAAGCGACGATGCCTCGGCAGTCCCGAGCCAGACCGGGCCGCTCGGCACGCAGCACTTCCGGCCAAGAAACAACGGCCTCGAAGGCGAACGCAAAGCGTCGCTCACGACGCGAAGCGACGGCTGTTCCCCGGCGGGGATCAAGGTGATCGCCACCGTCACGATGGCGTCAGCGAGGTAGTGCCGCAAGCGTATGTGGGTGCCGTCGCTCGCCTCGCCACCGCGACGCTCCTCGAGCCGCCCTCGGGTCGTCCACCCGAGATCCCCCGCCATCGGCCCCGCGGGGTCGAAGTCGACGGTCTGATAGTCGACGAGGACGTCCCCTTTCCGGTCGCGGCGCGCGGCGTAGCGGATGCGAGCCTGTAGCGCGGCGAGCTGTGGCTCCTGCCGCCGTGTCAGGCCGAGGGCGTTGGCGACGAGCCCGGTCAACATGGCGCGGTACGGCAGGGGATCCGTCTTGTTGTGATGATCGACGACGACGCTCCCGAAGCTCATGAGGGGCGCGTCGAGTCGAAGCAGGACGACGTCCATCAGCCGTGCTCCACGACGGAGCCGGCCGCAAACTTCGCCACTGCGTCGAGGCTCAGCGACGGGCCGAGCGCCGCAAGCTTGTCCTTGGGACCAATCGCCGCCAGCGCGCGGCGGTTCACGCCACCGAAGACCTGGTCAACGTCGGTCACGTAGGCGGCGAGCGCCGCGTAGGCGTTCGCCACCAGGTCGGGGTGGCTCGTCGTCGCCGTCACGGGCTTGAGGAACGCGTTGGCCAGGGTACGCGGCTGCGCCGACCCAGCCTCCACCAGCGTGAGGTGCGCGCAGGAGTAGGGCGCGGTCGAGCCCTTCTTCGCCCCCGGCGACACGCGAGCCACGAGCTGAACGAGCGAGTGGACGACGTCCGCGGCGAGCCTTCGATCTGCCGCGGACCAGCTGCCTGCCTCGCACCCCTCGACGTTCGAGACGAGCTGGGCGACGTCGACGACCACGTAGCTATAGAAGAGGCCCGAGGTCAGCTCCGTCGTGCCGATGTGCGCGCTGCCGAGCTGGGGATCGTCCCCGCCCTGGAGAAGGTCATCGACGGCCGCAAAGTAGTCGGTCTCGGTGTGCTCGGCGTGGACCGTCAGCGCGTGCGCTACGTGCACCGCGGCGTCCGCCCGCGCGAGCTTGTCGCTCGTCACCATGCGCCCGAAGAGGGCCCCGTCCAGTCCCGCTGCTCGGCGGAGCCCGGTGAGGTTCTTGACCCACTCCTTGGTGAAGTGTCGCTTCTTCGCGTCCTCGATCTTGTCCGCGGAACCGGCGTCCTTTGCGAGCGCACGTGCCTCCGCGAGGAAGTACTCGATCTCCTGCCTTCCCAGCACGGTGAGCTGGCCGGTCATCAGTGAGGCCGAGCCGTCTGGTTCGCCCTCCTTCTTCGCCTTCTTCCCCTTCGCGGGCGCCTCCTCGTTCTTGGCGTCCTCCTTCGCCTTCTTGGCCTTCGCGCTCTCGCCCAGCACGGCGATCATGACCGCGTCGGTCGCGGCGCGCGCGAGATCGGCAGGGATGCCTTCCGTCGTGAGAGGATCGAGCACGAAGCGCTCGAAGGTGTGACGCGATCGAACGGACAGTGCCACCGGATCCGCGCCAGCGTGCAGCGTCGAGAGCGAGTGCTCCCCCGTGAAGGTACGCCAGTGGCGCTTGAGGCACTGGGACGAGATGCGCGTACGCGTAGCTCCGCCGAACGGCAGCCGCTTGGCGAAGCCGACGTCGTCGCGATTGAGGAGCGATCCCGGATACGACGTGAGCGTGTGAATCTGGATGAAGAGCGGTTTCGTCATGGGAGGTCTCCGGTCAGGCTCCGTGGTGGCGGTAATAGCTGCGGGCGATCCAGCGACGAGGCTCGTCGCTGTCGCTGAGAACGAGGTTGGCGAGGTCGTTCGGATCGAACCCCTGCGCCTTCTGGACGAGGTGATGAACGACGTTGCGCACGAGGTCGGCGAGCGCGGTGTCGCGCGCCTCGAGCAGCCGCATGACGCGCATCTCTGCGACCCCCGCCTCGGCCAGGGCCTTCCCGAGCGGGACGCGGCTCATGAAGCCCACGGCGGTCGCCATGGCGGCGACGACGACAGCCCAGCGACCCTCCTGCGCGACGCGACTCGGTCCACCCTCGGGAAGCTCCTCGTCGAGCAGGTTGACCGTGATGCGATAGAAAGCGGCCGGTGGAGAGCTGGCGTCCGTGCGTCGGAGGGCGGCGAGCGTCCCGGGGTCAGCCGCGTCGAGAACGTGGCGCAAGGCTGCGACGATGCGGGCGCGTGGGCGTTCGACGGGGGAGAGATCGGGGACCTTGTGGTCGGCGGGACCTGCGTGGTTGGCGGGGTCGGTCATGAGCGATCTCCTTCGGTGGATGCGAGCTCGGGGGAGATCGCGGTCGGAAAGGCGGCCTTCAGGTGCTTGCGAGCGGACCCCTCGAACACGCCGCGCGAGTGGGCGTCCGCACGCCAGCGCCGGGCAGAGGGGACCGGGAGACTCGAGAGCGCAGAATCCAGCTGAGTCCGCGCCAGCTCGACGAGCCGTCGTTCGACCGCAGCGTCGGCGACCTCGCTCGACTGGTCAGCGAGGGAGAACAGGAGGCCAAAGAACTCTTCGTCGATCGCGACGTCGAGCCGGTCCAGGAAGCCGTCGACACGGTCGTCGTCGAACTTGAGCTTGTCCGGTCCTCCTTGCAGGAGCGTCAGGAGCGCTGGCTTCAGAACCTTGAGACGGGCGACCGAAGCCCGCTCCACCCACGCCTTCGCGCGCACGCCAAGTCGGCTCCTTTCGTCTACTCGAGACAGGATGCTCCGGGCCCTCGGGGGAACAGGGACCCAGCGCTCGTGATACCCGCCAGTCTTCCCCTGGCCACGAACCAGCACCTTGCCGACCCAGAACCGGTCCCCGAGCTCGCCATGCAGGTCCCCCGCGACGCCAGCCTTCCAGTCGCCAAACATCAGGTCCTGTACGCGTGCGTAGTTGAACCCGGTCTCGGACATGGTCAACGCCTTGCCGTCGCGCGCGACCGGGGTCCAAGGATCCCCCGTGTTGCCGGTGACGTCCTTCGCGTCGATTCGCGCGGCCTTGCTCGACCCGCGGTGCGCCACGATCGACCCCTTGGGCCCAAGGGCGAGCCGGACCCGACGGCATATCTCGATGAAGAACGGATCGACATCGGAGAGTGCGAGGGAGGTATCGCCCTTCCACGGTGCACACCACACGAGCGCGAGCTTGCCCTGACTCGCGATGGACTCGCGTCCATCCCGCAAGGCGCGCACGTCCCGCAGAAAGCGCGCGGCGTCCCCTTGGTCCGGCGCGAACGCCACGCAAGGGCGACTGGCAAAGCCGCCGTTCATCCGTGCGACGCCGTAGTTTCCAGCCCCGAGGAAGCCCTGCATCGTCTGCAGCATCACCAGGGCGAACACCCACTCCTCGACCGAAGGTCGGTCGATGCGATCCATCTTGATGTCATGGTTCTTCGACGTAATGAGGACATCGAGCTCCGCACCGAGTCGCGTGTGCTCGTTCTTGAGCACCTCGAGCGTCCCCTCCGGGACGGGCGGCTGCATGAAGGCCGGCTTCGCCAGATCCGCGACAACGAGCGTGAAGGCCTCGGCGCCGGCTCCATCGCCCCTTGCGGCCTCCAGCAGGAGATCGCGCCACGACGGCTCGTCGTGCGCGGCCTCCCCCGCACCGCCTCGGTGGAGGGCGATCGCGGCGAGCTGGACCAGGAACGAATGCATGGCGTGCTGCTGGTGTGCCTGCACGCCGGTCAGCGTCGTCGGTATCCCCTGCGAGAGCCGCGCGAGGAGCCCAGGCAGGCTGACCTTGTCGCGACGGCCGTGGTCATCCTCGACGCCCAGAGCAGGGTCATCGAGGAGGCAGTGAAGGAGCACGGGGGCGGCTGGCATCGTCAGCTTCCTTTCCAGGCGGTTCTAGGCATCGACGGCTTCCTCGATCGTTGTCTGTGCCAGGGCTCGCGTCGTTCGGAGCCCCAGGCGGTCGTATTCGAACGCTACGGTCGCGAACGAGAACCGTACGCACGGCCCGAACTCTCCCGATTCAACGCGAACGTCGCCGGGGACCAGGTCCGGGTCTGCGAGGAGATCGCGAGGAGCGCTCCTCAATGTCCACGCAGGCAGCGTGAGCTCTCGCACCAAGGCACCAAAGGGACCCGGCGACGGCGACGTGAATACGGCGCGTCGGTCGCCTTCGCCGAGGCGGGTCGCGATCCGTTCCTCTTCGCTGGTCGTCTGGAACGTGTACTCGCCGAATGCGACGTCGCGCTCGACGATGTTCAGCCCGGCGATCCCCCGGTGGGCGAGGTGCCGGCCCGCGCAGCGTCGAAGGTGTTCCACCCACGGGCCACCGAGGCGGTCCGCAAGCGCGCGCAGAGCCTCTGGATGCGTCGTGCGCTCCACGCGCTCGCGATTCTGGCCAGGTATCTGAAGTTCGCCACCGGCGGTCAGGGACTCCTCCGTCGCCGCGAGGATGAGCAGGTCCTCGTAGACGGATCCAACGCCGTGGGGCCCCCGTGCTTCTCCACCTCGCCGAAGATGGACCTCGAGCGGCTCGTCGCCGATGAGGACCACAGCGCGGGCGCGGTCAAAGCCAGCGGGACGGACGCCATCTCGCTGGCGGTGGCGATGCAGTCGACCAACGCGCTGGAGCAGGACGTCCATCGGCGCGAGGTCGGTGAACAGCAGGTCCGCGTCGAGGTCGAGACTCTGCTGGACGGTCTGCGTCGTGACCGCGACGACACCACCGACTCGCTCGGGGTGGCCGAAGCGATCCTCGATGACCGTGTCGAGCCGGATCCGATCTTCACGCGCAAACCGTGCGTGGTGGAGCGTCAGTGCGTCGCCTACGCTGAAGAGGAGCGCCTGGTCCGACACCACGCGCGCCCGCTCGAGCGCGACCTGAGTCGTGAGCGCGTCCGTGACCGTGTTGCGCAGGATGAGGACGCGAGCGCCCCGACGCGCCGCTTCGAGCGCGCGCGCAACCACGGCGTCAGGGTGGTCGGCGAGACGCTCAACGGCGACGTGCACCGTTTTGGGGAGCCCTGGCGCATCCACCAGTACGGTCATGCCGGCCTCACCCCGGGGGACATGGTGGATGACCGGGTACGGCGTCGCGATGGCCTCTGCCAGCGAGCAGCCCGTCGGGGGGCCATGGGAGAGCCGTGCCGTCGTGGCCCTCTGGAGGCGTTCGCGCACGGCCGTGCCTAGCGTCGCCGACATCAGCAGGGCGTGGCCGCCCGCCGAGAGGTGGAACCCGAGTACTTCCTCGAGGATCCGGTTCATGTACGCGTCCGAGGCGTGGACCTCGTCGACGACGAGCAGGTGCCGGAGGAGAGCGGTCGCGCGGAGATGCGCGTGCCCGACGCGCAGGGAGGACAGGAGAACCTGGTCGATGGTGCCGACCGCGATGGTTCCTGCCAGGTAGCGCTTGGGTTGCTCGGCGGCCCACCCGACGTTGCGGGTCGGCTCCCGTCGAGCGTCGTTCCACAGTACTTCGAAGCCGGCGAGGCGCTGACCGTGGACGTCGTCGACCTGAAGGTAGCCTGGCACGGCGAGCACCACCGCTGGCCGGCAGGCCTCCTCAGGGAACGCGCGCCTCACCGCTTCGACAACCCTCGCGTGGAGCTGCGTGGCGGCCGAGCGCGTCGGCAGCGCGAAGATCAGGCCATCCACCAGGCCGCCGTGGAAGAGTTGCAGGAACCTGCCGAGCGCGGCCTCGGTCTTGCCGGAGCCAGTTTCGGACTCGAGGACGGTAAGGCCGCCCTGGACGTCGCGAGGCAGCGACAAGGTCTTGGCCTGGGCGGCTCGCGGGGGGTAGTGGCTGACGCGGTCGAAGCCGGGTAGGTGGGCGCCGAGACTCCTCCGGTGGGCAGTGACGTCGAGGCCGAGTGCGGCGACCAGGCCCGCTGCGCGGCCCCGCGCAAATGGCATGCGGTCCTCGAGTGACTCGGCGAAAGGAAACCTGTCGGCACTGCGGTCCGATCCTAGCCAGTCGGCTAGCATGACCAGACCGGCGAACGCATGCTGGAGCGGCGCTGGCGCCGGCAGCCGGCGCCCGGCCTCGTCGAAGGCCCCGGGGAACCAGCGTTGCACGCTCGACGTTAGGGACTCGACTCCCGAGAGTGGGTCCAGCGTGGATGTCCTCTCCCAGAGGCGCTCTTCGGGGCGCTTGGCGCCGCACGCCATGGGGCGCCCGTGGTGACCGATGGCCGCGACCAGAAGGCATCCGGCCCCCTCCTCCTCCCTGAACCATTGGCCCATGGCGTCGGAGGGCAAGGCCGCGCGGAGTCGATCCGCGACCTCGTAGTCGGACCCCAGGAGGTCGAGCGCCTCGCTGACGTGCCCCGCGACGTCTCGAGCGTCCAGGTCCTTCTTTCGCTGGAATCCAAGGTTGAACTTGCCGATGTCGTGGAGCGCGGCCAGCGCCGAGAGCCGGTCGATGTCGGTTTCGCAGAGCGCGTCGCGACCGGCGAGGACGGCAAAACGACGACCTAGGATGGTCCGCTGCAGCAGCGCCTCCGCACACGCGGCGACGTCTGCGGAGTGCGCCAGCAGCGGATGCCACGCCACGACGCGACCGTCCTCGCGCTCGAGTTTTCCCCAGAAAGTGGTCGGCTGTCCCCTCACTTGACGCGTCTCGCCTGCGGCCGCGGCGCTGCGCCCGGGGCGACCAAGCTACGCCGATGCCGCGCCATAGCCAGCGCATGTCTTGCGGCGAGGCCCGCGACGCTGCCGCACTGCGATCCTGATACCGGATGCATGCAGCGAAGCTTGCCTCGCGATCGCCGTCTGCTCGAGCATGGTCCGGCGGCCCCGGGCAGCACGACATTGTCCTGGGGTGATTCGACGGGGCCTGCTGGCGTCGAGATCGTCATGAGGCAACCGTACGGTGCGTCGATTGCCGAACCGGTCCATCACTTGGGAGGGACTGGCCCCCCGTTCAGCGGACCAGCGCGGTCGCATCCGGGAGACAACCCGCGGCCATCTCATTCATCCCCCTCGCCCGGCCCCTCGCTCCAGCCCCGAGCCGGCTGCGCCGTCCCAGGGCCTGCGCGACGGCCCCACGCATCCGGGGACAACGGCGGCGCCGCGCCCCCCTCGCGCCCTCCGCCTTCGCCCTCCCCTCCCGCACCCCTCCTTGCTAAGAGCCTTCCCCGCTCCCCGAACGGCCGCGCCCGCGCCAGAGACCTCACCCACTCCCCGAGGCGACCTTGGACCCCTTCAAGCTCGGCGACGTCATCCTCGACCGCTACGAGGTCACGGCCGTCCTCGGCCAGGGCGGCATGGGCTACGTCCTCGCCGCCCAGGACCGCCGGCTGGGCCGCCTCGTGGCCCTCAAGTTCCTCCTCGGCTCGCTGCGCGACAGGCCCCTCGTCGTCGCCCGCTTCGAGCGCGAAGCCCGCACGGCCACGCTCATCGTCGACGAGCACGTCGCGCGCGTGCACACGGTCGAGACGACGCCCGAGGGGGTGCCGTTCATGGTGATGGAGTACCTGCGCGGGGAGGACCTCGCGTCGGTGATTCGCTCGCGCGGTCCGCTGCCGATCGCCGAGGCGGTCGACCTCCTCCTCCAGGCGTGCGAGGCGCTCGCTCAGGCTCACAAGCTCGGGGTCGTCCACCGGGACCTCAAGCCGTCGAACCTCTTCCTGACCGCGGCGTTCGATGGCAGCCCCGTCCTCAAGGTCCTCGACTTCGGCATCTCGAAGAGCACCCTCGCCGACGAGACCGCGCTCACGGCGACCGACGGCATCGTCGGCACTCCGGCGTACATGTCCCCCGAGCAGCTGTCGGCGGGGGAGGTCGATGCCCGGTCGGACGTCTGGGCGCTCGGGGTGATCCTGTACGAGCTGCTGGCGGCCGCACGCCCGTTCGCGGGGGCGTCGCCGCCGCTGCTGTGCGCCGCGATCCTGGACGGGACGTACACGGATCTCTCGGAGCGTCGCCCCGACATCCCCCCCTCGCTCGAAGACGCGGTCTCCGAGGCCCTCGCGGTCGCTCCCGAGTGGCGTCTCCCCAGCGTGGAAGCGTTCGCGGCGAAGCTCGCGCCGTTCGGCACGGACGGGGCCCGGGCGTCCTACGCGCGCATCCAGCGCGTCGCCTCCCCGAGGTCAGCGCCTCCCGGGCCGCCGAAGGGGCCCGCGAACGACTCGCCGGCCACCGCCACGGCCAGCGCGACGTCGGCGGACCTCCCCTCGTCGCTCACCGTGGGCCAGCCGAAGCCGACGCCGGAGCCGCGTGCCCGACGGACCGTGCAAGCTGCGCTCGGCGTCGCCGCAGCGGCCGCGGTCGTGTTCGGCTTCGCCCGGTCCCGCCTGACGCCGCCGCCGATGCCAGCGCCCGTCGCCGCGTCTCCCCCGGATGCCGCACGCGCCCCGTCTGCGCAGGCGGCCGCCGCGGACCCCTCCGCGTGCACCGCGGGCGCCACGCCGGCGTGTGAGGCGGCGTGCGCGGCGCACCAGCCTGGAAGCTGCCACGAGCTCGCGAGCGCCCTGGCGAAGGGGGTCGGGGCGCCGCAGGACCTCCCGCGGGCCGCGGCGCTCTTCCAGGCCGACTGCGACGCCGGGTCGCTGGCTTCGTGCAATCGCCTCGGTGGCCTCTACGCTCGCGGCGAAGGGGTGGCGCGCGACGACGCGAAGGCCGTCGCGCTCTACGACACCGCCTGTCGCGGTGGCAGCGCCCCGGCGTGCGTCAACCTCGGCTCGATGCACTACGAGGGGGCGGGCGTGCCGCGAAACGAGTCGGTGGCCGCGCCGCTCTTCCTCCGCGGCTGCGACGAAGGGGAGCCGCTCGGATGCCTCGACGTCAGCGCCGCGTACCACGACGGGAGAGGCGTCCCGAAGGACCTCGAGCGATCGTACGCGTTCGCGGACCGCGCGTGCACGGGCGGGGCCCTCGTCGGGTGTACGCGGGTGGGCGCCGCCAAGGTGCTCGGCGACGGGGCGGCGAAGGACGTGAAGGGGGGCCTCGCGCAGCTCGACGCGCTCTGCGCGCGCAAGGAGGCGAGCGCATGCGAGCAGGTCGCCGCGTTCCACGCCAGGGGGGTGGGCGTCGACGTCCCCGCCGATCCGCTGCGCGTCCGCGAGGCCGTGCGGAAGGGGTGCACCGCGGGGTCGGGACGCGACTGCAACGTGAAGAAGCTGCTCGACACCGTGGACACGACGAACACGAACATGGCGCGCGGGCTCGCGATGTTCCAGACCCAGTGCGACGCCGGCATGATGTTCGCGTGCGGGGCGCTGGGGGAGAAGCTGATCACGGGGGGATGGGGGACCGTGGACCGCGCGAAGGGGACGGCGCTACGCGAGAAGGCTTGCAAGGGGGGGTACGCGCCCGCGTGCGCGCCGCTGGGGGATGCCGGGGGGCGGTGAGCGGAGCACTAGCGCCGCTCCCACACCTCGGGGTTCACGGCCACCCGCTCGTAGGCGGAGGTGACGCAGGGCGGCCGCGAGGGGGCCATCGAGCTGGTGAAGTAGTCCGGAGCCAGCGCGACCGCCGCGCAGTCGCGCTCGTGCTCGCCCTTGCCGCCGGCGCCAGGATCCTCGTGGGCTTCGCAGGCGTCGAGGTACGCGCAGAGACAGCTCGAGCCGGCGCCGGCCACGACGATGGGGCCTGAGCGGGCCGTGGCACGCGCCACGAGGCCGCGCACGGCCTGGGCCCCCGGGTGGGTCCGGGCGAGCGTGTGGGCGCTCACGAGGGTGAGGACGCCGGCTACCGCGAGGAACGGCGCGGTACGCGGCGCGGCGGCCCAGGCGGCGGCGGCGACGACGAAGAGCATCGCGAGCGACAGGCCGAGGACGTGGCGACCCTGCGGCACCACGAGGATCGCACCCGAGGACGTGGCCGCGAGGCCGAGCACGAGCCACCCCAGACCGCGAGGGAGGGGTCGCCGGCGGCGCGCCCAGGCCGCCGCGACGGCGAGGGCTAGAGCGGCGACGGCGAGGGCGCCCTTCCCCCGTCCGAGCCGCTCCGGCGTCAGCGCGGCCGCGGCCACCCCGACGGCCGTCGCGGCGTCGCGCGCGACGTGCAGGCCGAAGCGCGCCGGGGCGACCCGCGCGGCGCTGCGCACGGAGGTCGCTCCGGGGAAGTCGCGGCGCATCAGCTCCGCGTAGTCGAGCCCGGGCGCGAAGCCGGGACGAAAGGAGCCGGGGTCGCGCTCGTACGCGGCGAAGGCGTAGTGCTGGCCGAACGCGAACCACACCCGCTTGTCGGCCGTCGCGGTGCCCATGGTCGTCACAAGGGCCGCCGCGGAGAACACGGCCGCCAGGACGATGCGGGCGGTACGGCGCGGGGCGGCGCCCGGCGACGCCGCCCAGGCGGCCGGGAGGAGGAACGGGATGGCGAACGCGGCTTCCAGCCGGCACGCCGTCGCGGCGAGAGCCAGCACGGCTCCTGCAGCGATGCCTGGGCGGGGCCATCGCCGCGAGGCCAGCGCGGCGAAGGCGAGGAGGACGAGCGAAATCGCGGCGCGCTGGGGGCCGATGAGGACGAGCGCGTGGGAACTGCCGAGCGCGGCGGCGGCGAGGGCCAACGCGGGGCGTGCGTCGCGCAGCAGCGTGCGCGCGCTCAGGCCCACCGCCGCCGCGAACACCGCCGCCCACGCGAGGTGGACGATCGGGACCGCCCGCACGGGTCCAAGCGCCGCGCGCGCGATCCCGAGCGTGAGCGAATAGGCGGGGGACCAGGCGAAGTCCGGCGGCGCGCCCGCAACGAGGCCCCGCCCCAGGCCGAGGTACGTGGACTCGTCCCACCACGGCAGGTCCTGCGCGACGATCTGTGGCGCGACCAGCGCGAACGCGGCAAGCGGTAGCGCGAGCGCGGCAAGGAGCGCGGCCCGCGGGCGAACGGAGGCATCACTCACGGCGTGCAGGAAGTCCTGGCGGAGCCCAGGGACCAAGCGGATCCGGAGGCCCAACGCTGCACGAGCCGTTCGGTAGGGCGCAGGTCATTCAACCCCGATTCCCGCGGAACCCCTCGGCAGCCCACCGCGTCGAATACCGGCAAACCGTGCTCCATGTTCATGCTCCGTGATTCATGACGCCCCACTCCCCCGCTCGATCCCGTACTCCTTGATCAGCCGGTAGAGGCTCGTCGACTTCATCCCCAGCGCCGCTGCCGCCTTCCGGACATTGTCGTCTGCCCGCTTCAGGGCCGCCCGGACCTCCGCCTCGCTCGGCTTGCCGCTCACCCGCGCGGGGCCCTCCGGCGGCAGGCTCCCGGACCCGTCCGCCGAAGGCAGCCTGAGCTGATTGCCCGTGCTCCTGGAGACGAGGCCGTCGAGGACGATCTCGAGCTCGCGCACGTTGCCCGTGAGCGGGTGCCGCATGAGGGAGTCGACCACCCGGCCGCTCATGTTCAGCTCGGTCCGTCCGGACGGGCTCTGGTAGAGGAAGGGCCTCATCCGCTCCGGTTCCTCGCGTGCCCGCTTGAGCGCGAGGTGGCGCAAGAGGAGCGGGATGTCCTCGCGCCGCTCGGTGAGCGCGGGGACGCGTACGCGCTTCTTGAAGCGCCAGAGAATCTCGTCGCGGAGCAGGCTCGGATCGCGGTTCGTGGCCCCCACGACCCGCACGTCGGTGTGGCGCGCGATCGACTCGCCGAGCGGCGAGAACTCCCCGTCGTCCAGGACGCGCAGCAGGGACGGCTGGACCTTGGGCGGGCAGTCGGCGATCTCATCGAGGAAGAGGGTCCCCCCATCGGCGGCCTCGAACAGCCCCTTCCGCGCCGGCGTGCCGGGATTGGGGTAGTTCTTCGCCTCGCCAAAGAGCTTGGACTCGACCAGGGTCGACGTGAAGACGGCCGCGCTCGAGGTCACGTACGTCCCGAGCCGTCGCGCCGACAGCGCGTGGATGGCGGCGCCCGCCTTCTCCTTGCCCGAGCCGCTGCCGCCCTCGATGAGCACGTGGAAGGGGCTCCCGGCGGCGGCCGCGAGGTCGTACCGGAGCTGCCACGCCGCCAGCGACTCGCCCACGATCCCGGCGCCGTCGGGCTCCCCGAACGAGTGCAGCCTGCGGGTGCCGGAGAGGGGGAGCATCCTCGGTCGGCGCACGCAGAGGAGCAGCGCCACCCCCCGGATGAGCACCGTGTCGCCCGGCACGAGCCTCGCGCTCCTCGCCTCCTCGCCGTTCACGAGGGTCAGGCACGTTCCGACCTGCTTCATCTCGATCGCGCCCTCGTGCACGCGAAAGACGAGCTGGCGGTGCGACATCGTCTTGCCGCGAAGGCAGGGGCCGCGCCTTACCTCGTCGATCGGCTCGCCCGGGAGCTGCCGGAGGAACTGGAGGAACTCCTCGACCTTCGCGTCGCCCCGGCCGAGGAACCACCACCCGAGCCCCGGCAGGAACGCGATCTCGCCGACGCGATGGGGCTCGTCGGCCGACCACACGATGACCAGCGCCAGGCTGGGGACCGGGCTCTGCTCGCCGGGCTCGCAGGTGTCCGCGTCGGGATGGGTGGCATCGTCGTCGTACGGGGCCATCGCTCGGATCTACCGGGGTCGTTTCCCCGATTCCAGGGGGCAGTCCATCGAGCCGCGTCCCGGAAACGCCTTGTCCACGAGCGCGGCGCGGGCCGCACGTTCCGCTGGCCGGCGATTCGCGAGCGACCGCGTGACGACGGCGCTCGTCCCCCTTGTCCATGGGCCGTTCGTGAAGCGTGATCGCCGCTCGCCTGGAGTTTTCGCGGCCGGAGCCGCTCGGTGCGCGGATCTCCCCTGTCCATAAGCCGTGCGTGCGACGTGTTCGCCGTTCGCCCGGAGTTTCCGCGGCCAGAGCCCGTGCGCCAGCGGATCTCCCTTGTCCATAAGCGGTCCATGCGTGGCGTCCGCGAACGGGCCGCAAATCTCATGGCCGGCCGGCCCCGTAGCGCTTCGACCGAGCTCGCGGCCCCGGGGGACTCCCCTGTCCGCGGACGCTGCGATCGAGTGATCTTCGACACTTAGCGCGGCCCCGCGAGTTGGCATCGCGGCTGCAATAAGGGTCTGCACGGCCGCAAGCACGCGGTCGCGCAGCAAGCCGCACGACGCCGCTGCGGACGTACCCGCTCCCGCCCATCTCGGCGCGGACGCGGGGCCGCAGCGGTGCGCCCACCCGCCGAACCGCACGACGCGACACGCGCCGCGCAGAGGAGAGCTCCGTCATGAACGCCATCTCATCCCGCATCGCCCGCCTCGACGCCCGCATCCGCGACAGCGTCTGCCCGCTCACCATCGCCTCCCTCGTCGCGTCGATGACCGCCGAGCTCGACCCCGAGGCGATCGGCTCGCTCATCGGCCTCCTCGGTCACACGCACGACCGCAAGGGGAGCGTGCGCCGCGCGCTCCTCCGTTACGGCGAGGCCGCCGAGGAGTCGCTCCGCGCCGTCGTCGCCGCCGAGGGCGACGGCCCCGCCGAAGCCCTCCTCGAGAAGCTGGCCTATCGCGCGCGCCTTCGCGAGGTCGGCTGCTTCTGACCCCTGACGCCCCACCCAACGAGGAAGCCCATGCACGCCCACACCACGCCCCGCGCCACGCCCTTCACCGCCACGAGGAAGCCCATGCACGCTCGACCGCCACGCCGCCCCGGCAATGGAGGAGGCGCGCTGCCGATGACCTTCGCCGCGCATGCCGCACCGGTCCGGATGGGCTCGGCGGTGCCGGGAGACGGGGACCGATGAGCTGGTTCAAGCTCGATGACAAGAGCACCTTCCACCGCAAGGTCGTGGCGGCAGGCAACGCCGCGTGGGGAGCGTTCTGTCGACTCGGCACGCACTCGAGCGACCAGGGGACCGACGGCGTCGTGTCGTCGGAGGTCGCCCGGCTCATCGCCACCGATGAGGAGCTCGGGCGGCTGCTCGCCGTCGGGCTCCTCGAGGAGAGGCCTGGTGGCTACGCGATGCACGACTTCCTCAGGTACAACCCGAGCGCCAGGGAGGTCGCGAAGCTCCGGAAGCAGCGGGCGGCGGCCGGGAGCCTCGGCGGGAGCAGACGCCAGGCAAACGCCGCGCGGGTGCTCGGGCAAACCCCCGGCAACGCGCAAGCAGACGTCAGCCCCGTCCCGTCCCGTCCCGACCCGTCCCGCTCCGAGGGGGAGAGAGCGCTCGCGCCCGAGTGGACGCCGGAGAGGGGTGAGTCGCCGCCCCCGGCGACGCTCGAGATCACCGAGGCCATCCGGGCCAACTGCGTCCTGGCGGGCGGGAAGCCGCCGACGCCCGCCGACGTGGCGGCGATGCTGGCCAGCGCAAGGAGCAAGGGGAAGCGCTCCTGCGACTGGCCCGCGGAGGTCGCGCTCTGGATGAAGCGTGAGCGAGGCTACGAGACGCGCGGCGGCGGTGCTCCCGACCCGCCCCGCCCCGCCCGCGAGATCGTCCGCGCCCCGCGCCCCGGTGACGCGCCGAGGTCGCCATGACGGGCGCTCCCAGGATGCCCCCCTTCGACGCGAGCGCCGAGGGGGCCGTGCTCTCGGCGTGCCTCTACCGGGGCGCCGCCGCGGTGGACGAGGTCGTCGACCTCCTGACGCCCGACCGGTTCTACTCCGAGACCCACCGCCGGATCTTCGAGGCCTGCGTCGCGCTCGCGTCCGACTCGTCGCCGGTGGACCCCGTCACGGTCGGGACGTGGCTGCGCGAGCACGGCCGCCTGGAGCAGGTCGGCGGACTCGCGCACCTGGTCAAGATCGTCGCGTCGGCCCCGGCGCTCACCGAGGGGGCGCTCCGGGCCTACGCGACCGCGGTCCGCAACTGCGCCACGCTGCGCGACGTGCTGGCCACCTGCCAGCGCGCGGCCGCCGAGATCTACGAGGGGGTCGAGGAGACCGAGCCGTTCGTCCAGGGGCTCGAGGCGAAGCTCCACGACGTGACGATGGCCCGGCGGAGCGTCGCCGTGACGCCGATGAAGGAGGTGCTGCGCGGGTCCATCGAGGCGCTTCGGCGCCGCCAGCAGTCGGGCGTGGTGGGCGGCATCCCGACGGGGCTCGTGGACCTCGACTTCGTCACGGGGGGCCTCCACGAGACCGACCTGACCGTCGTCGCGGCGCGCCCCGGGATGGGGAAGACCAGCTTCGCGCTGCAGCTCGCCATCGAGGCCTGCCGGCGCGGCCGGGGCGCGCTGTTCTTCTCGCTCGAGATGGGAGAGGAGCAGATCGGCAATCGAGTCCTCTGCATGGACGCCCGCGTGAACCTCCAGGGGATGCGGACTGGCCAGTTCCGGCCCGCGGAGTGGGGGCGGCTCGACCAGGCCGTGCGGCAGGGCGGCTCGCTGCCGCTCTTCGTGGTCGACCAGGGCGACACGCCGCTGCCGGTGATGCGCACGATCGTCCGCCGCGTGCAGTCGTCCCTCGCGCGGGAGAACCGGTCGCTGGGCGTCGTCGTCGTCGACTACCTGCAGCTCATGACCGGACGCCCCGGCAAGCACACGCGGGACGAGATCGTGAGCGAGATCACGCGCGGGCTGAAGGGGCTCGCGAAGGAGTCGAAGACGGCGGTCATCGCCCTGTCGCAGCTGAACCGGGACGTCGAGAAGCGCAGCGACAAGCACCCGCTCCTCTCCGACCTGCGCGAATCGGGCGCGATCGAGCAGGACGCCGACAACGTCCTCTTCCTGTACCGCGCGGACTACTACGACGAGCACGCGACGCCCCGCGGGGTGACCGACATCGACGTGGCGAAGCAGCGCAACGGCCCCACCAGGCGCGTGCAGGTGATGTTCCACGCCGAGTCGACGCGGTTCGAAGACCACCGGTGAGCGCCCCCCAGCCCGGCCTCCCCCCCGTGGGGACGGCGGGAAGGAGCGCCGGAGCCTGGCGATCCCCCTTTCCCCCGCTCCGGTGGGGGAAAGGGCCGGCGATCGGGGGCTCTCACCGACTCGCCGAAGCCACCCGATACCACGGAGTCCCCATGACCGAGCCGAATGCCCACTCCCACCCGGAGAGCCCATGACCGACCCGACCGATCTGTTCCCCGATTTCCCATTCCACGGAGGGCCCATGTCCCACGCAGCCGACCCGTCCACTGATGCTCATTCCCACGGAGTTCTCATGACCCACACCGAAGTCGAATCCATCGCAGACACCCAGCGCCCCCCGGAGGTCGGTTGACCGCGCCGACGCTCCGCGTGCGCCGGCTCGTGGAACACGAGGCCGGCTGGTTCTTCCGGGAGCTCGGGGGGGAGGTCCCCGAGGGCGGAGACGCCGCCACGAGGGACGCCGCCCGGCAGATCGACGCGTGGCTCCGCGAGGTCCCCGCGTTCCACCGTGGCGCCCTCTCCCTCCGGTACGTCCCGCGCGCCTGGCCGACGTGCATCCGCGAGGAGTTCGAGGAGCTGGCGTCGGTCGCCGTGCGCCTCGAGTGCGCGCTCCATCCGGCGGTGGGGCGCTCCACCGAGGCGCTCGAGGCCGAGTCCGTCGAGCGGCTGCGGCAGACCATTCGGGCCTGCGAGGGGGCCCGCGCCCGCCCGGAGCCGCCCGGTCGCGAGCGGCCCCTGAGCCCTTCGGAGAAGGCGCTGGCCCAGCTCACGCTCCGCGCCTACCGGCACGTCGAGCTGGCCATCCGGGCGCTCGCGCGCGTGCGTGGAGGGGGGCCCTGCGTCGTCCCCGCCGGGGGGGCGCGATGAAGGCCCTTCGCCCCCTCTCGGTCGGGCAGCTCCGGCCGAAGGTCGCGGTCGACGACGAGCTCGACTGGTTCTTCAACCGCGCCGTCTGCGACATGGGCGACCAGTCGAACTACCTCGCCATGCTCGGCCGCCACGGGCCCGGCTCGGCGATTCCGTCCCCCGAGGACGCCGCCGAAGCCGCGCACCGCGCGCGGTGCATCCGGCGGTGCCTCACCGCCATCGAGTCCGCCGACGCGGGGGTGCTCCAGTGCGCCTACGAGCTGCGCGACTGGCCCGTCGCGCTCTGGGACCGGCTCGGGCGCCTGACCGGGGTGGTCGTCCGCCTCGCGTGCGCGCTCGATGGGCTGCCGGAGGATCGCCAGATGCGGCACGTCCTCGAGATGGCGCGCGCCGACTGGCTCGCCTCGATGGGGCCGCACGCCGGGCTCGACAGCACGTGGATCCGGCTGCGACGCGAGGCCCAGGGGCGGTTCGCGCGGGCGCACCTGGCGTACGGCCGGCTGCGCGGCGACGCCGACCGGAGGTCCTCGTGATGGAGGACCTTCCGCTGCGCGCGGCCTACACCGTCGCCGAGCTGGCGCGCGCGTCGGGCATTGATCGGCGCCGTATCCAGCGGATCCTGGAGCAGGCCGAGGTGTCGTTCCTGATGTCCGGGAGCGTCCGCCTCGTGTCGCTCTCCGAGATCGAGCTGAAGGTCCCGTCGCTCTGGGAGGGGATCAAGGCGGCGCACACCTTGAGCGGGGAGGCGCGATGAGCGGCGCCCCTCGATGTCCATACGCGACCGTTTCGTACCATCACCCCCCCTCTCGGCGCCTGGTTGAGGGTTCTCGATCGGTCCCGGCGCGGTGCCGGGCCGTTCGGGGGCCATCCAAGGTCGCCCATGGCTCGTTCGATGGTGGTTCTCAAGCTGTCCACTCGCGTCAAGAACGTCATCACCTTTGCGCAGAACGTCGCGTCTGCGCTGACCGGTAATCCTCACTTTCCTTCTCCGACCCCGACTCTCGCGAGCTTCCAGGCCGACGTCGCCGCCCTCAAC
>Ga0316217_10002926_pt1 | contig 20091 bp, 26 predicted proteins | sample 1anoAmetaG_FD_203633 | JGI IMG/M metagenome (GOLD analysis project Ga0316217, IMG submission 203633) | Freshwater microbial communities from Trout Bog Lake, Wisconsin, USA - 1anoA | ecosystem: Environmental > Aquatic > Freshwater > Lake > Hypolimnion/Profundal zone | place: USA: Wisconsin...
CCCCAACCCCAAATATTAGTAAAAATTACTATCATTTTTCTTATATTCAAACACCAGTTGACAATTCTCTCTCAATTCCATTGAATTATCATAAAATATTCCTTTATCAGTCTAGAAAGTCGTCTGTTCTTAGATCTGCTAATATCATTAATCAGTTCAATCCAATCATTTCTTAGCATGCACGTTTTGCCAATAGTTGTTTAGTTATGAGGAATCGAGCTTGGCTTTAATGGTAGCCGAACCTTTGGTCCATCCGGCAGGGCATACTTCTCCATGGGCTGCGTTGTATTGGAAAGCCTGCAATAGTCTCAAATATTCGGGCACATTGCGGCCTACTCCAAGGTCGTTGATACTGACATGTCTCAGAATCTGATTGTTGTCAATCAAGAAAGTTCCTCTCAATGCCAATCCAGCATCATTCAAAACTCCATAGTCAGAGGCTATCTCCTTTTTGATGTCGGCAAGGAGTGGGATATCGATGTTTCCGAGTCCTCCAACATTTTTTGGCTCTAGTGTCCATCTTCTATGCACGAAATGCGAGTCAATCGAAGAACCTACGACTTAGCAGTTATGTTCTCTGAAGGCTTTGGCGTGGTTGCTGAATTAGACGATTTCAGTGGGGCAGACGAAGGTGAAGTCCAGTGGATAGAAAAAGAGCAGCAACCATTTGGATTTGTAGTCAGTAAGGGAGAGCTCCTTGAATTCGTTAGTGGCTGAGATCCAGGAGTTGGCTTTGAAGAAGGGGGCGGTTTTGCCGATGACTGCCTTTACTGCGTGACTGGCCATAAGATATTTTAATTAAACTCAGAAACAGGAGCACTAAATCCTTGGAATTCTAGAACTATTATAACCAACAAAACCTAACAAAAATGATCCACTTCTAGCATATCCCTTGCCACCACACAGATACAACTACATCACTAATTGTCCTCCAAGATGTATAATCTGGTAGAGATGGTAAGAAGCAAATCGATTCAGCCTCGATCTGCATCCAGTTGAGTTCTTGGGCTTGATTCAATTCGTTGCATGGCTTATTATCTGTAATATATAGCACCATTTTCACTACGGTTCGAGGTTCTTCTTTTCCAGCACTTGAGCTGTATGCTTCAAAAGTTCCTTCTCGGCGTTGAGCATCCTTTGGCTTTGGTCGGAAGCAGTTCGGCTGCCTAAGGTGTTGTTTCGTGTGCCTCCAGTTAGCAAATTTTTGAAAAAGTCAGTGACTTCTTCCTTCTTCCTCTCAAAAGGTTGAGCAACGCTTTCCTTTTCTGTAGGCTGGGTGGAGGCAGAGGACATCGCTTGGTTTTGGTTGATATATTTCTCAAAAAATTTGGAATCCTCCTCAACAAGAACTTCCTCCTTGGTCTGCTTCTTGACAGCGGGCTGCGGAATAACCTCGTTGTAAGGCTTACTGACATCGATCTTAACAACGGAATCATCGATCAGTGATGGCTTGTCGTAGCCGAAGGGTATGAAGATAGCTTACTAGTTGACCACGTCGGGACGGAACCGAAGTGGGAATTGGTAGGCCCGATGCAAGACGTACTCGTAAAGAACGCCCAGATTGGAGTTGTTGCGGATTGAGGTATAGATCAGTGAGGCTCCGTCTGCTTTATGGCATTGCTACATTTGACGCACAGATGCCGCAAGTGATACATTATGAGCAAGATTTTGGTATTGGACTCCTCTCTGAGGACCTGGCTTTGCAGGTCGCACTTGTTGACGCAGACGATGAGAGGCACACGAATGCTATTAGTGAGGACGCCCTAGGGCAGAGGGAGGGTGAGTTGTTCTTCGTCCTGCTCTTAGAAGTTCATGCGGGCTCTGAAATAGTGACATTTTACTTGAGTTTGCCATTTTCGTCGAACTCGGACTCTCTGAACTTTTTGTAGTAGTTGGTCACTAGATAGCTGCAGAGTTACGTTTTTGGGCCATTTCTTAAAGATCTCCGATGGTCAACTGTGCCATTTTCTGGAGCTAATATATAAACTTGATCCACTTTTCGAGTTCCAGGATGAAGTTCCAAGGGTTGGTGAAATCAAGCATTACTACGAAGGTGCTGTTCTTGAGGAGGGCGGGTTGGGCGAGTTAGCTGTAAATGGAAGAGGGTTCAGTCTCCTCAACCATATAGATTTCTAGCTTGGCGTGGGTCCCTCTCTTATATGAGCAGTACTGTTATCTGGGTCCTGCATGTCGGCGACGTTGAGGTAGGCATAGTCGATGCCCGTGGTTGTGCCTTTGAGCCGCATTTTGGTTTCGGCTGAGTGGCGTTTGGAGTGGAGGGTGGTTTTGCTGATATCAAAAAGGGAATCGACGAGTGACCGTTTGCCGGAGTGCTTGGCCCCCAGAATGATCACCGAACGGTTGCCGAATTTGCGTTGCGAACGAGACTCGTTCAACAGCTAAGACCACATTTGATTATTTATATCGCAGGAAGATTTGCATAGACTGCGTGCATAGAATAATCAGCCAGCACCAACAAACATGAAAGTTGTACTCTACAAAGCATATGGCCACCAAAACAGCCCACCCCACAGCCCAACTAGCTAAATAACAGAGACATATCTTCTAAGCAATCATGCATAATATAACTGTGAATCATGGATTTAGTGACTACTCTCTCAACTGCAAGCTCGCCTCCCTCGGGCGATAGTATTTGTACTCCTGCAGACCCATCATGGAGTTCTAGGGCTTGAAGCCGTCCTCACGCGCCTCCCACTCGATTAGCACCACTTTGTCGTTCTTCTTCGGCCCGTGGGAATAGCGGTCGATAACCGATTTCACTTTGTCTCCATACACGAAGTGACCCATCTTCATCGTTTTTTGCAACTCCGGGCTGTATTCCTCAGGCCGGTCCTTCTGGGGCAGATGGGGGAAGCGTCTATGCAAGACTGACTCTTTTGTGCTTGAGACGGATCTCACCGTGATGGTCCCCTCCTCTTTCTCCCTTTCGCCCAGCATATGGATTGCCTCTGCTGACAAATCCTGCTCTTTTGGCTCAACTATTTCCTTATTGAGGAATTCGGTCTTCTTAAAGGTTTAGCTGAGTTTGAACCTGTTGGCTGCGTTTCGCTTTGACTCTGAGCCTTAGCTTCGAGGATTGAACCTTTTTTAGGGCTGTCTTTCGGTTTTGGCGCCCTTGACTATGGTCTTGGTGTGACCCAAGAAGGATCTTTTTGAGGACTAGTTGGCACTTGCTCTGGGCATCTGTTCTGATTCTTCTGAACTTTCCGATGACTAATCGTCCCTGTTGGAGCTTTAACTCACCACTGCTTACTACTTGCTCAGGTATTTCAGTATAAGACCCTAGATGTGATCCTTGACATTGTTCCTGATAGCTATGCTCTACTACACAGGTTTATACTAATCCTCTTATCTCTTGACCTCGCTGCTTTTGTGGACCTCTTCTTTGATCAGAGATTTGATGGGTTGTTCCAGCTCGGAGTCTGTGATGAGCATCCGGACGAGGAGGGGGGCTGGGTCGCTGTCTGGCTCGATTTGCCTCAGATGGTGTGAAATTTTGTGGATTAGCTGGGATTTGGGCTGTGCTGAATTCATTTTTTATATTTTGTTGATGCCCCTTCATTAATATTGTGACTTGCTTATTATATAAATAGTCATAAGTTTCTTTGCGGCAAATATTACACAAAACTGTCAATGGTTTCACTTCTGCTCACGAAAGCAGAATTGTTGCGGAAGACATTAGAACGGAATTACATGGATTATACGCCAAAAAGAGACCATTTGTAGCAGACAAACTAATCAGTGTAAACCCTAGTTTAGCTATGAATGTGGACAGGCAAACTTATAATTGATCATTAGATGGTGTTCTTACTGGTCAGGAACATGGTCTGCCCCCGCTCAATAGTGTTACACTCTGTCGAGTTCTACAGCTTGGACTCTTCGGGCCCAGCCCTCGTAAAACTTTCAATCTGGTCTAGTATTTTCTGCATAGGGTGGCGAATACCTCATAGTTTTGGATCAGACTGAGTTCCTGGTTGACTTTGACGTAGTAATTCTGTTTGGAGCGCAGGGTGACTGAAGTCTGCAGATTCCTCTTGCGTATCATGAACTAGGTATTGCCCTTCCTCACTTCCTGCGAATGTTGGCAGGCCATGTCCCTCTAGTTGGCCAACAGGAGCTCCTTCCTGAGCAGCTGCTTAACACCACGTCTACCTCTTTGTTGCGTTTGTTGGCCTTCTGCAGCTGGTAGATCCGGTCCTCCTCCTCGTTCTACAGCAGAATTTGCTGCAGCTAGTACTCCAGTTTGCGACGTTTGACGAGCTCGAGGGATTTGCGTTCGAAGTTTTAGCGTTATTGTTTGTGGGTTTATAGCAGCTCGCGGGTGTGGTACTTGGCCTTTTTGTTGCTATAGACCTTGAGAAACTCAACACGTTTCAAGGCTGACTAATGGTTGATATGTTCCACATTTTTTCTGAGCCGATCGTGGTGGATCTTCTGCTCCAGGTAGTCTCGTTGCATGCCTTTGGCCCTCTCCCTGAGTATCTTGAGCTGCAGGTGCGTGTTATTATCAGACGGGAAGCGCCGAGTGCCCACGTTGGTGAGCGGACGAAGGTCTGGAACCTCGGTGCTGAAGAAGTGGTCGGACGAACTCATCTAAATATAATTTTATTAGCAGGCTATCCCGAATAATAAATCATAATAACTGCGCTAGGTAGAATCATATATCTATCATTTTATATCCGCATGCTGCTATAATCGAGCGACCTGAGCCGCAGCTAGCAGAATTTCAGGGTTGGTTTTCTGGGGCTCACCTTCATGATCATGTTCACTGCTTTCAACTCCCTCCAGAATAGCGTCTCGACCATCTTCGATGACTACGGATATACTAATCTGGGCAAGGCCTCACTGCTGTTCTTGTACTTCGTGTTCGGAGTTTCGACCTTTTTCACGCCTTTCATCATCAGGAAGTGGGGTTACAAAACTGTAATGTTCGTCAGCTCACTCGGCTATGCACTGTATTAGCTGGCAGGATTGATCATCGCTCTCTGGGAGGGGTGCCCCAAAGTCCTGGGCTGGGTGCTGGTGATGACCGGAGCCGCAACCTGCGGGGCCTCAGCCTCCATGATCTGGGTGGCCCAGGGGTCATACGTGAGCACAGTGGCGGGGTAGACCAGGAAGACTGAGCTCTTCGGGCTATTCTGGATGTTGATGATGTCTTCGCAGATAGTGGGCAACGTGCTGATCACCTTCGTGCTGGGGGCCATCGGCAAAGTGGCCTACTTTTTGGTGCTGACGGCGCTGGGCAGTAGTTTTGGGTTTATGCAGCTGGGAGTGCGTTTCTGTTCCTGTGGCTGCCCAACGTGTCGGCCGTGCAGGAGGGGGAGTTCAGTATCAAGAGCGAGGCCAAGAAGATATTCAAAATCATGGGCAATACCAGGTATCTATTCCTGATATGCTACTTCGCCTTCACCGGAGTCACCATCGGCTTCTATGCTACCTTTGTGGACAAGCTGGTCAAGCTCAGTCGCCCGCAGTAGCCCAACGAGGAGGATGCAGATTACACTCCCAGGCTCAACACTCTCGTTGGCTACGTCTTCATCGTTCTGGGTGTCTCTCAGTCCTTTACCGGCTTCATCATGAACCGTGTCTTCGAGCCGTTCTGCAAGTATAAGCTTGCCATCATCGGCACCATGATCGTCTAGCTGGCTGGCTTCATCTCACTCCTCTGTTTCTTCCTCCAGGCCTATGGCTTGTGCTTCGCAGTGTCGGCGCTGTGGGGCATTTCGGAAACCTACCTCATGACCAACACCGGGTCCCTGATCGGACTCATCTTCCCAGGCCAGGTCTAGTCCTTCAGCGTGTTCCGTATCTGCTTCGCAGCGGGCACAGTCTTCACCATCCTGGTGAACATCGCCCTGGGAGACGAGCCGGGGTGGATCTTCCTGACGGTGGTGATGGTGATCCAGCTGGTGGCCACCGGACTGTCCTCGCAGCTGATGGATTTGAAGGACGATAATAAGAAAAGTGTGCTGACCAAGGAGGAGTCGGAAAAGGCCAAACTGGTTTCTTAGGCTTCTGCGGGGGTCAAGAAAGCTTGATTGAGGGTACCGTGCATTTCGTACTGCTTTTCACTATCATCTATTATCCGCAGCAGGTTATATCTGATATCGTCTTATTCTAGTGAGAAGCACAAGCTAGAAGCACTTCGATTGATGATTCATATAACTGGATGTCCAGCTACAGCAGCCAATTGCAGCATGAGGGTTGAACACACAGCTGAAGCAGTCTGCTAACAATAACTAACCATAACTAACCGTAGCTAAACATAAGATAACTCCTATATTTGATATCTAACATAGCCATCCCAACTCTCACCTGTGATGAATTAGCAGCAAGGCGAAGCAAGGAGCAAGAGGCGCATCCTCAACATGAAGATCTGCGTGATCGGGGACCCCGGCGCCGGCAAGACCTTCCTCATCCGCCACCTCACCGACTCAGACTAAGAGCTCACCCCCACCGACGAGTTCGAGGTCTCCCTCTACCACCTCGAGACCAAGTACGCCCTCATGGAGATCCAGCTCTGGGACTGCTCCAGCAACTACTCCAAGTTCCACAAGCACCTGCGCCACGCCTTCTTCCGCAACAGCTCGGCCGCCCTCTTCATCGTGGACATCTCCAGCGAGAGCTGGCAGCAGCAGGCGCACAACTGGATCAGCGAGGCCTACGAGAACCAGTGCTACCTCGTCTACGCCATAGGCACCAGACTCTCCCCCTTGCTCATCAACGAGTCAGTCTACCAGAACAAGTCCGAGCTCGAGAGGAAGCTGATTGCGCATGACTTCGAGAAGCTCAAGGTCGAGGCAGAGGTGTTCTTCAAGAAGTACGAGATAGGCATCCACTTCTTGGAGGAGTCTGAGGATATACAGAAGCATTTCGCGGATCTGTTCACCAGGCTGCATGAGTAGTCGGAGATTGTGTCGAGGAAGAGTGTGGCCAGAGGCATGCAGCTGCCCTTTGATTTCGAGGAGAGGGAGTCTTCCAAGGAGGAGGACAGGGGGTCGTCGAAAGAGGAGAGGGATTGGAGTCGGGACGGCAGGAATTGAACACGTGATTGGTTTCATTTCGTTGTTTGATTTGTATTTGATTGAGTGGGAGAGTAGGAATAGGCAGCATCGGTAATCAAAAGCAGTGAACTAAGCTCAGTCTATAGTTGTTCACGGGTTGGAGTAGCTAAAGCTGGCAATAACAGCCCATCATCTTCTACAGGCAGATCTATCTAGCCCAGAAAGAATGATCAGCTGGACAGAAACACAGACTCCTTCCTTCTCATTCTCAACCTCGGTTGGTTCGAACCCAGCCGATTGTAATGAAGTCATCTAGCCTAAATTAGATCATCTAGCCTAAATTAGATAATACTTATCCCCCAATTATATGAGCGCAACAAACGACAAGATCCAGGTCCACTTCTGGGGACTAGCACACCCTATCCTCATCCCAATCACCCCCACCAAAACAGTATCTCGTCCTGACTCAGTTCTTGTAGATGAAAAACGAAATTCAAAAGGCCACATCTCTGAACACCTGGAACCAAAAACTGTTGGTCAACGGCCAACTCCTCAAAGTCACAGATGACTACTTCCTCTGCAATATGAAGCTGCCCCAAGACAGGCAGATGATTCTGCTGACCAAAAATGAACTCCTCGAATCCGACTACAAGAAAGAAGGCTTCAGAGACGAGTCAGAGTAAGCGTAATGTCTGCAAGATTCAGCGATTGCCACGTAGGTTTTTCGAGAAGCCAACTCGATCTGAAAGGGACTAGTAGCCAGAGAGGGTGGTTTTGAGGAAGAAGGCGACAGCTTTCACGAAGTAGCATGCTGGGATCATATTACAAAATTTGTTTAAGAGCCAGGCTTGGAGCAGTCGGACCCAAACTTTGCTCAGCGAAAGAGGGCTGCTGTAGTTTGTGCTGGACAAATTTAGCGCCAATCCTGTATCATTTTGTCGATCTGTAGGGTTTAAGATAGTTGTTGGCTGGCCATGAGACAGTAGCCAGAAAAACCTTGCTGGAGCAACAGAGCGAAGCACTTAATCCCGGATAGTATCAGCTAGCAGACACATACGATGCATGTTTGCATCAGCTGCTGCTGAAAAAGGGTTACCCGAGTGACAAAACCATAGAGGCATTGCATCGTTCAGAAAACAATGCGGCTGAAACCATACAAATTCTGGAGAGTGAATAGGACCCAGCAAGTTTTACCCTTGAGGATAAGATCCAAAGTGTGGAAGACTAGCTATCGATTGTTAATGTTTGGCTCAACTCGGCCTAACACAGGCTGCTGCGGATGAGATTGTCACTGAACGAAGGCTATTTCGCCAAATACTTGAACTCAATAAAGTACCGCTGCCCCAACTTGTTCAGCGTAATTGTGTGACCACTTAGGTGCTGCAGAAACATGCAGGGTTGGCCGTTGAACTGTTGAAACAGCCTCTTCCCTAGTCGTTCGGCAAGCAAGTCCAAAAATGGACAAACTCATGATAGTCTATTATAACTTGTCGAGGGTTAATAATAATTAGTATTAAAAGATGAGCAGCCCCGTCAAATTTTAGGGCCAGTTCGCATAACTACGAACCCCCTTCCGCAAGACCACACCCTACCACTGCAACGCAGACCGCAAACAGCTAACCATCATCCCGCACAGCCATTTGCTGTAAGTCCGTCGGCATTTAAATTTCGATGCTCAGGAGCTGACCAGTGGGCGCTTGTCGGAGCAGGCGAAAATGTTCAGATGAACCTAATGATATTATTATGAGCTATTGTCCCAACTAAACATATAGGCAATCTAATACCCCTATTACTGTCATAGTTGCTGTAATAAACCAAGATCACTCAAAAGATGTTGAACCTGAAGCTGAAGTAGTCTATCCCCTTGTCCCACTTCACTCCTACCACTGCCTGCTCTGTCACCCCCACTGATTCGTTGCTCCTGACCAGCTGCTCGATGTTGAAGTAGAGTGACAGTTTGCGCTCGCCCTTGCTCTCCAGCTGGAAGGCGCTATCGCTCTGCCTCGCCCACACCAGGTGTGGCTAACTGCTCATCACCCTGAACTCGGCCTTCTTGGCTGCCGTGCTCCGGTAGCTGAAAGGCTACTCTATAACCTTTTGCTGGCTGGAGCGGTTGATGTTGATCCGCAGTACCTCTTTGAAGGTGGGGGGTTTGCTGTGGATGCAGAGGACCATTTTGTAGAGCGGCTGCAGCTCTTGGAAGGAGTGCTGCTGGAGGGCGGACTCCTGCTCCAGTAGCTGCACAGCCTCGACAACATGCAAGTTGACATAGGTGAGACCTGGCTGGGTGGCAAATATGCTGAAAAAGACCTTTATCTTCTCGTTCTACTTCGTACGCTTGAATAGCTCATGGCCTTCGTGCTTGGTCTTCTGAGTGCGCGACAGTTTCAGCGTCTGCTCGTCGTCGCTGAGGATGTAGAAGTAGTTGGTTTGCATGGTCTGCTCGAAGAGGCGGGTTTAGAGTTAGTAGATGAGTTCGCATTCTTGCCATAGTTCGCAGGAGGCCTAGATTTTGAGGCAGCCGCGGATGTTGAGGGTGATGGAGAGTGTGGATGGGCCGAAGTGGTTGTTTTGCAGGTACTTCCCCTCGTTCTGCTGCTTGACCCTCGATTTGTCTTTGCTCATGGGCTGAGGCAAACTGGCAACCTTCTGGGCAACATCATTGACGACTAACAAGTTGAGTACCTTATCCTTCTGGTTGGGTACATCATTGCTCAACTCTACCAGAAGCCCACCCTGCCCACTCTTCTTGTCCGCCACATTCTGGATGGAGTCGGCAGCTGCAACCACAACATAAGGGTCGTCGGCCAAGATCTAGTCAACGTTGTCGCTGAAGAATGAAGGTTCGAGGAAGGGGAGATGGAGGCAGGACTTTTAGCTGTGTGGGCGGTAGAATTAGAGTTCGATGCTGGATTGGTCGCAGACTGGGATTATTTGGATGCTGTATAGGGCTTGCACTGTGCCCGACTCGCTCTCCACCAACGAGCAGCTAATGATGCGTTCTCTGTTATAGATGGGCAGTGTCTCAGCGGTGGGTTTCACTTAGGTCCACTATCTGAACTTCCTGACCGACAAATAGCACAGTAGGAGAGTAGCTTTCTCATTGGCCTACATGAAAATCAGGCCCTCCTAGTTGAGAGGTTTGCATTTGGGGATCAATGTCGCGTTTTTCTTGATGGCGCTGATCTTTTCAAGGTCCTCTGGCTACAAGAAGGAGATGTTTTTTACCACTACTAGCTCCTCACCTCCACTCAATGGATTTTTCACCACGTGTTAGGCATCCTCATCGTTAACAATCAACTAGTATAGCGTGTTGCGAGAAGTGTTGTTGGAGATGTTGACAAAGAAGTAGTGTCGAGTGAGAAAATTGACTTTCAGCACCTTTTTCTAAACCATGTATTTGTCGACCACTATGTTTTCAATGTGCTTTAGCTGCTTTAGCTATTATTGGTAATTGGTTTATTACTGTTATTCGAGGGTTGGCTTCCGTTAGTTCACTTTGGATTTGACCTGCTTGAATTTCAGTATTCTCTACTTTTGCCTCTTTTATTCTAGCTCCCTTTGTTGGATGACAGCACTTCCCTAGATTTTGACTGCTTAGCCTCCCTTCTGTTCTAGATTCTACCCTTTTTTCGAATCCATCTCTTCTTTCCGCAGCTTCTACTGCCCTTTGCTCTGATGCCGTATCTTTCTTATGGCTCTCATCTCAAGCCTCATCTTTCCTTTCTTCGCATTTTTGTGATAGATGTAGTCTTAATGCACAACAATGGCCTCATTTCTGCGCTTCCTAATGAGATTTCTCAAAGGGGCGTAAAAGGAGCCATAATGATGCGCAGTCGTATAGTCGATGATCTCTATCTTCAGCAGTCCGTTATACAGATAGTCGATAAAGTGGATGAAGTTCATTTAGTAGTTATCTATGCTCTAATCCATCGATATTTAGACATGCATTATTTTGGAAAGTTGCTTCTTTAGAACCTCAGGCAATTCGTCAAAGCCGAACAAAGTTATTTCTCCTGTATCTTTGTTGACAGTCAATAGTTATGAGCGTATGGGGGACTCGTTCCAAAACTGCGTTTTCAAAAAGAATATCTGAGGCAGCTTAGTTGGCGATTAGGCTGAAGCACTTGTAAGATGCTCGAAGTTGAAGAAAAAGCAGTTGTTGTACATAATTTAGGCGAGCTATGTTTTGATGGTCTAAATGGGAGTTTTTTCATAGAGATAGCAACTCAAATTTTGGTTGTAGTGATAGTTAGACTGTAAATAGTAGAATTCGGCAGGCAATTTGACCGACTGGTAATTCGCCAATTGCAAAGCATGTGCAAGCTTCAGTCTGTAGTATGCAGGATTGGCAAAATTGTTCAACATTGCTTACTGCTATTTTTCGGTTTTGAGTTTGGGCATCTTAAGAGGCAATTTGAGTGAGGGTATGGATTTTTTAAGGAGGCTGAGCAGATTTTGTTTTTAGTATTATTTTTTGGATGTTACTTACTTCGTAATTGAAGCGGCAACTTCATACTTAAAGTTGTCAGGCACTTTGGGAATCCTGTAGAACTAAATTTGCATCTTTTTGGTGGTCTGCACAGCTTTCTTAGCCTACTTCGCGATTCTCTCCTTCTCCGCAGCAATCTTATCTTTGGCCTCAACTCTCGAAAGATTAAGGCCACTGATATTTTCGATTCCGAACGAACGGTTGCTAATTATCGCCCCTGGCTCTTTCTAAATAACCTGGATTTAGAACTCAGCTCTGCCCAGTTAAACTAGAGGGTCTTTGAAGGTCTTTTGGGTGAGGTTGGAAATGGTTCTGACTGATTTGACGGCTGATAAGGTTTAGACGTCTATCCTTATAGCAGATTGCCTTGAAGCTCGTTTTGCCTGGGGTTGCTGAGCTTGTGTAGGTTGGGTACTTGGCTACTGCAGTCTCTTGATTTCGTTATTCACCATGGTCTTTAGCTGTTAGACGGAGGTCAAAGGACATCCTTCGTTGAGCCTCAGTGTTTGAAAACGTAGCTTCGTCATGTTTTTGGCTGATAGCAGCCCGAAGCAAATGGGCAAATCGAACTCTTCCTTAAACTGTTAGAATGGTAGCTTTGACTAAACCTGCTCATACTCCACATTGACTGTGAAATGAGCATAGATCTGCAGAATGAGCACACACTCTTCTTCATCAGGGAAGATCAAGTCTAGTTCTAGAGGTTTTCCTACTGTGAAGTATTTGTAATGTGCTTGTATCTTAGTGTCTTTCTTCTACTTTTCCTTCTCCTTTTGCTTGGAAAAGGAGATGTTTTCTTTGCTTTTGTTCACCTGCATCCCTGAAATGATGCTTTGATGCGTTTTTAGTGCGCCTTACATGTTTTACTTTTCTTTTAGCTGGACCTCGCAATCACTCACGTTTCTCCAACTGTTGTGAAAACTCACTTTCAGCCGCAGCTCATTGCAGAAGCATTGCAGACGTTTGCTTTCTTTGTACTTCTGGCTCATTATCCTCTCACATTTCACATAACTGTCTTTGAAAATTGACTGATTTATAGCTATTTCATGGGTGTTTATGACTAAGGCTTTAGCTTAAGTCGTAAGACTGAAGTCGGTCAAAGAATTTTCATTATTGGGCAAAAAGTACCCCAAAACGCCTGGAATGCGATCAGAAGAGTCACAAATCGTGTTCTAAAGCACTAACTTTTCTAACTGAGAAACAAAGTACCTAAACATTTAAAAGACTCAGATTTGACAACAAAAACGTAGGCATATGCACTATTTTTTTCATGTGACTATTTATGGAAGCGATTGAGAACTCCAGGCAGTGTTATTTCGGATTTCTATTTACTTTTGCGCTCTTTCGATAGCTCCAATGATAAGTAGCCAACACACTCATAGTTCATAAAAATGGGCTCCCTCTATTCTGCGGAGTGCAGTAATTCACTAATTGCGACCTATATTTGTACAATTACATCGGCCTCGTTTGGGGTATAGCAATAGTAATATATGCTCTCTTTGAGGTCGAACAGATAGGGGTTGAGCTCTTACAGCTGCCTAGAAGTTTTAGTTGCTTTGAAGTACTATTTACCCGTTTTGGTATTAATGAGAATAGCAGTGATTAAAACGTATACTTTTGATTTAAGGCTGACTCTCCGAAAAGGTAAACTATGAAGTGACTCAATTTTGATGATGAAAAAACTGTTGACTGAACTTTGGTGTTTTTGAGGTGCATGAAAGTGTACTCCATTACTCAACATCTTTTTCGCCCAGTTGACTATTTTTGTTGTTTCTTCAACTTTATTGCTGTAATCGACTGAAGGTCCTGCATCATTCACTGAGATATTGTCGACGAAGGAATGTTCGGTCTTTACTTTTGAGCTCGCTAAGGACTCCATTATTAATTTGAATATAAATTGGGTTAAATCAAATCTTTCACCCAAACCTTTTGACTGAATGAAAAGGTTTGCTATATTAAAGCACTTAATGAGATAAATGAATGGCTGCTATCACTAAACTTTCTTGAGTTTTTTCTTATAATTGAGTTTGAAGGCACAGTCTTTGCAAACGCTTACTTTTACTAACGCATTCTTCTTTTGACCTTACTCCCGGTACGCGAAATTCATCTCAAAGGTGTTTTGAACGTTGTTTGTGCATGAAACTTAAGCACATGTTTTTTACCCCTTTTCAGCCAAAACTTATTTTTCAGTCCTCCATCGACATCCAATTTGTCCGCTTTCGAACTTTAACAAATTTACCAAAGCATACTCTTTGTAGAGTTTTTCATAATACTTTTTGGCCAATTTTTCTCCTCTTCTTTCCTATTTATTCAAATGAGTATTTCTTTCCTCTGAGTCTTCCGACTCCGACGATTCCCTCAAAAACTTGTGATGTTTTTTCAGCAACTCATATTACCTGACACTCTAACTGGCTGCCCGTTTGGGTCTCTCAGCCATTCTATTATAATAATTAGCATCTGTACAATATCTGGACTCTGCAGTTCTACAAAAATGCTCAAACAATCAGGAGAAAAGATCGGGGTGAGTGTGCAAAAACATTTGGATGAGCTAACTATTCTCCAAGAAGAGGATGTGTGCAGTCCGGCCTATTATTGAGTCGATATTCGTTTGTTCGATTGTAAAGTTGACGCGGATTCGGTGAAGTTGCTCTTTGCTCACTTGACTCAAAATGCTTCTCACCATTTCGCAATGCACCTATTTCCTAGATTAGCAATCAATTACAAGGCATCGTTTGCGTTCATGAAATCGGGGTGGATTTCAATCCGGGCTGACTCGTAAGGGGCATAGGAGTCCTGCTTGCAGCTAAACAGAAAGATGTTTTTGAAGTGCTTTAGACCTTCAAATTACGATATTTGGTAGAGAACAGCTTTTCTTGGGTCTTAGCTATCTCCCATCGTCAATTGCTTTAGACATAGACTGTTTTTCAATTGTTTGAGAATCCACATTCCAGCGCCAATTACAGAAGAAGCATTCACATTGTATCCAATGTGCGGAGAGGAAAAAGTCATAAAAGTATGGAATTTGGATTTGTACTCCAATAAGCGAGGTAGGGCAGCCCGAATGATAACTCCTCCAAGACTGTGCCCAATAAACGAAATTCTTTCCAACGTGTCAGGGGGAAAGAATTCGATGATATGGTTTTTAATCTAGGTTGATAAGCGGTTCCCCATCTCAATGATGTCAGTATCTGTCATATCTTCGTTGGATGTGGCACAGAGGAATGAGGCTTAGGGGTAGAGCACTGATATGCTGTTCTTAATCATCTTCATGTCTAAAGAGTTTCCCTGGAATCCGTGCACTAAAACTACCAAATGTAAGCTCACATCCACTTTGGTATCTTCGCTTTTGTCTTATGCTTGATTCTCAGCCTAGTTCTCAACCCTTTTGTGATAAAAATTTTCGACCATGAGAGGAAAGAGATTCTTTTTGTTAAGCCACTCCTCATTGATTATGTTGAAATCAAGGCTGACCTTTTGTTTGGCGATTGCAAGTTCTTTCTCAAGACTTTAGTGTATCTCGCTGATTCCTCTCGAGGAGATACAGACATCCTGGACTTCTTAATACTCGCATCTTCTGAACTTTTGCCAGAATAACTGCATGTTTTCGTAGTATTGGGCTTAGTAGTGTGCAGTTGTAAACCTGGGAGAGATCTTCAGGATGTCGATGAAATGATGCCAGAGTTTAATGAGCTCTGCTGAAATCAAATTCGTTTCGTTTAGCATTTTTTACACAACTTACTCCTAAGTGTTGCATTTGTATCTTTTATAAAGTTTCTCCTCCCAACTGTTCCCTCTTGAAAAAGATTCATCCTCGAACAGGCCTAGCTGAGCGGGAGTCACAATCAGCTGGGGAAACTTCTTCCGATGCTGCTAGTTAATAACTCTCGCAAAGAGAGTGCTGTACTACTTCAGCAGGATGTGATAATGCTTCTTCATATCTTTGATTAGGATGTCTTCGATTGTTTGAAGGGCGGCGGAGTTGGCAGTAATGTTGAGCTGGGCTGCGATGGTTTTGAGGCAGCTGATATCTCTGGAGTGCATTTTTTTGTTCTTGTCCAAAAGTTTCTTCTTGTCGGATGCGTTCAGCTTGACGAACTAATAGAGCTGAAGCTTGCAAAGCCTGAATCGGTAATCCAAGCAAACCGTATGGAGCATTAGATTAGCAATACTGTAGTACTGACTATCAAAAACTACCGGAAGGTACTCATGGATGCCTAGCTTGCTTTGCCTGATCACATATTTTTTAATTTTCACGCACTTACCGTTTTCAACCGTAATTTCTTGCGGATCTAGCTTCTTTATCTGTTGGTCGTAGAACAGCAGGTTGGCCTATAAAACGAACTCCTGCTAGAATCTTGAGATGTCGGTCTCTATCCGAAAGTGGCAAATGTCGTTCAACTCGACTTACTCTTCGTAATATCGCAGCAGAAATGATTTGGAAAGGAATGAGGAAGAGTTGCTGTCTATTGAGGCTGGCTTGAGTATCTGACTGTCGTAAGAGATACACTATTCCTCTGTAGACATGTATTGCTAGGTAAACGCAAAGGGATGGGCAAAGATTTTCTTGATAGCTATGGATTTACTTCTTTTTGCTTTTCAGAGCCGATCTAGGCATAGATTTGTAGTTTTAACATATAGGCTCCTTGGTACCAAAGGTCGATGTTGCGAAAAGATTAGAAATGAACTACGAATTCTTGGACTGCTCTCAAAGACATAATTCAAATTGTAAAAGGATGTTAATATGATAAAAATGTATTGTACGAATACTTATGAAAAAAAAAAGGATAATGTGAATGAGAGAAGGGTTTAAAATGAATGAAAGAATAAGAGGAATGAAAAACTTGATAAGATATAATGAAGATATGAGGGAAATGAGTGAGGATATATTAAGAATGATCTTTGAAAAGGGAGAAAGAGGGCATAAATCGTCTAGTTATTTTTTAAGAACTATTTTCCAATATTATTATTACTTTTATCATTAACCTCGATCTTTCTCCGCTTCTTCTGAATCAGATTACCTATTTTCTTTTCTTTAGCTTGAAGCCCCAACCGGTATTGTTTCTATTGCTGGCTCCAACGATACATAAGACTACCCATTCTGCTGCTCCTAATCTACTGCTAGATAATCGCTTGCATAGTCTATGATATGTTAGCTGAGTTCCCGGTCCTATTCTTATGCTATTGGGAGTTAGGTTCTCCTGGCGATGTTGGGCCTGTCCTATGACCGGTAGCGAAGTTCTCTTCGTAAGCGCTCAATAACTCTACTTCGGAAAGAGAAACTATGGCCAAATGGTCTATCGATTTGCTAGTCTCTGTGGCCATCATCTCTGTGCCCATCATCTTCATTTTGGGAGCCCTATTACTCCGAATCTACGAACTGCATTCTTATCGCACTGTTTGATTGCAGCTCCTCAATTTCCTCGTTTTGCTCATCATCGTTCTCATCATTCTACGCTCCAGACTCTTCCGAACTCGACTCAACTATTTCGTCGTTGCCCGAGGGAATACCAAAGTTGTTGATATTCATGAAGTAGGCCATTTAGTTCTGGCTGGTGAACACACTCCCGCGCATGTTGTCGCTGTCTTGACTGAGGTTGTAGCGCGGGATGTCAGCCCGGAGTGAGAAGCAGTTCAGAGGCGCCAGTCTTCTCGTTGGGACATCAATTATTTCATTGTAGAGCTTGTTCCATCTGTTGTAGTGCACCAATACACCCACAGTCATTCTTCTGCCTGTTTTTATGTTTGTTTTTTTATAAATTTTTCTCACTGTGCCCTGGCACCAAATGCTCTCAGTGTCCCTTACATCAATCAAAGTACCCACAGTCACGCTTTCATAGTCCAAGAATCTGCTTTTTCGCCATGCCTCAAACTTTGCCAGTCTTTCCTTGTAACGAGGGACTTCAGCTTAGTTTAGCTAAACCTTAACCCTGATTAGTCTATCGAGGACCCCACAGATGATGGGCTCAGTAAACTTAATGCTCTAGCGACAGGTGGGACAGTTGGGTGAAAAGAGCAAACTTTCGTCAATGCACTGCAGGCAGTACACATGCGCACAAAGGGTAAGTGCCGGCGATATCATCGTTTCGAGGCAGATGGGGCAGCTAAGCTCTTCGGGCATTGCCTTCGATAGTACTTATTTTAGATTATTTCGAAAACCTGAGTAAACAAACAAGTACGACTTCTTTTGATTTCAATCACTTTGTTTTTGCCTTTTTTGAATTTCGATTTGCCTCCCTTAGGTTTTACTGTATTGAGATTCTAAGACTTTTTTGGTGCACATAGGTCGGGTGCGACCAAATTGAGGCTTCTCTCGACGATGGCAGGCATCCTTTTGCTTATAAATCTCTTGAATGTTGCCTTGTTGCGAAACTTGCGGATGGTTTTGGTCTTATTGGGTGTGCTATCCTGCGTGGGAGTAACCATCGCCTAGCCTTCCTACTGCAGTTTGAGGAGCATTTGGCGCATTTGGTCATTCTCCAGTCTAAATAGGGAGGGAATTACTGACTGATGTTGGATTTCAAGACCACATTGAGGAGTTTGAGCAGACTCTTTTGACTCATCGTATAAATTATATTGAGCTTCGTTCGCAAAGCAAGTACGGAGGATATAAATGGCGATTCTATAAGTCAGCGGTTGGCAATTCTATAAATCAGGGCTTTTGATTGGAAGAGAGCTAAATCTCGCATTTTTGTGCTCATCGTTTGCATACAACAAATGCCTTGAATTTGAGCAATAAAAGAAAAAGTATAGAAAAGTAAAAAAGGTAATATCATTCATCGAACTGGTTGGTGGTAATCGTGTTATTGATCATCCGAATCCTTTTTCTCATCTGGTTGGTGTTGCACCTGGTCAGGTTGGCTTGGTTCTCCTTGGGAGTCATCTTGGGCTGCACCTCACTGCGGTCGATCTCCAGGTCTCTGTCGCAGCTCAAGCATTTGAAGGGAGTCTTCTTGAGCGCGCCGTCCTGCCCCGAGCCTCTCTCCTCAGCCAAGACGATGATGATTTCCTTGATCTTCTCCTCGAGGAAGGCCAGTCCCTTCTTGACTTCCGTCTTCTCTGCCTTTTCGATGATGAACTCGTTCAGAAACTGCATCTTCTAAATGTTCTTGGCCTTCTCCTTCTAGTACACTTCCTTGCTGAGCTTAGTCTCTAGCAGCTCCTCTGTCTCTTTCGATAGCTTCTTGATCATATTCTTCAGGTTTTCAATCGCCTTCTCGTCAATCTTTTTGTCGTCGAAACGTTTCATGTTTTCGGCTACTTCCGTGATCTTGAATTTCTATTTGTCTATCTTGCGAGCAAGGATGCCGATGTGCTCGTCCACGACGTCGTTCTTGTTGCCCACTTTGACGATCTCCCTCTCAAACAGTTCAAACTTCTGCACACTGAGTGCTTCCAATTTGGCCAGCTTCTCCATCACTACTTTTTCGAACTACTTGAACTTGCCTGCACTCTTGACAGAGAAATGGCTCTTCTGGACCTGGTTGATGTTGGTGTTGGACTTGACGATCTTGCTGTTGGAGACGTTGGAGCGGCGGGGGTTGTGGCCGGTCTGGTCGATGTCACTGTCGCGGATGATGGAGTGTTCTACCTCGTCGATTTTGTTGATGATGTTGGAGAAGAGCTGGGTGTCTCTCTTCTTCTCCCTCTTCTTCTTGCCCTGGGAGAGACTGCTCTCCTCCCCCATCGAGTGCTTCATGGAGTAGATCTGCTCGGCCTCGAACTTGAACTCTCGCTCAGTTTGGTGGATCTTCTCCAGCAGCTCCTCGTTGAGTTCCTTGTTCTTTTTGTTGCCACTCTACAGATTCAGGGCCATTTCGTCGATGCGGAAGTTGGTCTCGGAGAGAGTCTCTCTGAGCTGGATTATTTCTTGGTGGGTGCGCTACTGGTCCTCCTGCAGGCCGGAGAAGGAGCTAATTCTTTTATCGATGTAGGAGAGTCTGACTGCCAAGTCGTCCTCAATGTTCTCCTTGACCCTCATGATCTTGGTGTTGACTTGGGCGATGGTGTTCTCGACTTCGGCCATCTTATCGGTGGCCTTCTTGTCGACGTCCCGCATGAACAGTCTGACATAGTTGACCTCTTCCTGGCTGGCCTTCCGCATCTTCTCGAGCTCGATGTCGAGGTTGTAGTCGGTGGCTTTGAGCTGGTCCTTGATGCTGGTGGATAGGGCGGCAACGGAGGAGTGGAGTTGCGTGATGTGGAGGGTGTGGTCCTTGAGCTGGGCCATGATGTCCTCGATGTAGGAGTAGAGGCGGTTGGAGTTGATGGTGACTTCGAAAATGTTACCCAGGGGGATGTCCATTGCTTTATTCCAAATTTAGAACCTATTATGATCGTAGTCTATAACCCTATACCATGACTTTGCTCTAGCACTCTCAAACCACCTAGCTTCACTCAGTCCGGCTTTTCCTCACCAATTCCCACCCCTGCTCCCTTCGCTCCTGATCACCCCAGCGCCCAGTGCGTCATAATTGGCACTCATTATAAAATAATAGGATCAGGATTAAAACGGTTGGTCAGACGCGGTTCATAGTTATTACCTAAGTCCCATCGCTGCTGCTCAGCCCGATGGTC
>Ga0316217_10002927_pt1 | contig 20084 bp, 5 predicted proteins | sample 1anoAmetaG_FD_203633 | JGI IMG/M metagenome (GOLD analysis project Ga0316217, IMG submission 203633) | Freshwater microbial communities from Trout Bog Lake, Wisconsin, USA - 1anoA | ecosystem: Environmental > Aquatic > Freshwater > Lake > Hypolimnion/Profundal zone | place: USA: Wisconsin...
ACACTCCAAATTATATCACAGTTCAAGAAACCAAAACCTGAGTCCGAAACGACCAGCTTACCCAGAACCCCCGGTGTCTTTTATCCATGAGTCAACGGGGCCCGGGGCAACGCCCCGGGATGGGGTTCGCAACCGTTTAGCGAGTCCGGGAGAAGAAGCGGACTTCGGTTCACGGAGTGAAAGGCGGGCGAAAACGGGAGGATGGAGGCGACTTGAGTGGTGTGAATGGATGGCAAAGGCCGGCAAAACGCCACAAAAAAGCGCCACGAAACCCGCATGAAAGCAGGATGGGACGAACTTTCCGCAGAATACTTCCAAATAGTTCTTGTAATCTCAAGTAAGACATGGTCTAATAAAAGGGTCATTCTGATATTTTGGTTCCCAGCCGTGAACCTCAAAATCCGATGACACCGGTGTTAAAGAGGTGGCGGCACGGCTGAACGAATCAATGATGAGGCTGTTACAATCCGAACGGGCACTACAATTGTGCAAACCTTTGACTTTCAATGGTTTGCGTTTCTTTTGCAAGGTCGTTTCCACCACCGTCAAGCCGGGGTCCGCGGCCATGGTCCCCGGCCTTGCCCCCCGACCAGATCCATGGGTATCACATTTATGACTCACAATTATCAGCACGCCTTACCGCAGGTGTTTTTACCGAAGATGTTCGGCGTGGCATTCATCTGCCTCACTTTTGCCGCCGCGCGCGCGGATACGGCGCGGACCCAGACCATCAACTTGCACACCGGCTGGAACGCGGTTTATTTGCTGGTCACCCCCAGCAATGCCGCGCCCAACACTTGTTTTCAAGGCACACCCGTCACCATCGCGGCGTTGTACGGGGGCAACGGGTCAAGCGTGCAATATATTCAAAACCCGAACACCAACACCATCACCCAGAATAACGGTTGGACGGTCTGGTATGCGCCCAGCCGGCCGGATGCGTTCTTGACGAGCTTCTTTGCCCTCAACGCGAATACTGCCTTGTTGCTCTACTCGCAAAGCAACTACGTCTGGTCCGTGACGGGCACGGCGGCGTTGGGGTTGGTGACTTGGAAGCCGAATTCCTTTAATTTGGCGGGGTTTGCCCTGGACCCCCGTTCCCCGCCCACTTTTGACCAGTTTTTCAGCGCCTCGCCCGCGCACCAGCCTTATCGGATTTACCGGCTGGCCAACGACCAGTGGGTGCAGGTGGCCAACGCGAAAACCACCCAAATGCTATCGGGAGAGGCCTGTTGGATTTATTGCACCGGCTCGTCGGCCTATCAGGGGCCGCTGACGGTGCAACTGCAAAGTGGAAGCAGCGCGCTGGTCAATGGCACGGATTTATGCGGCATACTGCTGGCCAACAATACCGCGAACCCGCTGAATGTCACGATGTCCAATCCCACCAGCCGGTCGGTGCTGCCGCTGGCTTTTCTGTTGAACGCCGTCACCCCCACCAACGTCTTCACCGGCGCGTATGACCTGCCGGCCACTTACAACATGCCGACCTTTGAGGCCAGCGAGAAGCGCGGTTTCTGGCTGGCGCTGCGCCCGGAACTAATGACCACCACCAACGCCACGACGCTGCTGGAAATCACGACGGATATCGGAACGCAATATTGGCTGCCGGTGACCGCCAACCAGTCGGAATTGTGAACCTGGCCAGGGAATTTCCACGTCCAACCAAACCTCTTATGCGAAACAACTTCCACCGGCTTTCAGGCTTGGTAATCGCCCTGCTGCTGACCTGCCACTTGCCGCGCGCCACCGCCGCAAGCCCCAACCCCACGAGCGGTTTGTGGGTGGGTCAAGTCAGCCTGCAAAACGTCAATGAAACCGTGAGCGGCTATGACGCCTCCAACAATGTGGTCGCCGGCTCGCTGACGCCCACGCCCGTGAAGTCTCCCGCGAAAATGCGGATCATTTTTCATGTGGATGGCGGCGGCCAGGTCCGGCTCTTGAAAGCCGTGGCCTTGGTGAACACCAACACCACTGTAAGCTTGGACGACACTAATCAAATCATTTTGATTTCGAATCCGACGCTGTATCAAAACTACGGCAACAACGCCGGTTACCGTCTGACCGCCGTGGCGTTTGATTTTGGCGACCCCAGCGGCGAGCAGGCGCTGGGTCTGATCTGCTCCAACGCCGCCACTGCCGCCGTGAACGGTCGGGACCAGAACGCCGCCGCCTTGGCGGCCCAGCAAAGCATCTTGACCAATATTCCCCCCAACTCGACCGCGGCTTATTCCAACTTTCTCCAATCCGCGTATTTCAACAACGGCGTGACGCTCGCCGCCACGGCGGTGACCAACGCCCTGGCCGGTGCGGGCACCCTCACCCCTGCGAGGCAATTTCAAATGGCCTACGCGGCGGCGGTGTCCGCGCTGTTGAACGCCGACATTTTCACGGCGGCAGACGCCCTGACCTTGAACGAGGAACTCATGACCGGGACCACGCCGGGGATCACTCCGGGCAATGTCCTGACCGGCACCATTTACCTGGGGGCGGACCATCCCACCAATCCGTTCCGACACAAATTCCATCACGATCATCAACACGGCTATGCCATCACCCGGGAATTGACGGTTACGTTTGATTCCGCTTCCAGCTCGAATGCCCTCAGCGCCCCGGGATTCGGAGTGAACAGGATCACGGGAACCTATCAGGAGCAGATTTTAGGACTGCACAAACCGCTGGGCCCAAATCAGAATATCGGCCTGATCACCACCGGGCCCCTCACGCTGACTCGAGTCGCCATGCAGAGCACCTTGAACCAGTGATTTACTTTTTATTGCCATGAACACCAGTCGCAACTTCCATCGTCGGTCCGGCATTCGTTTTTCACCGGGCCCAGGGTTGGCCTTGATCATCACCGTCCTTGGCCTGGCAAACCGCTTGGAGGCCACCAACGTATATGTCAAGCCCTTGCAATTTCTGACCGTGGATACCCGCGTGGATGAATCCATTGCCACGGCGACATCAGGCCGGACTTATGTGCTCGGGAGTGATGGGGCCGGCAATGCGATTCTCCGCAAGTACGACAGCAGCGGTGCGGAGTTGACGTTTGACAGCGGGACAAACCAGGTGGTCATCGTCGGCATCACGCCAGCTGCCTTGGCGGTGGAACCCGGCACGACCAATTTGTATATCGTCGGAGGCAAATTGATTGACCGCGTGAGCGCAAGCTCAGGCAAAATTGTCAGCACGGGGAATGCGGGCGCAGCCAATGTGTCCTTTCAGAGCGTTTGTTATTTCCACAACACCCTCTATCTTTGCGGTGGTTTTAGCGGCGCTGGCAGCGCCGCCGTGTTCGGGAAAACGGTGCAGCCGCGTGGCTTCCAAGCCGGCATTATCGTGACGCTGTCCAAAGCCAACCTGAATTCGGCCTTGGCGGCAGTTACTTATGGTGACAGCGGCTCCGGTTCCGTGAACACGGCGAATTCAATTGCCGTGGACGACAATGGGGACATCTATGTTGGCGGGAAGCTTGGCACGGGAACCTTCACCTCGGACGTTTTCAGCTCCGGCGAGTTCAACGTCACGTATTCGCACCAGACAAGCGGCATCACCAGCTTGGAAACTGCGGAAGCAGTATTGGGTGGCAATTACACCTCGACAGAGTCAGTAACCAGGTCTGATGCCTGTGGCATCGGCACGAACACCGACAATGGGGACCATAATTACCTCTGGCGCGAAACGGGGATCATCAATGTGACCAGTTCCGGACCGGTCACCTTCACCAACTTGACCGACGATGGTTCATGGCTATTCGTGGACAGCACCTATGCGGACACGACGCCGGCGGTTATCTGGGATGACAGCACCCACTCCCAAGCGGCGCATACGGGAACAATTTCGCTCTTTGCCGGACTGCATTCCATTGACTGGCTTTACTTTAACGCCGGCGGTCCGGGCAATGGCACTTTGAGCGCCGCCGGCGGTGGTTTTAGCGGTTGCGTGTCGGCGGCGGATTTCACCCTCCATCAAAACAAGGGTTATGTGATCAAATTCAGCGGTGATTTGAGTTTTCTCAAGAATGTCTATTTCACCACGTCGCAATCCGCTGGCGTAGGAGGCGAAATCAAAGAACTAACCTATTCCCAAGGCTGGATTTATGGCATTGGCTATTGGCAGGGCCCGGCCGACAATCCCGCCATCAACCCGGTGGATAATTCCAATGCTGGCGCGCAAAATATTGACATTCTGAAACTGGACACCGGTCTTCAACTCAATGAACGCGCGACGGTCAAGGGCGTGGCAAATAACACCGGCTTCAGCATCACCGAGGATGAAGCCGGCAACGCCTACCTCACCGGCAGCTACGGGCAGTATGCGGCAAAATTTTTCGGCAGTGGCGACCCGACGAATCGGCCGTTCACCTCGCTATCCGCGTCCAGCCCGAGCATTTTTATCGCCCAACTCAATTCCAATTTCAGTTTCCAATGGGTCAACACGCCCTCCAGCACCCCCGTCGGGTTGGCGCAACCGGTCTTTCTATTTTCGTCCCAGCCACGAGTCCGCTGGAATACCGTGTTGCAGCGCGTATTCTGGTCTGGTTACTTCGACTCCGGCACGCTCTTCCTGGGCAATCCCAACATCCAATATCAACTCAATGGACCGGAAGGATTTCTGGCGGTCTTGGATCCCAGCGGGACCTTCACCGAGACAGCCAATTTAACGGTGGTTTCAGCGTACGGTGACAGCGGTTCGCAGATCAAGCCGTTCGGTGGTCCCGCGCCGAGCACCAACAATCTGGTGTCGCAAACCAACACCCAGGCGATCATCAAAGGAGCGCCAGTCACCGTCTCGGTGCCCCAATACCTTTATCGCGACCTTTCGAACCAGGACGACACCCTTGACGTCAATCAAAATGGGGATCAAGCCGCCGGCACCCGCATCACCTGCACCGGCTATTCCGTGAATGGCAGTGTCGCCAACGGCATCGCCAATAGCTACACCTTCACGCTCGGCCAGGATACGACAGTGAACTTCAGTTGGATTGTGCAGTATGCGCTGAATATCGCTTCCGACATTTCCGAGACCGTTGGCCTGCCCGGCACGCCCATTAAGGGCCTGAATTCCCTGGCCTCGGGAAATCCCAACCCGAGCGTGGAGAAACACTGGATTACGGCGAACGATCCCGTCATCGCGCAGATAGACTCGCATGTGGACGATCAGACTTATTTGGCACAGGGTCTGTCGGTGCGCTATTTCATGGATGGCTACCATGCTGCCGGCGCAATCAACGTGGCCCTGACCCAGTTCACCAACTCCGCAAACACCAGTTATTACGCCACGAATTTCGTCCCCGTCACGGGAGATGATTTGGTGGTGCAAACGCCGCAATTTCTCATGACTGGGCCGGCCCTGATTGAATACCAATGGAAGTTGAAGATCGGCGTGCAGGTAATGACCACCGCGACCACCACGACCGGTTTCCCCTATGTTCACGTGGTCAGCGACCCCGGTCAGGTCATTCCGCCGGTGAACAATCATGACGCCGTTGGGACGGGCACCTTCTATTACGACCAGGGCACCAGCCTGGAAATCGGCTCCCTCAAGAATCAAGGCACGACCTCACTGCAGGGTTGGTATGGCGGCGATGGCACCATTTTTCCTTATACTGGATACAGCACCAATCTTCCGGACCAATTCTCAATCAGCACCAATCTCTCGGGCAATGTCTCCAGCACCGGCACCAACGTCTATTTGTCGCAACCGGTCATGCTGCTGCAGCCGGCGCGCGTGAATTGGGATTACGGCACCACAATCTATGACGAAACGGTTTATATCGGCGATGCGGTCACCTTTGACACCGTTGATCCCGCGGTGAAGGCCACCATGCAAAAGGAAGTCGGGCCCGCGAATGCCACGCCCATCAGCGGCCCCCCCGGCAGCACAACCGCCACCATTGCCATGTGGGATTCCGTGGGCGACAAATATTATCCTCTGGAACCGGGGCAAATTCTTACTTATTGGAACACGACTGTGGGCAGTCCGCCGCAGCAATTCATTCTGCGACTGACGTTTAAGTATCCGGACGTGGCGCATTATCAGCACATTGCCAACACGCCGGCGGTGCAGCTCACGCCGGACCCGGCCGGCCTGGTTTCGTTTAATTCGCTGGCCTACACCGAGTCCACCACCGGTGCGGCCGTGGATCAGCGGGGCAATTTTACCGCTACAGGTCCGGGCAAATCCGTGCTGCTCTTCAATGAAACCTCCAAGTCCGGCCGCGGCGGGGTCGTGGTCACCCCCCGCATCCGGGTGGTGCAGACCCATAAATGGAATGACAATTTGCCGCCCGCGCAGACCGCCATTATCGGCCAGACCATCACCAATGCTTACGACACGGCTGGTCTGGGGAGCGGTTTCGTGTATTTCTCAAACGCCTGTTATAATGCCTCCCTCCATGCCCCCGGGTCGGTCGCCGGTCCGATCATCCCCGTCAACTTGAATTTCAACGCCGGTGCCAACAACCAGTTGGTGGTCGTCTGGTATCAATACAGCGACACGATTCTTTGGCCCTATCAAGCCGTGCAGTATGAGACGGCCTGGCCCACAACGCCGGCGGAGGGTCTGCACCGCATCGTCATTGCCAGCGGTTTTGGCAGCGAAAGCGTGGACACCAATGGTGAGGATCAGATCGTGGTGGATACGGAAACCATCGGCACGAACATTTATCCCGCCGAGACGGTGTATGATCCCTCCCGCTTTCAGCAGGTGCGGGTGTACAACCAGCCAGATCCCACGAAGCCGGGCTACAATCCGAACGAAGAGCACGCCCTGCTGGCCCCCTCGCTGCGTTCCGCCACCCTCTCGCCACAGCCCATGGCGGTGTATGCGCTGCGCGAAGGCGACTTGAACGTGACTAACCGCGACTCGACCTACACTTCCGATCCCTACGTGCTGGTGCAGTTCTTGGACACGCTGGACAACAAGTACAAGATGAACGTCTATAACATCGTGCGCGCCGACACCAACTTAAACCTGGGTGATTTGAGCTACGTATACAATTTCAACCAGAAGATGAAGGCGGGCGAGCCGGTGATCCCATTTTATCCGCTGCCGCAGGTCATCGGCGCGACCCCCGGTCCCGGGGATTATGCCCGGGAAGGCAACCCGAACCAGCGATGCTATTGGAAAGATGTCAACGGCAATGAGTGGGCGGTCTCGGGCGACAGCTATTTCCAGGCCTACTATTTCTATCCAATGCTGCCGGATTTCTGGTGGCCGGCCAAAGACAACAAACTGCCCGGGAATTTTGTGGCCTTTCTGCCGGATCAGCCTGGATACACCAACGTTTTCTTTGGCCACAACAAGGACGGCACGGCCTTTAATTACACGACTAACAACCAGATCCCGCCAGCGCAGGCCATTTATTATACCACCACGTGGCCGCAGAACGCACCGATTCTGAAGGTCGGTGAAACTCTGACGTTTCCAGGCGGCGAATACAGCCTCGATAATCCCACCACGACGGTTTTGGATGAGGCCGGCGATCTGGTGGAGGCACCGACACCCGGACTGCCCGGCGTGGTCGGGTTTGCCGCCGCCCAGGTGGTCTTCGACACCATGAATCCGGTGATGGACGACCACAAGAACTTCACGAATTACACGGCCCGGATTTTTCCGGCGCTGGCGCAGCAGACCGTTCCCTTGCCGGTCAACGAATTCCCGACCGCATTGCTCCCGGCCAACGGCCGGACCACGGTGCAAAACGGGGTTTATATCTTCAATCAACTGCCGGCCTCCCTGCAGAAGCGGATCTATTACGACCCGCTCCAGGGCGTGCTGGGAGTCAAGGGCTTCCTTAATAACAAGAGCATCAGTGATTCCACCCTGACGGCCTCGCCGCCTGCCGTGTATTGCCTCGAACCAAACGTGCTGACCACGGCGGAAGCTGAAATCCTCGATGGCACGGATAAAAACAACAGTCCGTTCACAGATGTCGCTGGCCCATTCACCCAAGCCATGGACGCGCTGTATAATCTCAGCCGAAACCCCAACGGACTGGCGCAGAATGGAAGCACTCCAGACACCGCCTATCGGGTTGGACTGGACCAGGAAATCGTTGTGAACTCCGCGACCGGACAACCGGTAATGGTGACTAACGGCACCGTTATCACCGCGCAGCGCAACCCGACGAAGGCCGCGACGTTACAGGCGCTCGGACCGGGGTTGGCGATGGTGGCCAATCCCGACTTCCTCGATCCCGCCAACACCAACCAGATCAGCTTCGTAACAGTGGCGGAGAACAACAGCCCCGCCTTGGGCGGCGCGCCGGTGGTGCTGTACATCATCAAGGTGGACCGCACGCAGCGTTATCGCGGCTCGATCATCCCCATTCTCTCGCCCAATGTGTTTGACCAGAACATCACCCTGCGCTCGACCGGTGATTTCGGCGGCAATGCCGACGACCTGGTGTTTGAATGGTGGTATCGCCCGGAAGACGGCAGCACGGCCCTGACACCCGATGTCCAGCCCTCGCCGTCGCCGTGGCAGCTTTTCGGCGACCCGTCCGGCAACGCCGGTTTGGGCTTTTACCAGCTTACCATGAAAGGCAATCCGAGCGCGCCGGAAATCCTGCTGGGAGACACCCTCTTTTACCTGCGCTACCGGCACAAAAACGAAGTGACCGCCGGCGAGAACTGGATCGTGCCGCAGCCGAATGGCGAGAAACATGTCGTGTTGGGGATTCCGACCCCCGGTATTCCTTATCAATGGGCTGGAGCGGGTAATTCGTCACCAGATCATATCACCGGCATCAACGATGTCAACGGCACGCCCGAGCCGGACTATATCCCCCAACTGGCCGAGGGCTGGGTCAAACGCGTGCTGACAGCGGTGAACCCCTACGAGTCGCGCATCAGTACTTTCAACGTGGACAATCCGGCAGTCTATTTGAGCATTATCGAGCAGCTCGGCTCGCCCTATTCCGGACCGGTCGCACTGAACCCGGCTGCGAACGTCATTGAGAACGTGGGCCTTATCGCACTCTACGACACGATCTTGCAGACGGCCGAAGGTCTCAGCATCAATTCCTCCGCGCCCATCTGCCCGCCGAGCGTCTCTCAAGCCCTGCAACTGGCGTCCACGCGCATCTCGGACTTCTACACCCTGCTCGGCAACGAGGCGTATGCCGATTCGCTGGATCCGACCATCGGCTATGGCAGCAGCAGCGTCGCCTACGGCAGCATGGCCCCCGCGGTGCTGGCCTTTGACAACCAGGTATCCACCCGCTTGGATGAGGAATTGGCCGAGCTTCGCGGCCAGAAGATTAACAACGGCTACCCCGTCTTCAACCGGTTGTTTTGGAATTTTACCGGCGCCGAGGGTGAGGCGGCTTACGCGATGAAATACAACATCACCGATGTCAACCAGGACGGATTTATCAACGTCCAGGACGCGATGATACTCCATCCCCAAGGGCATGGGGATGCCTGGGGACATTATCTCACCGCGGCCACCACGCAATACGACCTATTGCGCAATCCGTTTTTCAACTGGGTGAGCCGCTCGGAATTCATCAGTTCCGGCGGCATTTCGCTGCCGGTGAATTACATGGATGAACGACACTTTGCGGCGAATGCCGCAGCCAAAGCCCAGGCGGGGTCGGACATCGTGGCGGAGACCTATCGGGACAAGTATGTGGCAAATCCAGTCGGCCAATGGCAGGGCTATCTGGACGCGGACCCGACCGAGGCTTGGGGGGTGGACGAATGGGCGCGGCGCGCCGGACAGGGCGCGTTCTTTGACTGGGTGACCGCCAACGCCTTGTTGTTTGCGAAGGATCCGAATCCCAACGACACCGGCATCCAGCAAGTGGACCGGACAACGGTGCCGAACATCGCGTCCATCTCCGGCAGCTTCGCGGCGATTCAGAGCACCATGGACCAGGCGGATGAAGGCAACAACCCGCTGGGGGTCGCCAATGGGTCGCTTTCGTTCGAGATTGATCCGACCCAGAATGCGACCTTCTTCAACCAGATGTACACCAAAGCCCTGGCGGCATTGGCCAACGCCAGCGCTACTTGGAACAACGCCAACCAGCTCAACAACATGATCCGGCAGGTCGCCAACGCGTCGCAGACTTTGGCAAATTCGACTTATGACCAGGACCTGGCGTATCGCAACCAGTTGATCGCGATCTATGGCACGCCTTACGCGGGCACCATCGGCTCAGGCAAATTGTATCCCGCCGGCTATCTGGGGCCGGACCTCTCACTGTATAACTACGTTGACATCAATAACGTCAATGACAGCACCGTCCCCCCCCCCAGCCAAGCGTTCTTGAATAATTTGACCGATCAAACCAGCGGGGCGGGAAACACTACTTTCTTTAACGAAAACAACGGTTCCGCTGACGCCGGATCCGTGGCCCTTTCCATCTCCTCAAGTACGCTGGCTAGTTTGGGTTTGACCCTGATGAACGGCAAGGCGGACAGTGTGAATCTGACGGATTTCAATGCGGCGGACGCCGGACCGGCGGCCCAACAACTGCTGAGTTATACCGCCACCTCCGGCAGCGGTTTGGCACAATTGCAGCTTAATGTGCCGGTCATGGCCGCCGGGTACTCGTATGTGGCGCCGGCGTCCTGGGGCGAGCGCAGCGCGGTGGGCACCCTTCAAGCCAAAATCAACTCAATGGTCCAGAACCAGTGCGATCTCAACACGGCGGTTTATAACTGGAACAAGGCGCAAATCTCGCTCATTAACCAACTGCAATATATCAATCAAATCTATGACTGGAATGCGGCTATTTATGACATCGGCGCCGCCAAGATCGCGCTGACTCTGGCCAACAATATTGCCCAAGCCATCGTTAAAGGGGTGACGACAACGGTCGAGACTGCGGCCTCAAGCGTGACTGACATCTTGGACGCCTCGGAGAATTTTATCCCTTTAAATACTCCGGTAGTTGGCCTGGCGGACAGCCTTGGCAGCACCATTACGGCGCCAGTGGTTGGGACCATTGCGATAACCGGCGCAAGTACCAAGACCGTTGCCAGGTTTAGTTCAGAAGTACAGAACCAAATTCTGCTTTCGCTTAACGCGGCCATCACCGCCATTACTGGCGGATTGGATTTGGATAGCAGCACTTATACAACGAAGAGCACCTTGTTGAATCAAATATTTGTGGCCCAGAACATGGCGGGGGACGAGGCCAACGCGCGGGTGGCCGTGCTGAAAGCCGAGGAGGCGCTGAACCAGTCCGCGGATGATTTTCGCACCCTGCTCACCTCCGGGATCCTGTTGCAGCAGCAGCGCACCATCTACAACCAGCGCGCGGCGGCTCAAAATCAGCAAAACCAGTATCAAGACATCACTTTCCGTTACTCGCTCAATTCGGCGTTGCAACAATACCACGCGGCCCTGGACTTGGCGTCGCGGTATGCCTATCTGGCGGCGGCAGCCTACGATTATGATTTGAACCTCAGCCCCGACGATCCCGGGTCGCCGTCCACCCTCATGGCGGACATCGTGCGCCAGCGGGCGATCGGCTTGGTGAACGGCGGAACTCCGGCGATTGGCCAGGGAGGGCTGGCCCAGGACTTGGCCGAACTGAAGGCCAACTATGACGTGCTCAGCGCCAACATGGGATTGAATAATCCGCAGCTCGAGACCACCACGCTCTCCCTGCGCTCCGAGCGCTTCCGCCTGTTAGGCGTTAATTCCACCAATGCCTCGCAACTGGCCTGGCAACAACTGCTGCAGAATCCGCAATACTACCAGCCGGACTTGTGGCAAGTGCCTGAATTTCAGCACTATTGCCGCGCGTTTGCGCCGCAAACCAATGGCCCGCAGCCCGGCTTGGTGATTCCGCTAAGCACCGAGATTCTCTCGGGGCTGAACTTCTTCGGCTGGCCGCTGGGAGGGGGCGATAATGTCTTTGATCCGTCCGTCTATGCCACGCGCATTTCCTCGGTGGGGGTGGCCTTTGCCGGCTATGACACGGCCAATCTGCCCCAGACGCCGAATGTCTATTTCATTCCGGCCGGGACCGACATCATGAGTGTACCCAACAGTCCCACCCAAGTTCAACGGTTGTGGAATGTGATCGACCAAGTTCTGCCGATTCCCTATCCCGCCAGCACCGCCAAGCTGGCGGACCCGAACTGGAATCCGGCTTGGGACGCCGTAACCACCTCGGATGGCACGCTGGGGGACATCCGCAAGTTCTCGAGCTTCCGCGCTTACGGCTTCGCCGACACGAATCTGACCTCGGCGGATCTTTCCACCGTGACCGCGAACTTGAATTCCAGCCTCATTGGCCGCTCTGCCTGGAATACCAAATGGTTGCTGATCATTCCTGGCGCGTCATTGAACGCCAATCCAACCAATGGGTTGACTACCCTCATTAACAGCCTCCAAGACATCAAGCTGGTTATCAAGTCCTATGGTTACTCCGGCAACTAAAGCGAACCCGTCCAGGCTATGAAACATTTATTCAAATATCTTTACGCCGCCGCCGGCCTCGCCACTCTGCTTGCGCCGGCCGCCACCTTCGCTCAAATCCAGGAACCGGACACCATATTTTATGGCGAGATCGTCAACCGCACCAGCGGTCAGGTGGAGTTGATCACGCAGGGGAAGGTGGCTTGGACCCTCGTCCGCCCCGACGGCGTGCAAATTACGCTCACTGCGAAGTTGCAGTCGTTGAACAACGGCCACTATTCGTACAGCCTGCTGGTGCCGCAACAGGCGCTGAGTTACGGCCTGACCGTGGCCAGCGATGCGGTGCCTTTGACCGCCGCCTCGGCGACTTGCAGCCAGCTCTATATCTCGGTGAACGGCCAACCCGCCAGCATCCTGGCACCCGGGACCGAGACTTTCGCGGTTTCCCAAAGTCTGCGGGCCTCGACCTACCGGCTGGATTTGGAACTCACCAACAATCTGCCCGACACGACCGGGGATGGCATTCCCGACTGGTGGAAGGCGCTGTATGGCATCACCTCCGCCAGTGCCATTCCCGGAAACGACGGCTGGTCCAACTTGCAGAAATTTCTCAACGGCGGCAACCCCAACCAGGACAACCGCCTGCCCACACTGGACATCACCGAATTCTGGGTGTACGCGGACGGACGGACGGAAATCCCGCTGCACGCCATAGATTCGGACAGTGCGGTCACGAACATCAATTACACCCTGACCAATTTGCCGGCCGGCGGCTACCTGTGCCGGCACACGGTCAACACCAACGGCGGCGTGACGGATGTGCCGCTCGGGCTGAACAGCAGCTTCTCGCAGGCCGCCGTAAATCAAGGCCAGGTGATCTTTGTCCACAACCAGACCAACGCCCCGGCGGTGCCGACGACGTTCGGCGTGATTCTCTGCGATGAAACCCCATCGCACGCCACCAACTACACCATCACCCTGGATGTGTATCGTCCGAATTATTCCGCCGCCATCACAGCGCTGGCCGGCGCCGCGGCCAGCGCGCCCAAGGAATTCAGTGATCTGCCCGGACTGGGCTTCGGCGAGCAACGGATGCTGATCAATTATCTACTAAGCCGCGATCATGGTTATATCGTTGCGGATTCATCCCGCGCCGCGATGAGCAACTTGGTGACGGCAGCCAGCGCCTCTGTCAGCGTCAGCCAGGACAGTCCGTATGTGCTGGAAGCGGGCGCGGGCAATGACCGGCTGGTGGGCGGCACAGCCAATGATATTCTGATCCCCGGGCGCGGCAATGTGACGATGCGCGGCAACGGCGGGGCGAACCTGTTCCTCCTGCCCGGCACGGCCGAGGGCAACGAAACCATTGAGGATTTCAGTGTCACCAACGGCGATGCGCTTGATATTTCGCGGGTGTTGCAAGGCGCCTCCAGCCAGTTGACCAATTACATTCAGCTCACCACCGTGGGCACGAACTCCGTGCTGGCCATCAATTGCACAGGCAGCGGTGCGGGTTACACCAACCTGACCGTCGTGCTGCTGGGTGTGCAATTCACCATGGCCAACCTGCGCTCCCTGGTGGATAACAGCAACCTGATCACTGGCAACATCGCGCTGTCGCCTTCCGTATCCATCGTGGCCAGCCAGCCCAATGCGAGCCAGAACGGCCCGGTGTCCGGCCAGTTCACCTTGAGCCGGGATGGTTCGCTGGCGGTGCCACTATCGGTCAACCTCACTATTTCCGGCTCGGCCGCCAACGGCAGCGATTACCAATTGATTCCGAATCCGGTGACGTTCCCCGCCGGCCAGAATACCGTGACGGTGCCCATCAATCCCTATTCCACCGCGTCAACCCTGCCCCAAATTGTGCAAGTCGCCCTGGCGCCGGGCGCGGGCTATGTCATTGGCTCGTCGGCGCAGGATCAGGTCACGATCCAGCCGTTGTTGCCGCAGATCACCATCCAAGCTCTAGTGCCGGAAGCTCTCACCAGTGGTTTGACCCCGGGAATTTTCCTGGTGTCGCGCGCCGGGATTGCCAACGACAGCGTGCTGGTGAAACTGACCATCAGCGGCACCGCCTCCACGAGCACCGATTATGCCGCAGTCCCCAACTATCTGCTGTTCAGCCCGAATCAAACCGCGGCCCTGATCTCCATCACGCCCAAAGCCACGGCCAACCTCGCCAACGGGACCAAATTCGTTCAGATTGCCATCGCCACCAATGCGAGTTATGCGGTGTTGTCCCCGTCGGTGGACCGGGTGTTTATCGTGAATCAGTTGTACACGGGCGACGCCTGGCAGGCGCAATACTTCCCGGCTGCGACGCAAAGCTGGAGCACCTTTGCCAATCTGGACCCCGGCAACACCGGCATCAAGAACCTCTACCGCTATGCCTACGGTCTGAATCCCACCAATCCATCATCCAGCGGCCTCCCGTATTACCGCTTCGTGAACGGACATCTGGCGGTGACGTTCCGCCAGCCGGTGGATGTCACCGACATGGATTATGTCGTGCAGGTATCGTACGACCTGTTGAATTGGAGTTCGCTCTCGAACCAACTCCAAGCCTTCGTGCCGACGGACGTGGCCACCAATATAGAATCCGTCTCCTTCCTCGACACGGCGTCGGTGACCAACACGCCCAATCAATACATGCGCGTGGTGCCGCAACCGCAGTAAACCCGGCCCGGATATTGATATGAAAATGAAACCCTCCACCCAGACCACCACCGCGGCTGTCTTTTTGACGGGGCTGCTGTTGTTGAGCGCGGGCTGCGCCAAAAAAGCCGCGCCGAATGTGCTGGCGCGCGTGGGTGAGCAGGTGATCACAGTGGACGATTTCAAAGCCGAACTCCAATACCGCATTGCCAACCTTCAGCCGATCCCGGAACGGCAGATCTTGTTGGAGCAGATGATCACCCGCCTGACCCTGGTGGAGCAGGCCAAGGCGGAGGGGTTAGACGCCGCTGCCGATGTGCGCCGCAATTACGAGGACATGCTCATCGCCCGGCTCAAGGAGAACAAGCTGGAACCGCAACTGGCCGCTGTTAAAGTTTTACCGGACGAAATTCAGGCCGCTTACGCGCAGGACGCCGCCCGTTTCACCCAAGCTGCAAAGGTTCATCTGGCCGTCATTTTTCTGGCGGTGGATGCCAAGACCACCACGAACCGGCTGGCCGAGGTTGCCGCGCGTGCCAACGAGGCACGCCGCCAGGCGCTGACGCTGCCCGCAACAGAAAGAGGATTCGGCCATGTCGCGGCGGATTTTTCGGATGATCAGATCACCCGTTACCGCGGCGGTGACGCGGGCTGGTTCACAACGAACTTGTTCGCGGTGCGCTGGCCAGCCGAAGTCCTCACCGCCGGTTTGGCCTTGACGAACACCGGTGACGTCAGCGAAGTGATTCACGCGGCCGGGGGCTATTATCTAGCAAAGAAGATGGATTCCCGGGGAGCGGTGGTCACGCCGCTCGCGAAGGCACAAGGCGGCATTGAACGCCGACTGCTCACCGCCAAGCGCACGGAGCTGGAGGAGGAATTCGGTCGTTCGCTCCGCGCCGGCAAGGTGCAGACCGATCTGCCCTTGCTGTCCGCGGTGGCTTATCCCACCCAAACGCTAGTGAAAATAGCTGCCCGGCCGCCCACGTTGCCGGGTTCACCCTGAAATTTTGTCATGAAACCATTCTTATCCATCAACCCGAACCGCAAAGTGAAATCAAACGAGGGTGGCAGCGTGCGGGACGGTGCGCGGCGCTTATTGCCAAGCCGAGGCTTGGTTCTCGGGTTTAAGCGCTGCCGGCCGGCCAAGTTTGCGGCGGCGACCCTTGCGCTTATACTCGCGCTGCCCACGCTCTTGCACGCCACCTCCAATCCGAGTGTCAACGTTCCGACGCCTTCCGGCATCAATGACCAGCAAACCTCCAGTCTTTTCGCCGCCGCCATGGTGACCCCAGGGGACACCAACCTGACAAGCCTCACCGTGACCTACACCCCCACCACTTACGGATCAATAGCTGGCGCGGTCAATGGCACATACACCATCGCAGTTTCCAATGCCACCGCCCAAGCCGCCTTGCGAGCGCTCGTGTTTACGCCGGTGCCATACCTGCTCCCGGTGGGGAATTCCGCCAGCGTCACGTTCCAAGTCCAGGTTGTGGATGCCAGCAATAACAGCGGCTCAAACAGCACCACACTGCAAATCACGGCCGAGGACAACCCGCCCACCATCACCGCCAACCCGCCACTCACTTACAACATCACCGACCAAACCAATGCGGCGGTCTTCGCGGGCGTTGACATTGGAGATGTGGATGACTTGGGGCTGCAGCCGGTCACGGTCACCATCACACCCAACAGCATCACCAATGGAACCTTCGCCTCGCTGTCAGGCTTCACGTTTACAGGGACAAATTATACCTTAACCGGCACGGCCACCAACGCGACGGCCGCCATCCAGCAACTCCTGTACATCCCGACGCCCCATCAAGTGCCGGTTGGCTCGAATGAAACGACGGCCTTCACCATTCTCGTGGACGATGGCCACGGCGGCACGGCCAACAACTCGGCCTACTCGGTCACCACGACGGCCCTCAATGATCCGCCGCAAATTGCCGGCGTGAGCGCCAATCCCATCGCGGTGCGGACCGGAACCCAAGTGTCGCCTTTTTCGGCCATCACGTTATCGGATATGGATCAAAATATTAATCTGAATGACCATAACGGAGAGAATTTGAACTGGCAGGTGACGTTGAGCGGCCCCGCGCCGCTGGGGTACTTGGAATTGAACGGGGTCAACATCGGCACGAATTATTCCACCGGCACCGATTACGCCACATCCTCCGATCCGGCGGTGGACACCAGCAATCTTCGGGCGCTGATGTACAAGGCGACGACAGCCACGCTTGCCGGCACCAACACCTTGACGCTGACCATCACGGTGAATGACGGCCATTCCGGCGGCTTGGTTTCCACCAACGAATATCTGGCCCTCTATTCCGTGTTTGAGGCGCCGGTGCTCTCCGGCACGCAATCCGGCCAAAGCGTGTACGACAACAGCACTCTCGCGCCGTTTTCCTCGGTTAGCATTCAAACCTTCACCGGGGACCCGGTGACGGTGTTCATCAGCCTGGCGGGCGGGGCCACCAATGATATTCAGGGACGATTGATCAATCTCGGCAGTTTTACCCAAACCACCAACGCCAGCGCGCCGTCGGTCTATCAATTCAGCGGTCCCAGCGAAGCCGCCACCGCCGCCATTCGCGCCCTGCTCTTCCAACCGACCCCGAATCGCATCAGTGGCTCGGAGACTCAAACCGCTACCTTTGGGATCACACTGGTGGAAGGACAGTTCACGAATCCCTCCGACACCTCAACCACGATCATTGTGGTGCCGGTCAACGATCCGCCCAGCATTGCCGGCATCGCGCCGCCCGCGACCATTGAAGACAACCAGACGATCCAGCCTTTTCCATCCGTGTTCATCACCGATCCCGATGAAAACGGACAGCAACTTGTCACCGCCACCATCACCTTGGACAGCCCGGCCAAAGGCACCTTCAGCACCAACAGTCTGCTGGCCTCCGGGTTTACGAATAATAATAATGGTGCCAGCTATACGCTCAAGGCCACGCCGGCGCAACTCACCGCCGCCATGCGGCAACTGGTTTTTATTCCAACCCCCGGCCTGGTGCGGGTGGGTCTGAGTCAAATCACCACCTTTACCATCAATCTCAATGATGGCTATGGCGGAATTCTGGCCAACTCCGGCACGTCCATTCAAGTCTATGCGGCCAGCGGCGCACCCGTCGTGAGTCTGCCGGCGGAGCCGGCCTCCGTCGTGGTGGCCACCAATACGCCCATTCTGGCCTTCGCCGGGGTGACGGTCTCCGGCAGCCCACCGCTAAATCTAAGCATCAGCCTGAATAATCCGGCGCAGGGGTCATTCACTGCCACCAGCGTGTTGGCGGCCGGCTTTACGAACTCAAGCAGAGGGGTCTATTTCATCAGCGGCCAGGCGACCAATATCAACGCGGCGCTGGCGCAATTGAATTTTTCGCCGGCGACGAATCTGCTCGTGGGCACTGTCATCAACTTTACGATCAACGTCACCAACGGCTTGGGGAACTATGTCGCGGCCAACCACGCCATCGTTCTGCGCCAGGTGCAAAATTCCTTTATCGTCACCAAACTCACGGATTACAACCCCGCCGCGAATGTGCCACTCGGCCAGCAATACGGCACGCTGCGCCTGGCCATTGCCACTGCCAGGAACAACGACCATATCACCTTCGACATCCGTTCCACGACGAATGGCGTGCCGGATTATCCGGCAGTCATCCGGCTCGTCGCGCCGCTGGTGCTGAACAACAATCTCACGTTTGACGGCCCGGGGGCCGACCGCCTGAGCATCAGTGGCGATACCAACGGCAGCGGCACCGCCACAGTGCAGTTATTCACCATCAATGCGGCGGTGACCATGAACCGGTTGACCTTCACCAAAGGCAGTGCTGCATCTGCGGGCGGCGCGTTTGAGGTCACTGCGAACGGCGACCTGACGTTGAGCTACTGCGCGGTGACGGCATCAACGGCCCGGGTCTGGGGCGGCGGGATCGATGTGGATGAAGGCAGCCTCGCCTTGGATCACTGCCTCATTGCCAGCAATAGCACCAGCAGTACCTTGGGCGAGGGCGGCGGCGGGGTGTCCCTGTACACGGATTGGCCCTGCCTCATCGCCAACACCACGTTCGCCACCAACCGCCAGAACGCGACCGGCGGGCTGGGCGGGGGGGCGATCTATGCGGCCACGGCGGATCCGGGCGTGGAGTTCGATGCGGACATCGTCAATTGCACATTTCACGACAACCGCGATGCGGCCGGCCACGGCACCTCGATCCGGCCGGATGTGGACAACAATACCGTGGTCCAGTTGCAGAATACCATCCTAGCCGACGGGCAGGGCAAAAATATTGAAATGGACTGGGGCGGCCTGGTGGTTTCACTTGGGGGAAATATTTCGGACGACGCGACGGCCACGACCTTCACGATTGGCGGCGGAACCAGCACGAACATCTTCCAACCTCCAGCCGACCAGCTGAATGTCAATGCGACCAATATCATTGGCGCGCTATCCAACAACGGGGGACCGACCCTCACTTATCCGCTCACCTGGAACAGCACCGCCATTGGCGGGGCGATTTCAAATTTTGCCGGCGCGGCTTTTTACACCACCACCTTGGGCACGGACCAGCGGGGTTATTTCCGCGGCAATAATCCCTGCATCGGAGCGTATGAACTCGGCGCAAACCAGCGGGTCATCATTGAGGAATTGCGTCCCAATCCCGCGCCGCCGAACACCAACGACCAGTTTATCGAGCTATATGTCCCGCACGATTCCACCAACTTGGACGTGGGCGGCTTCCAGCTGCTCGTGGATGGCGTGCTGCGGCACACGTTCGCGTCCCAACCAATGCAGCCGGGCCAGGCGCTCGTGCTGTGGTCGGCCGGGGCGGTGAACACCGGCTTGCCGCTGGGAGTGTTTAGCCAGATGGCGACCAACAAACTCATGCTCAATCCCGCCGGCAGCCTCATCACTCTGCTGAACGCCTCCAATCAGTGGGTGTTCCAAGCGGATTACGTTACCGCCTTTGTGGCAACCGATCCACATGATTACGGATTCCTGTCCTCGAATTATCAGTCCCTCG
>Ga0316217_10002928_pt1 | contig 20083 bp, 16 predicted proteins | sample 1anoAmetaG_FD_203633 | JGI IMG/M metagenome (GOLD analysis project Ga0316217, IMG submission 203633) | Freshwater microbial communities from Trout Bog Lake, Wisconsin, USA - 1anoA | ecosystem: Environmental > Aquatic > Freshwater > Lake > Hypolimnion/Profundal zone | place: USA: Wisconsin...
AATACAGTTGTTGTAAAATCATCGAAGGTGTATATTTTGTTCTTCTTTGAAAACTCCAGTAGCAAATGATAAGCGCGGGAATGGGTAAGATACGTGTTATGGTTTCCGTTCTTTTTTAACTCCAGAAAGTCCTTGTAAAAATCAAACACATTTTTACCCCTATCCTGGGCAAAGTTCCCATCGTATTCTCTTTGTATTCCTGCAATTGAAATCGGCTCCTGTTTAATAACCCACTCCGAAATAATTCTATCAATTTTGCTTTCAACATTTGCTACTTTGGCATACTCCGCAGCTTCCAGGATTTTGCGAAGGTCGTTTGCCTTTACATTCGATTTTGTCGGATAGCTGGCAGGCTTAATTTTTACTCCTGTCGGAAAACGCTTTTGCTGTCCTGATATAGATATTTCTACATAAATTGCTGACTTACCTTTGTTGTCTACGTTCTTTATAACGAGGTGGCTGTTTTTTAAGTGGGTTTTCATTGGGCTTTTTTTTGTTTACAAATGAGACCCAAAATTAGTCTGTGTTTAGTCTAAAAAACAAGTGGAACGGTTTGGAAATGATTGGAACATAACCCGTGAAAGCCAGTGTTTACAGGGGTTTGGTGGAATGGTTTGGAAAAAGGAAAGGTATAGCTTTATACTTCCCGCAAATGAGACCGGAGAAGGTGGTGGAATAGTTTACTGTGATTTGACAACTTTTAAAAAGTTGTCAAATCTGAGGCCCATCAATCAATTTTCAACACCGGCACGTCCTTTTCCGACGAACCCCAATTAGTGTTGGGCTTCGAATCCATGTTAAATTCCAACGTTCCGCCGTTCACTACATCCTTGTAGGTAAGGTAGCTCTTAGTGTAATCAACGCCATTTAATTTAGCCGATTGTATATAAACGTTTTGCTTGCTGTTGTTATGGGCAATGATGGTAAGGCTTTTGCCATTTTCAAAATGAATAACTGCTTTATCGGCGATGGGTGAGCCAATAGCATAATGGTCAGACCCGGGGCATACCGGATAGAAACCAAGGGCGCTCATCACATACCAGGCACTCATTTGTCCGCAATCCTCATTGCCCGAAAGGCCATCGGGCGCCGGTCTGTAAAGTTCATTCATTACACGACGGGTAAGCGCCTGCGCCTTCCAGGGTTCACCCACATAATCATATTCATAAATAATATGGTGACTCGGTTCATTGCCATGCGCATACTGGCCTATCATGCCGGTAATATCGTGCTGTGGAAGACCGCGTAGCTTTGAAGTGGTGGTAAAAAGTGAGTCTAGTTTAGCTGCCAGTTTTTGTTTGCCACCCATCATTTTCATTTGTCCTGTAAGGTCCTGCGGGCAAGCGAAAGAATACTGCCAGGCGTTAGCCTCGGTGTAGTGCAAGGTTACCGCATAAGGGTCGAAGGGTTTTATAAAATTCTTTTCCCGCGGACGCATAAAGCCGGTAACACTGTCTAACAAATGGCGGTAGTTTTTGGCCCGGTCAATAAAAAAATTATACTCATCCGTTTTACCAAGTTTCTTCGCCATCTGCGCAATGCACCAGTCATCGTACGCAAACTCCTGTGTTTTCGATACGCTTTCAATATGTAAGCGGCACCTGATGTAACCCAGTCTTTGATAATCATTCCAACCCACGGCATAGCGGTAAAAAGAGCCCATCATAATAATGGGGCCATACTTAAAGTACTTCAGCAACTCTTTGCCACTGATGGTAGCACTGCGTTTCATGGCGGCAAATGCTTCGTTGGCATCAAAGCCGGTAATATCTTTTTGATAAGCTTCGTTGATTACCGCAACTGCATGGTATCCTATCATGCCCCAGGTTTCGCAACTATTCAAATCCCACACGGGCAACAAGCCGCGCTGCTGATAAGCGGAGAGAAATGAATTGACAAAATCGGCCGTCCGTTTCCTGTCGATTAAGGTTAGCATGGGGTGCAGTGCCCGGTAAGTATCCCACAGTGAGCAGGCGGTATAATAATCGAAGTTTTTAGCCTGGTGTATTTGTAAATCCCTGCCCCGGTATTTGCCGTCTACATCCGAACACAATATCGGCGGAATCATGGCATGATAAAGCGAGGAATAGAAAGTGCGCATTACCGCAGTATCTTTCGATTCAATTTCTATTTTTCCCAAATTCCTGTTCCATGCTGCCTGCGCCTTACTCAGCACTTTATCAAAGTTCCAACCCGGTTGCTCGGTTGCCAGATTATTACGAGCACCTTCAATACTAACGAATGATAGTCCCACTTTGGCGTAAATGGTATCGCCGTTTTCATTATCAAAACTTACATAGGCCTTTAAATGGTGCCCCTGCGCCGATTTCATTTCGTTGTGCAGAATCCCATTCTTCAAAATGCCCGACTTTTTAAAAGGTTTTGAAAACTGAATCACGAAATACACATACTGGCTATCGGCCCAAATACTACTTATGCGCATACCGGTAATTTCATGGTCGTTTTCAATATTAAGCTCACCATGTTTTAATTTATCGCGGCTATTCAAATCAAGCATAACACAGGCGCTGTTGCCTTTGGGGAAAATGTATTTATGCAGGCCGGTTCTTTCGGTTACGGTTAATGCTGCCTGTATGCCATATTTATCCAGCTTAACGGCATAAAAACCCGGGCTGGCAATTTCGTTTTTGTGGGAAAAGGAAGAGGCATAGTTTCGGTGATTGAATTGTGGCTTGCCACAAACAGGCATCATCAAAACATCTCCATCATCCGAACAACCTGTACCGCTTAAGTGGGTGTGCGAAAAACCGTAAATCTTTTTATCGGAATAATGGTACCCCGAACAGCCATCCCAACCATGCAAACGGGTATCAGGACTTAGCTGCACCATGCCAAAAGGCATTACCGCTCCCGGAAAAGTATGTCCGTGTCCGCCGGTGCCTACCATCGGGTTGGCGTAACGGGTAAAGTCTGTAGTTTGCGCCCGGCTATTATAAGCGCTGAAAATGAACAGGGCCAGAACGATGTGTTTCATATTACAAGTCCGGGTTGAGGGTGTTTAGCGAAGATAAGTTTTTGTTAACAGCGGGCAAGCGATCTATTGGTTTCTTAATTCCACCCTTAATTTTACTTTTGACGCCTGTTTCAATGAGCTATAAATATTACGCTTTACTTATAATTGTAGTGATGGGCCTGTTTTCGCAAACCGGTTTGGCCCAGCCGTGCAACCAGTTTAGCCTGGGCCACGATACCACCTACTGCGGTCCTTTTGCCAGGGTGCTTTCATCAGGCCTTGCAGGAACGCGTTGGAGCACAGGCGATACAGGAGTAAGCATAACCGTTACCGCACCGGGCACTTACTGGGCTTTTGACAGCAGCAGTTGCGGTACTTTTGCCGATACAATATTACTATCTCAAATTCCCTATCCTTCTGTCAACTTTGGGCAGGATACCACCGGCTGCTCAAACCGCGAACTGGTATTAAGCGCTGCCAACCCCGGGGCCAGTTACCAGTGGCAGGACAATACTACTGACAGCACTTATACCGTTACCCATGCCGGTACTTTTTCAGTTATTGTAACCAAAAGCGGTTGCAGCGCTCTTCACTCCATAGAAGTAACCTACGGCGCGGCGCCCAATGCGTTTTCATTAGGTGCCAATGCTAACATTTGCACTGATGCCACCATTACTTTAAACGCCGCTCAACCGGGCGTAACTTACCGGTGGAGCACCGGCGACACCGCCTCTTCCATTACAGTAAGCCAGGCGGGCAAATATTATGTTACCGATTCAAATGCCTGTGGTACAGTAACTGATTCGATAAGTATTACTACCACCCCATGCTGCAATTTATTAATCCCCACGGCCTTTTCGCCCAACGGCGATGGCATGAATGATGAATTTGGGGTTGTTTACCGCTGCCCGGTGCAGATATTCAGCATGAGCATTTTTAACCGCTGGGGTGAAGTGGTTTATACCTCGCACGACCCTACCGTTAAATGGGACGGCACTTTTAAGGGCGCGCCACAACCTTTGGACGTATATGTTTACACGGTTACCTACACCGACCCTTATACATTCGAAATAAAATCGTTAAAGGGTAATGTTACTTTGTTGAGATAGAAAACAGCCGTTCACGCAAAGGGCGCGGAGGTTTAATACAAAAGAACCGCAAAGATTTTTTTATTCTTTGCGGTTCTTTGCGTGAACAGGCTGTTTAAGAGAGATACCCAATCGGTCGTTCCTACGGAACTTGTTTTCCCCTTCGTTTATTCTTTCTACCAAACGGCCGTCTCTACGAGGCTTCAAGGCGGGTGAGCGTTCATGGTGGAACGATCTGCCAAATATTCTTTGCGGTTCTTTGCGTTGGATTTGCTTTGCGCGCTTTGCGTGAACTGGCTGTTAACCGTACAAACCCGGTATTTTTCTATTTAACAAAACAAATTTTTGAATTTTTGTTTTATTTGACTACCTTAGCCGTATAATTGGTAGTATGAACATAACAAATGAACGATTTTGGGAAGTTGCTAAAAGTAGCGGTGTACCGGTGGTTAAAACTTGGGGCACCTCAAAACCCGGCCAACAAAGTCCATCGACATTCCGCGCGGGTAAATACGTATCGGGCTTGCGTATAATTACGTAAATCGATACCTCAACGGATTCAAAACAGGTATCGAAAAGGTTCTATTGGTATCGATTAGTACCAAAAGGTATCGATGTCATTTTGTCCATGTTAAGGTTGGATATTTGTGAAAAGGCTTAGCATTGCTTAACATTCCTTAGCATGGCTTAGCATTTATTAGCATAGATTTTTTGCCAATGTGGCAGAGGAGCCTTCGTTTAGAAGGATTAATAAAATGAATTAAACCGGATTTTCTAATACTGTTTTTTGAAAAAACCAAAATCCTATAAAACTTACTTTTACCGCAAACAAAACAAGTGGCAGACAGAGAAAGAAAAATTACGGAAGATGTGACGATTGAAGGCATGTCGAGCGAAGGCAAGGGATTTGCAAAACTGAACGGCAAGGTGATTTTTACCGAGTTTGCCGTGCCCGGCGATGTAGTGGACCTGGAGATAAGAAAAAGCAAAAAGAGCTATGCTGAAGCTGTGATAACACAACTAAAATCGGGTTCGGCGCTGCGGACAGCACCAGCGTGTTCGCACTTTACGGTTTGCGGCGGTTGTAAATGGCAGCACATACAGTATACCGAGCAATTGAAATTTAAAAGACAGATTGTAGAGGACGCTTTCAGCCGCATTGGCAAAGTGGCTTTTCCACCAATACCGCCGGTGCTGGGTTGCGAGAGCAATTACTACTACCGCAATAAAATGGAGTTTTCATTTACCGACCGCCGGTGGCTTACCGATGAAGAAGTAAAAGAAGGGGTTGAGTTTGAGCACCGCAACGGGCTTGGGTTTCATGTGCCCGGTAGTTTTTCAGGGGTGCTGGATATTGAGCATTGTTACCTGCAGGCCGAGCCCAGCAATAAAATAAGACTGGCTGTTAAAGAGTTTGCATTAAACAACGGTTACACGTTTTTTAACCTGCATAAACAGTTTGGTATGCTGCGCAATTTAATGGTGCGCAATACTTCCATAGGCGAACTGTTGGTGCTTCTCAGCTTTTTTGAAAAAGATGAGGAGAAGATTGAAAAGATGATGCAGTTTTTAAGCAGCGCTTTTCCCGAAATTACCTCGCTGCAATATGTTTACAATCCCAAGCGCAACGATACCATTTATGATTTGGAACCGGTAGTATATAAGGGCAAAGACCACATTGTTGAACAACTGGGCAAAGACCGGTTTAAAATAGGGCCGAAATCGTTTTTTCAAACAAACTCGGTACAGGCAAAAGTTTTATATGACGTAACCAAAGAGTTTGCCGACCTGAAACCGGAAGATAATGTGTACGATTTATTTACCGGCGTGGGCAGTATAGCCATTTATGTTTCGGATGCCTGTAAAAGGGTAACCGGTATTGAGCAGGTGGAAGCCGCCATTGAGGATGCCAAAATAAATGCACAGTTGAATAATGTAAGCAACTGTTCGTTTTATGCCGGCGATGTGCGCATGGTTTTAAACGCAGACTTTATAGCCACCAATGGCAAACCGGATGTGGTAATAACCGACCCTCCGAGAGCGGGTATGCATGAAGATGTTGTTAAAACCCTGCTACAGCTTGAATCGCCAAAAATTGTTTATGTAAGCTGCAACGCAGCCACACAAGCCCGGGATTTACAGTTGCTGGATGAAAAATATGAGGTAAAAAGAGTGCAGCCGGTTGATATGTTTCCGCATACCACGCATATTGAGAACGTGGTTTTGCTCGTTTTGAAATCTAATTAAAGAAAATGTTACGAGGTTTCATCCATGCTTTTTTTGTTCTTGCATCGGCAACGGCCTGGGGCCAGCAGTGGGTTAACCTGGGTCCCTGCGGAAGCGACACCTATGGCAACCATGTTGCATCGCAGGGCGGAACCGGGCAAATACACAGCATTGTGTTCGACCCTGACTCTCAAAATATAGTATATGCCGGCGGGCCCTTCGGCGGATTATGGAAATCGGTTGACAGCGGAAGGAACTGGAGCAATGCTGAGATTGATATGGATGAAACGATGGAGTTTGCCAGCGTTTCGGATATAGCGATTACCAAAAACGGGGCGGTAAAAACTTTATGGATTGCAACCGGGCACCCCAGCGGCAGAGGTGAGGGCATTCATACTTTTGAACCATACAGCAGTGGCTTATATACTTCGGTTAACGGTGGCCGAAATTTTACACCGGTTACTTCTTTCAATAAAAAACATGGGTTTTTGTTTGTTAATAAAAAGCTCATTACCCGCATAGTTGCGCACCCCACTAACCCATCTGTTTTATTTGTGGCCACCTCAGATGGATTGTATCAAACTACAGATGCCGGCGCAAGCTGGAAACTGGTGTTGCAGGGTCAAGGCATTAGTGATGCAAACCCTGAAGCTGCCATCTTTTCGGTTGAATTCAGCAAGACAGACCCGGACCACGTAGTTTATGCCAGCGGCCCGGATATTTATCGCTCGGCCAAGGGGGGCAAAAAAGGCTCCTTCAAAAGCATGACTCACGACCGGGAAGATTTGTTTGGAGATTCGAAAGACTGTCTGCAAAAACTGACTATGAACATGGAGTTGAACACCGACTCAAACAAAGAAGTGATGTATGTGGCAGCCTTTATTAAGGGCGACGATACCTGCGGCGTTTATAAGAAAAAAACAGACTATAATATTTTTTACTTTAACGGAGATAACTGGTCGAAAAGATCATCACCACCCAATCCCATTCCTGATGGTATAAGACTTAAGATGGCTTCTGTTCCCGGACAGGCCAATATTCTCTACGCCGGTAGTGCCATTGTGTGCATGACTACTGATTATGGAAAGACCTGGAAGCAGGTGGTAGACTATAACCGGCCCGGGCATGCAGATATTCATGCCCTTAAGAATATCCGCGGCACGAGCGATATACTGGCGGGTACGGACGGGGGTGTTTTCAGATACAGCTACGATACTAAAAAAGTAGATGAATATAATAACGGCCTTTGCCTGGGGCAGGTGCTGGATATGGGTGCTTCGGCCACCAATCCGAACCGGATTCTTATAGGTATGCAGGATGTGGGCGCCGATATGTGGGACGGAAAGGAATGGACAAAATTGCCCGCCAGTGGCGATGGTTATTACGGTCAGTTAATAGACTATTCGAACGACATGAATTTCTTCTCCTGTCATAATAATACCCTCTATAAAAATGCTTCGGATAAGAGTTTTGTGCTGAAACCCTGTATAGTTTGCAACCAGGGAACGCCGATGTCTTTTCTGCAAGACCCGGTTCATCCACAGGTTTTCTATTTCGCACGCGGTGATGTTTTTAAGTCGGTAGACAGCGCTAAGACCTGGTGCCGGGTTTCCGATTTTTCGAAAAAGGGCTTAAAAACCCAGTTGTCGTATGATCTTGAAATTGCACCGGGAAAACCCGATATTATTTTTGCATGTTTCAATGATTATTCAAACAGCTGCACCTCTGCACTATTTAAGTCGGTTATGGGCGGAAGTGATTGCGAGGGAAGTTGCAGCGGACCGGTTGGGCAGGACGACTGGACAGAAATTAATATACCCAAAACCGAAACCGGGGACGCTGCCAAAGATTTAGAAATAAACAAGGCTCGCCGTATCAGCAGTATTGCTATAAGCGATAAGAGCGCTGATAAGTTTTGGATTTGCTACTCGTACAGCAATTTAAATGACCACTCATTTAAAGTTTTCAGAACAGAAGATAACGGCGCAAACTGGACAAGAGATGATAGCGGCCTGCCCGATTATCCTCTTACTAAACTGCTATATGTTTATGGCAGCAACGACGAACTTTTTGCAGGAACCTGGAACGGGGTATATCACCAGAAGCCTGATGGCACCTGGGAAAAATTCGGGAAAGGCCTGCCGCATATTTTTGTGAGTGATATGGAAATAAACTACCCGGCGCACAAATTACGGGTATCGACCTTTGGGAGGGGGGTATGGGAAATCGGGCTTCCGTAAATCGGATTTAGAATTTTCAAAAAAATATTTCATGTTTGGTGTCGGATGACACTGGATGAAGAAATATATAAGTCGCTACATGATGACCTGGATGTGTGCCGTGATTATATCAGGCAGATATCGAAAGGCATGATTAAAGGTAATGTATCGAAGTATCCGATTTTCATAGCTACGAGAGGCGAAACGGATTTTGATTTGGGGCTGCCTTTAATTACCCGGAACGATTTTGACATAACCTGGAATTTTAGTGTGTCGCACCTGGAAGAGTTTGTGAATAAACGCATTGTTAGTAAGGATAAGGTAGACGACTTTATCAGGGCGTATAAAAACCCGGAGCAGTTTATGTGTGTATTTGTGGCAGAAGAGGGAACAATGAGCTTTGTGTTTATGCCCTACGACAGGCACAGGGAACTACTGAATTAGTTCAGTATAACCGGGGCAACCAACCTGAATACCGGTATTTTCACTTCGAATTCTTTACCGGATATTTTGTTATCGAAAATATAGATGCCTTCCATTTTCCCAATAGGAGTGCTGAGATTGCAGCCAGAAACGTACTGGTATGAATCGCCGGGATATAGCACGGGCTGACGGCCAACAACGCCCTCACCCTCTACGGTTCTTACATCGCCGTTGGCATCGGTAATAATCCAAACCCCGCGCAGCAATTGAACGGCAAAACTATTATGATTAAAAAGTGTAATTCGATATGAATAAACAAACTCATTCACCATAGGCTTGGAATAGTCCTCCTGGTAAAAAGTTTCAACTTTTACTTCTACCCCAGATGTAATGAGTGTTTGCATTTGAAATTGAAATTAGTTCGCTTTATTTAAAAAAACAAACATCGTGAATGAGTAAGAACAAACCCTATGACTTATATTACAATACCAGCTGATTTTAGACAGGTTCTACTCGCCATGCAAGTGAAAGGTTTGAGGCGCCAGAAACGAAGTAACATGATTTTTGACCCGCATATAAGCCGTGTCGAAATCACGGTTTAGCACAACCTTGTCAAATTTGGTAGCATAAGCCAGTTCTTCTTCTGAACGTTTAATCCTGGCCTTCAAACTTTTGGCATCTTCGGAGCCACGATTTTTGAGGCGGTTAATTAAAGACTCTTTGGATGGAGGCTGAATGAAAATAGTGAGTGCGTCCTGGCCGTATTGTTTTTTTAAGGTCTCAGCACCTTTGACGTCGATATCAAAAACGGCTACCTTGCGCTCGGCCCATATTTTTTCTATTTCGCTTTTCAGGGTGCCATAAAACTTGCCCGGATAAACTTCCTCATACTCTACAAACTCGTTGTTCTGAATTTTTCGTTTAAACTCATCAACACTGATAAAATAATAATCTTTGCCATTAACCTCACCCTCTCTTTTTTCGCGCGTTGTACATGAAACGGAAAAGGCCAGGTTATGGCGTTGAACCAATAGCTTTCGTACGATAGAAGACTTTCCTGCACCCGACGGTGCTGTGATAACTATTATCTTTTTAGGTGGAATTAATACCCGTGTTACACTATGTGACATATTAAAGTATATTATTCGTTTGTTCCTTAATTTTTTCTAATTCATCCTTCATGTTTACCACTATCTTCTGCATTACGGCATCGTTAGCCTTGGAACCTACCGTATTAATCTCACGGCCAATTTCCTGGGCAATAAAATTGAGTTTGCGACCTTTCAGTTCCTCCTTATCGTCAATGATGCTGGTAAAATATGCGCAGTGCGATTTTAGACGGGTAAGTTCCTCAGTAATATCAAGCTTTTCAATGTAGTAAATAACCTCTTGTTCAAAGCGGTTTTGGTCAATTTTATCCTTTGGAATAAAACTCTCCAGGTTATTTTTTAAACGCTCGCGTACTTCGGTAGTTCTACGCTCATCTTCATCTTTTAATTGTATGGAAAGCACCTCAATATTCTTAATACGCAAATGCATCTCGGCCTGCAAGGATTTTCCCTCGTTTATTCTGAATGACTCTACTTCCTGTATAGCCCTACCTAAAATTTCCTCAATCTGTTTCAACTCATCTTCCCCCGGAATTTCATGGCTCTCCCCAATTACATCAGGCATTTTTAAAATCGTAGGAAGCAGGTTTTCCGTGGAAGCACCTATTTCGGTGGCTATCAGTTTAAATTCCTCAAAATATGATTTGATAAGTTGCTTGTTCAAAAACAACTCACTACTGGCGGTATTGTTTTCGAGGGTAATGAAAATATCAATCTTGCCGCGCTGTAGAATGCCGCCAGTTTTACTGCGCAGGGCATGCTCATACTCACGGTACTTGCTCGGGAACTTGACACTCAAATCAAGTCCTTTCTGGCTGTTCAGCGATTTTATTTCGACATTCAGGGTCCGTTCGTCTATTTTGCCACTTGCCTTCCCGAAGCCGGTCATTGATTTTAACATAGTGCGAAGTTAACAGACCCCGCCTGATTGACAAGGGAAAGTTTTGGATTACTCCAGAACCATATCGTCGCTGTCAGGTTCCGTTTCTGGCTTAGAATACAATTTTTTGTTCCCGACAAATGAAACCAGGTAAACACCACTGAAGATTAGCACCGCTGAAACCACTTTTTCAAGGGTAATATGGTCTTTGCCCAGGGAAATGGAAATAATGGTCGCCACTACCGGCTGCAAATAAATGTATGCCCCCACTACCGATGAATGCACCTCGCGCAGCGCAAGTATATTTAGCAGGTAGGCAAAGAAGGTAGTACACGCTACTATAAAGCCAACACACAACCAGATAGTGGTCGAAAAATTTCTCCACTCAATTTGGCCAACCTGCCGGATACCAAAAACAAAGACCGGCGCCAGACCAAAAAAGAAAACCCATTTTATTACAGTTAGCGGATGATACTTCTTCATCAATGGCCTTACAATTACCAGGTATACGGCAAACGAGGTAGCGTTAAGCAGCACACATAAATCGCCCCAAACGGTACTACTATTAAAGTTAAACCCCTTGCCACCGAGTATAACCAGGGCACCAGCGCTGCCCAGCAATAGACCCAGTATTTTTTGCCATGTCACACTTTCATGAGATAAGAAAAAAGAAATAACAAAAACCAGCACCGGAGTCATTATCATAATCAGGGATGCATTAATCGGTGTAGTTATGCTAAGTCCCAAAAAGAATAATTCCTGATTAATAACCACTCCAAATAAACCGCAAGCGGCAAGCAATAGAAAATCCTTCCTTTCCACTTTCTCTTTAATCCAAAAATGATGAAGCACAAAAAACAGGGTAGTTGTTAGGGATACCCTGATTAAAATAAATCCAAAAGGTTTTATAAACTCCGGCATCACCATTTTTGAAACGGTAAAGCCCATTCCGTAAAAGAGGTTTACGATAAACAGATAAATATGCGCCCGTAGGTTTTTCACTAATTAATAAATGTTATGGGCAGAATAATATAAGAATCAACAGGCTGACCCCGGTATGCGGCCGGTTGTATCCGGGGAAGGGTTTTTGTTACGCGGATAGCTTCTTCATCCATGGGTTTATTTACACCCCGTATAATTTTTACATTCCCTATAAAGCCATTGCTACCCACAAACGCGCGCACAATTACCGGTATGCGGTATTGGTACTCATTATCCCGGTTTCCAATCATCACCGCTTGTATATTCTGTTTTAAAAATAACCTCAGGCCACCATCCCCTCCGGGGAACCGAGCGGCAACTTCCAGCGAATCATAGGAGTAAGCATTTCCCCCGCCATCAAAACTTTTGCCCCGTATTAGTTTTCCATCTTTATAAGTATCCTCGGCATATTCTCTTCCATTGGTATAAAAACCCTTCCACACCCCATCGTACCTGCCATTCGTTATCGACCCCCGGAAGTTTATTTTTTGCAGTGAGTCTTTAGTGCTGGTCCAATCCGCATACCAATAGGTGCCCTGACCCCTCACCACCACCTGAGCACCTGTGGTGTCCCAAAAATTCAGCAAATAGCTTACATACTCATTAAAATTATCCGATATTTTATATACCCACTCTTCTTTAGGTTTTCCATCAGGGTACCATGTTTCCCATTTCTTATTTCTGAACGAATACGCTTGTTGGTTGGGGTCGCTGTAGTACTGACCCTCGCCGCTTTTATTGCCATTTTTATAGTAGTAAGTGAAGTTGCCAATCTTGGACAGAAATTCTGAATCCAGCGATTGGCCCACCATCTTAATATGGCCGTCCATCCAATATTCAACTCCTAAGTAAATGGCGCCAGTGTCGGGCTTTGAAATTTTACGGTAGTAAACGGCTTTATCAATATTAACCACCCTGTCGTTGCCATCGAAATACTGCATCGCACCGGTTTGGGCGATAGACCTGAATGAAATAAAGGCTAGCAAGAAAAGGGTAAAAAAACGTGAGCCAGTATTCATTATCCAATTATCTCATTACAAAATTATTACCTCAATCCCGGTCTCCAGTCCACTTTAGTATCTACTACCTCTCTCAGCTTTTCAATGCTGATGCGCTCTTGCTTCATGGTATCCCGGTCGCGAAGGGTGACGGTGTTATCCTCCAGTGTTTGATGATCAATAGTGATGCAGAAAGGAGTACCCAGGGCATCCTGCCTTCTATAGCGCTTACCTATAGAATCCTTTTCATCATAAAAACACTGGTGATAGAATTTCAGTTCGTCAAATATTTCACCTGCTTTTTCAGGCAAGCCATCCTTTTTCACCAGTGGAAATATACCCACCTTCACCGGTGCCAGGAATGCCGGCAAAGCCAGCACCACACGCTCGCTTCCGTCTTCCAGTTTTTCGTTTTTGAACGCACTGCTCATCAACGCCAAAAAGGTTCTGTTTAACCCTACTGAGGTTTCGACTACATAAGGCACATAGCTTTCATTCAATTCATTATCGAAATACTGCAGCTTTTTACCCGACAAATTCTGATGTTGGGTAAGATCATAATCGCTACGCGAGTGTATACCTTCCAGCTCTTTAAATCCAAACGGAAAATTAAACTCAATATCAACCGCAGCCTTGGCGTAATGCGCGGTTTTTAAATGGTCTTTAAACTTCAATTCTTCCTCAGAAAAACCAAGCGAACGATGCCATTTTAACCGCGCTTCTTTCCAGTAGTTATACCATTTAACTTCTTCGCCGGGGCGAACAAAAAACTGCATCTCCATTTGCTCAAATTCTCTTGTTCGGAAGATAAACTGCCTAGCCACAATCTCATTTCTAAAGGCCTTACCAACCTGTGCAATTCCAAAAGGCAATCGCTGGCGAGAGGTATTCATTACATTTAAAAAATTTACGAAAATACCTTGTGCTGTTTCAGGTCTTAAATAAATAGTGTTACTGTCTTCTGCCAGTGAACCTACTTCAGTGGCAAACATTAAATTGAACTGCCTTACATCGGTCCAGTTCCGGGTACCCGACACAGGGCATACAATTTCAAGATCAATGATGATTTGCTTTATCTCCGCCAGGTCATTTTCTTCCAGGGCTTTTTTAAAGCGGGCCTCTGTTGCATCAATTTTTTCTTTTACACGAAGCACATTGGGATTGGTTTGCAAAAACATGACCTTATCGAAGGTTTCTCCAAATCTTTTTTGCGCTTTCTCTACTTCTTTCTCAATTTTAGCCTCCTGCTTTTGCATGGCCTCTTCTATCAAAACATCGGCCCTGTAACGCTTCTTCGAGTCCTTATTATCAATCAAGGGGTCATTAAAAGCATCCACATGGCCTGAGGCTTTCCATGTTTTAGGATGCATAAAAATAGCGGCATCAATACCCACTATGTTTTCATGCAACTGCACCATGGCCTTCCACCAGTATTGCTGAATGTTGTTCTTCAACTCAATGCCGTAAGGGCCGTAATCGTAAACGGCACTCAAACCATCGTAAATTTCCGAAGACGGAAAAATGAATCCGTATTCCTTGCAATGCGAAATAATTTCCTGGAAAAGGTTCTGGGTTGTTTCTTTACTCATAAGGCGCGAAAATATGTTTTACGCTTGATACATGGCACAGTACCCGCTAGTTTTTTTAGTTTTGTCCAGCTATGTTACTTACAATCTTTAAAACCAAAAACCGTTAACTCCATAATACGCTCAAAAAAATGTCAGTAAAAGTTACCAATCTCACTAAAATCTACGGAGCTCAGCACGCGGTTGATGGTATTTCATTCGAGGTAAACAAAGGCGAGGTTTTGGGCTTTTTAGGCCCCAACGGCGCAGGAAAGTCTACCACCATGAAGATGCTCACCTGCTTTGTATCCCAAACATCGGGCAGCGCCCTGGTTTGTGGTCACGATATCGCCACCGAACCCCTGGAAGTAACCAAAAAGATTGGATATCTGCCCGAAAGCAACCCGCTCTACTACGACATGTATATCCGCGAGTACCTCGAATTTATGGCAGGCCTGCACAAGCTGGGTAAAATTACCAAACAACGTATTGATGAAATGATTGAAGTGACCGGCCTGACCGCCGAGCGCAAAAAGAAAGTGGGTCAGCTTTCAAAAGGATATAAACAACGGGTTGGCCTGGCACAGGCTATGTTGCACAACCCCGAAGTGCTTATTCTCGACGAACCGACTTCAGGCCTCGACCCTAACCAGTTGGTAGAAATACGTTCCCTCATTAAGCAATTGGGCAAAGACAAAACAGTTATTTTCTCCTCTCATATCATGCAGGAAGTGCAGGCTGTGGCCGACCGGGTTATTATCATCAACAAAGGAAAAATTGTTGCCGATGACTCTACCGAAAAACTGCAAAGCCGCCTCGGTAATGAAATGGTGGTTACGGCTGAGTTTAAACAGGAGGTTGAAACCGGTTTGTTAAGTCGCATCAGCGGAATAAAAGCCGTTACAAAGCAGGCTGACGGCCGCTGGAGTTTTGTAGCCGACGGCGACAAAGATATTCGCGAAGACATATTCAATTTTGCCAAAGAGAAGAATCTTACGCTTTTGCACCTCAACAAAGAGGAATATTCACTGGAGGAAGTATTCAAACAACTAACCCGGTAAAAAACCTTAAATGACAAAACCATGACTTTGATTCGTAGTGGAATCGGTTATTTTTGTCGCCTCGCATATGTTCGCAATATTTAAGAAGGAGATACAACAGTTTTTCAGCTCGCTGGTAGGTTACGTGGCTATCATTGTCTTTCTGTCGTTGCTCGGCCTCTTTATCTGGATTCTTCCCGATGATAACATTCTCGATTCAGGCTATGCTACGCTCGACTACTTCTTTTACATCGCCCCAAACATTTTGTGTGTGCTTATTCCTGCAGTAACCATGCGCTCGTTTGCCGAAGAAATTAATACCGGCACTATCGAACTGCTGTCTACCCGCCCCGTTACCGATTTGCAAATTATACTGGGCAAATATTTTGCTGCGCTGGTGTTGGTGCTTATCGCCATCCTTCCCACCTTCATTTATTTCTACACCGTTTATCACCTGGCCGCTCCGGTAGGTAATGTCGATATTGGTGGTGTGCTGGGCTCGTACTTTGGTTTAATATTTTTAGCCGCCGTTTTTGTGGCTATAGGTATTTTCTGCTCTTCTATTACTTCCAACCAGATTGTAGCTTTTATACTGGGTGGAATTTTATGTTTTACCCTGTATAACGTCATTGGACAGGTAGCCCATTTTAGCAGCTTTATTGGCAAAAGCGATTACCTGATTGAACTGCTGGGCCTCAACAGCCATTACGATGCCATGGGCAAAGGCGTTGTTGACAGCCGCGATGTGATTTACTTTTTAAGCGTTATTGCACTTTTCATTTTATCAACCCGAACCGCCCTTAGCAGCAGAAGATGGTAAAGAGGCAAAAACAAACCATGACCAACCGCCGGGAAGCCGTCGTCAGTTTAATACTGACCGTCGCTATTCTTGTGTTGTTAAACGTGGTGGCTTCTTTCTATTATTTCAGATATGATTTAACTACCGAGCAACGATACTCAATCTCTAAGCCCACTAAAGAAATGGTGCGCGACTTGAAGGACATTGTAACCGTTAAGGTTTATCTCGATGGCGACCTCAACGCCGGCTTTACCCGCCTTAAAGAATCAACCCGCAACCTGCTGAAGGAGTTCCGCGCTTACGGTGGTAAAAATATTGAATATGAGTTTATCAATCCTATGGCTATCCAAAACCTGGATGAGCGCAAGGCTATGATGACCGATTTAATACAGCGTGGCCTCGCCCCCACCAACCTCACCACTAAAAACAAAACCGAAAGCAAACAGCAGCTTATTTTCCCCGGCGCCATTGTTACTTATGCCGGACGCGAAATGCCGGTACAGCTACTCGATAACCAGATTGGCTACAGCCCCCAGGAAATTCTGAATCACTCTGAAATTCAGCTGGAGTATAAATTTGCCAATGCTATACAAAAACTAACGCAAACGCATCCTACCAGGGTTGCGTTTACCCACGGCCATGGTGAACTGTCAAAACCCGAAACCGAAGATTTGCGTCAATCACTGCAAGGCAACCAGTTTGAGGTGAAGGATATCGATTTGCCTTCTACTTATTATATACAACCGAATATTGATGTGTTGATTGTGGCCAGGCCGCGTATTGCCTTTGATGAAAAGACCAAAGATAAATACATGCTCGACCAGTTTATAATGCATGGCGGCAAAGTAATTTGGCTGATTGACGGCACCAACGCCGATATGGACAGCCTGCGTTACAACCGCGGTATGCAGTTTGTACTGGGTAACGATGACGATTTTAACCTGCAGGATATGCTGTTTAAATACGGCGTGCGCATTAATACCGATGTGGTTTCGGATATGAATATGTGTAACCCTATACCCATGGTGGTTGGCCATATGGGCGATGCACCGCAAACCGAAATGCTGCCCTGGTTTTTTTACCCGCTGCTGATTTCTGATAACAACCACCCCATCATTAAAAACCTCGACCCGGTGGCCAGTTATTTCCCCAGTAGTATTGATACTATCCGCAACCCCGGTGTTACAAAAACCATTTTGCTGCATACCTCCGAAAATGCCAAAGCGCAAATGGCACCTACCCGCGTTTCGGTGGAGATTGCGCGCAGCAAGCCTTTTCCGGGTAATTACAAACAGCCTGATATACCGGTAGCTGTTTTGCTGGAAGGCAAATTCGAGTCTGTTTTTAAAAACCGCATGTCACCCGAGTTTTTAGCGGCCAGCGATACCATCCCGGCACTGAAATTTGTAGAGCAGAGCAAGCCGAACAAAATGATTGTTATTTCGAACGGCGATATTATACGCAACGATTTACGGGGCGATAGTTCTTATGCCCCGCTGGGCTATTATAAGTTTACACGCCAGCAGTTTGCCAACAAAGATTTTATACTCAATTGTATTCAATACCTGGCAGATGATAAGGGTATACTGGCCACCCGTAGCAAGGAAGTTAAGCTGCGTTTGCTCGATACGGTAAAAGTAGATGATGAAAAGGTGAAATGGCAGCTCATCAATATTCTTTTGCCCATTCTTTTAATCGTGGTTTTCGGCATTGGCTTTAATGCTTACCGGAAAAGAAAATACGCGCAGTAATGAAAAAATTTCTTCCCTTCCTCATCATCATTCTGCTGCTGGTTGCCGCTGTAGCCTGGTACCTCACCCACCGTACCTCGGGAACGCTCGATAATATGGAAGATGCCTTTGCCATTAAAGACCCTGCTACCATTACCAAAGTAATTTTAACCGGCTCAAACACCAGCCGCATTGAACTTGCCAAAGTAAACGGAGTATGGATGGTAAACGGAAAATTTACCGCCCGCCAGGAATTACAGGTATCGCTGTTTGATGTAATAACCCACGTTAAAACCCTGTGCCCGGTACCCCGCGCCGCACACGATAATGTGGTGCGCTCTATAGTCGAAAAAAATGTGAAGGTGGAGGTGTTTACCGGCAAAGATGAACAGCCCGCCCTGGTTTATTATGTGGGTGGGCCTACACCTGATGGTGGCGGCACTTACATGCTGCGCGAAGTGGAAGGCAAACCCGATAGCAGGCCGTACATTACATATTTACCCGGCATGCACGGCTACCTTTCTCCGCGTTATGAAACAGCTCCCGAACTTTGGCGTTCACGGGTAATGTTTAAGTATACCCCCGATGAAATTAAAGCTCTAAGCCTGGAATATCCCGGTGATGAAAGCAAATCGTTTGCCCTCAACCGCGTATCAAAAGACTCGTTTACCTTGTCGGCTATGGATGATAAATACACCATCCACCAAACCTACCAGCAAAAATACATTCCTGAGTACCTGCAATTTTATTCCGGCATTTCAATGGAGTCGTACGATAACCAGGAGCGCACCAAAGATTCAGTTATTCAAACTACGCCCTACTGCATTTTTACTATCACCGGTACCGATAATTCGGTTAACAGGGTAAAGCTGTTTTACCAGCCCATAAACAAGCGCAGCAAAATGCCGTTTGATGCCAACGGTAAACCCATGACTTACGACATCGACCATTTTTACGCTTCGCTTAATAACGACAAAGACTTTGCCATTGTACAGTATTACGTTTTTGGCAAACTGCTGCGCAGCTATAAAGACTTCTTCTTCAAACCGGGAACAACCACCAGGTAAACAGGTTCGCTGTATTTTTCCGGGTAATAGCCCCGACCATTGCCTCCAATACATAGCACAATCGTTTTAGACCCCAAAAATTGGCATTTAAAACACTTTTTGCTTCTTAAAATGATAAGGAATGCTAAGTAAAGCAGGTAAAAGCGGGTAAAAGCAGGTGTTTTTGGCCATATAAAATCCGTAAACTGCATTTTATGCCCATCTTCCTCTTCCCCGCAGAGTCTCCCTTTCAGCTCTGCGATAGGGGACGCGGTGCTGAAGCACTGCGCACCAACCTTCATTTTCTAATTTTTTACCGGGTCTCCCCCGGTAGCATTATTTCAAAGAACAATCAACTTTTCATATTTAACAGCTGTCACATTGGCAAAAAATCTATGCTAAGAAATTCTAAGCCTTTTCACAAATACCCAACCTTAACATAGGCAAAGTAACACCGATACCTTTTGGTACTAATCGATACCAATAGAACCTTTTCGATACCTGTTTTGAATCCGTCGAGGTATCGATTTACGTAATTATACGCATGCCCGATACGTATTTACCCGTTCGGAATGTCGATGGACTTTGTTGGCCGGGTTTTGAGGCGCCCCAAGTTTTAACCACCGGTACACCTCTACTTTTATCAACTCTCCAAAATCGTTCGTTTGTTATGTTCATACTACCAATTATATAGCTAAGGTAGTCAAATAAAATAAAAATTCAAAAATTTGTTTTGTTAAATGGAAAAATACCGGGTTTGTACGGTTAACAGCCGGTTCACGCAAAGGCCACAAAGCAAATACAGCGCAAAGAATATTTGACAGGTCGTTCCACCATGAACGCTCACCCGCCTTGAAGCCTCGTAGAGGCGGCCGTTTGGTAGAAAGAATAAACGAAGGGGATAACAAGATCCGTAGGAACGACCGATTGGGTATTTCTCTTAAACAGCCGGTTCACGCAAAGGGCGCAAAGGAAATACAGCGCAAAGAACCGCAAAGAATATTT
>Ga0316217_10002932_pt1 | contig 20070 bp, 12 predicted proteins | sample 1anoAmetaG_FD_203633 | JGI IMG/M metagenome (GOLD analysis project Ga0316217, IMG submission 203633) | Freshwater microbial communities from Trout Bog Lake, Wisconsin, USA - 1anoA | ecosystem: Environmental > Aquatic > Freshwater > Lake > Hypolimnion/Profundal zone | place: USA: Wisconsin...
TTATCCGGATAAATTAACATGACTGAGATATCTGCTGTATCATCCAGCGCAAGATATTTAGATTCATCTTTCAGCTTTATCATGATGTTTGGTTTTGCTGAAGCGATATCGCCATTCATAATATGAACTCCATCAAAAGTAATATCCAGAACTGGTTTAATGACATCACTGATCACATAAAAACTCTTGTACATATAATTGTTGAACAGATATTGCTCCATAGGTTTATCTGATGGATTCACATTTACATAAAGTGTATTGCTTCCTGAAAAATTCTTTGTATCAATGGTAGCATTTACTATAGTAGTATCGCCTGCAACAAGTCGCTTCAGCTTACCAACAGGAATATTTTGGGTAACGTTATTATTGTCTATCACCTGAAGTTTTACATTGAGGCTATCGCTATAATCCACATCGCTGATATTCTTGAACCCAATGGCAAAATTTATAGGTTGTCCGGGTTGCAAAGTATCTGTACTATTAAAGGAATACTTTACCGCAGGATCTAAAGCACCCTCTGGTACAGGATCGGCCAGTAAACGCCAGTACTTTAACTGGTATGGCGTATTAAATACTGTATCAATATTAGTCATAGATAAACTTACGTATGGATAAGTAGCGGCATTGATAGTGGAAATATCTACATCTCCAACCGGACCTACATAAGAATTGAGTAAAGTACTTTTCCCGGTTGTATCTATACCAAATAAATTGATAGTATCTATATCGCCTGGAAGTTTATCTAAAGATGTACCAAACCATTTTAGTCTTTTCCAATCTTTTACCGGGCCAAAAACCGGTGAAGTAACTGTACCATTATTTCCTGTATAGGGAAGATTTAAATACATAAATATCTGATCGAATAAACCATTGGTCAGTTTATATTGAGGTTTAAAAGATGGAGTGTTTTTCTTGTAAACAAAAATCCAAGTTCTTGGATTGGATTTTACAAAAGAATCAAGACCGAGAAAACCCGCAGACTTAAATCTATCATACAAAGTATTTCCGGTACCATATACTGTAGTATCTGATTTCCAGACATCTACATATGCGTCTTTAGTAAAATCATTGCCATAGGAAGCAAGAATTAGTCTGGCAGTAACAATTGTACCAGATGGAATCCAATCTAAAAAGTTTACTATTTTTCTTCTATAAACAGTATCTCCCGGATGACTGGTATCTGAACTCATATAAGGAAATTCAAAGTCCTTTTCTACCCCATAAGGCTTTGATGCATCGCAGGAAGCCGCACTACCCATAAAAGAACCATAAGCACTTTGCAGCGGTATAGTAGAAGGAGGAATAAGACTATAGTTATAATAAGGTTTCATGGTTACAGGATCGAACAAGTTGAATATAATTGAATAGCCAACACAAGCATCTGCCGTAACCCTTAGATTATTTAAGTCTACCTCGAAATCAGAAGGCTGCGAGCCACTAGTTGGGAAAATAGAATGCTTTATATATAATTGTGCAGTATCATTTGTAAAACTCCAAATTCTGGAATTACTATCAAGACCTATTGTTTTATAAGTAGAATTCAAATGTTGGTACAAGTGAGATTGATTATACCCTTCCGAAGGACTGCTTGCCAGATAAACAAAGCTACTGGAGTTCCATAAATAAGCATTATTCCCTGTAGGCACTATTGCAACTCTCCAGTAATAAACAGTACTGTCAACCATGTTTAAAGTAGGCGTAAATTCTATAACACCACCAATTGCGGATGAAACAGTCTGACTGATTTTAAAGGAAGAATTGAATAATGCAGATGTATCAATCTGAATAACATATTGTCTGGATGCACTTAAAGGGTCAGCAGTAGATGCAACAAATTTCGAAACAAGTTTATTTACAATAGCATAGTTGTACGGATAAACAGGTGAAATGTCATCTTCATATATTATAAATTGCTTGGTAATAGAATTATTCAGATAAGTAAGTTCGGGTATTTTACTGTCATTATTGATAGTAATTGTAATACTATTATTACCCTTATCTCTTGTAGCTACTATAGGTATATTTAGTGATATAGAATCTTCAAAATATAAAGGTGTAATTTTTTGATTAAATAAAGTAGCTGAACTACCATCAGGATATCTTCTGGTGATTAATAAATTTACAGAATCATATACTGCTTTTCCCAGATTAAATATATTGGCTTTTAAGTTAAAGGAAGTTCTGGCTACAGATATAAAACTTGGATTAATCACTACCTGAGGATCTTCAATATCGAAGTCAGGAAGACTGTCAGCATATATTTTAATTGCAGGGTCACCATGCAACAACATTTCCTCGGCATGTATTCTGGCAAAATAATCCGAGAATCCACTACCTGCCAGATAATTATTACCCATAATCAAATTGTTGCCAACTCCTGTATTATATCCGTTAGTAGACAATGATGTATATAATCCTCTGGTATATGTATCCAGATAGTTTGTAAGTCCAAAATGTGTACTGGCTATGAATCCTATGGATCCTTTTTGTTGTGCGAGCACCCATATTTCTGCTAAGGAAGTCAATGCAGTAAACCTTCCCGTATCATAATCGAAATAGCTACCAGCATCGCAACCATCAATCAGGAACATAGGATATTTTCCTGTATTGGTATAAGTAGAAGGATCATCTAAATTGTATCCCAGTGTTGTTGCAGCAGAGTGACCAAAGTAGGTTAGCAAACCAACACCGTTGTTTAATAAATTGGTCAGTTGCTGACTAACAATCGTAGATACGCCTGAAACATCTTTATAGAAATAGTTTACATTACCACCAAAGCTTGGATTTTGAATTATATTCTGCCATCCTGCTTCATAAGTTTGTATGGATTGTTGTGTTCCAGGATCGTTGGCATCAATACCATTAATATGTATTACCTGTTTCATCCATTGCTTACCGCTAATGGTCTCTGGTGCTGTGGCAATCTGATTTTCGTATTGAACAACCTTGGCCAGATAATTATTTACTTCTGTATTCGATATGGTTGAAAGTCTGCCAATTGGAACCGCAGGTATAGGAACCGTTAAACTGGTTGCAGATAACATTACATCGGAAGGAGGCCATCCAAACGTTGGAACTATATTCAGTTGGTCGGCATAAGGGGAAGACTGATTGGCTCTGTACTGATCATAAGAAACACCTTTTCCTATAATAAAAACATACTGCGACTTAACAGTAAACTGGTTTAATGAATACCTTATAAAGTTCCTTACACTCAGTGGATGTTTCTTTATACCAAATGCAAACTGATCTACCAGTTCATCTATATCAAATGTTTTAGCATTAAAATTACCACCTGCACTACTCTTCCTGTAATTGTTATAATTAATTGCAGAACTCATCAAAGTACTATTAGAGATAATTATGTAGTTTCCCTGATTAGCTGCTTTGGAAAAATCTATAAAATTCTTTGTAGTCAGTGTATTAATGAATCCTACATTCCCTGCATCTTCATTTATCAATACTAAATTCCTATTGCCCGATGCCGGCAATACAAATTGTAATATACCTGATGTAGAAGTATTGGCAGCATACCTTTTATAATTGGTCAGATCGTATAATACTGGTGTACTATTTCCTCCATTAAAATTATTGATCACCAGATAATTACCTATACTTGTAGAGGGTAATGTAAAAGGATAAATAGTATTATTTCCAAAGTTGAACTTACTAGGATATTGAAGCTCTACAAAACTCAGGACAGCTCTATCGAAAGTATTGGTGGTATTGGTAACCGTAACATTGAAATTTTCCGTTCCGGTATTATTAAAGAAGGAAGAATTAACCCCTATTGTATCAATTTCAAAATTATAATCTGTGATTGACCTGCTCAATACATTATTATTATTAAGTAATATATTCACAGTTCTTGGACCAGAACCCAGTGCGGCATCGCCCACTATTCCGGCTATCAGATTGATATTGGTATTGCCGGCAAAGTAAAGATTGGCATTTACTGTAAAACTATAAGGCGCATTCAGTAAAATATCGTTGGTAGCAAACACTTCACCAATATCGTAAGAAGAAGAATATAAATCCTGGCCAACATTCTGCGAATATCCTCTGTTCATCTGATCAGTAAAATTTACTCTTACCGAATTAATAAACGAAGGTTCAGGACTCAGTGTATTACCAGCTAAATTGTTGATGGCATTGGCAATTCTCAGATTGGCATTGATATTTGTATTAGTTGTCAGAAAATAAACCACTGTATCGGTTTGCAGACTTACTTTATTTGATAGCTGATAAGAAGGGTCGCGGTATAAAACATTATCAGGTTTACCATCGTTTTTTTCGCCCCAGAATTCTATATAATCGTTGGCAGTCATAATACCTGTTGGTATGGTTGTATATATAGCTATCTGCTGACCATTACGCCATAACTGAAATTGTTCTGCAGGAGTATTACCTAAACCTGTATTGGATAATACAGATTGCGGAATCCTGAATATACCGGTGGTAGCCACCTTGAATTTATAATAGGTCTGACTATAGTTTATCCATTCATTATTATAGCTTTGGGACAGTCCCCTGAAAGCTATAATAGTGAGTAATAAAAATAGAATAGTTTGTTTGCGCATAATGATTATCCTTAATATGATTAATATCCCTTATTCTGATATATTGATGTTCCGTTTTTGATTTTAAAATCTTCTTTTCAGAAGACCATTGTTTTCACTCTTTACTTTCCTGCTGATAGGAGCCGACTTGGCATTCTTTACAAAATTAATTTTCAAAGAGAAAATATGACTGTATAAAGGACTGGATTGATTAGCAAGGTTTGAAAATGCATAGTCAATTACCAGATTGCCAAAGTTTATACCCGCACCTATACTAGGTTGGAATATCCATATTTTCTTTTGATTGGTTGTATCGCCATCGTATAATGCCTGTTGAAAATTGCCAATGCCGCCTCTTAAATAAAATACTTTGTTGAAGCTGGCTTCCACTCCTAAATTAGGATCAACATTAAAATAGTTTGTACTGATAATATTGTCTCTCTTTCCATCAAAATTCATCGACCAGTTGCTTTCCAGCAATAGATTTACTTTCTTCGATATTTTAAAGTCATGACCGGCACCTATTATCAGATGTGGTGCAGTAAGTTCAATACTTGAAACCGGGATATCGTTATTGGTTAAATATAGTTGTTGTTTATCTGCGTCGCTAAAGTTAAAACTCCATGCATTAAAGGTAGTCGTTACATCTTTCAGCACTGCACCCAGATGCCATTTACCTTTAGTTAATTGAATACCAGCATCAAAACCAAAGCCCCATGCCTGAGCAAATGAACCAACTTTACGATAAATTATTTTAGCATTACCACCTATATTCAACTGAGCATTCTTTAAAGCCATTTTTTGTGCATAGCTTAAAAGCATAGCATAATCAGCCGAAGAAAAGGAAGTGATATTGTTGTAATTAATAGACCCATCCGGATTCACCAGATACAGTGTGTTGGGAATGTTATCAATCGCAAACCGAATGAAGCTGACACCCAAGGTACGGTTTTTGTTTTTGGTGGGTATAGCCAGGCCAGCAAACTCGTATTGACCAATTCCTGCAAAATAGTCCGCATGCATGATTGACAAAGTAGGATCTGTTTTTACATTGGCTAGTGCAGCAGGATTCCAGTAAGCCGAAGTAGCATCCTCCACGCTGGCTAATTGGGCACCACCCATTGCCAGTCCACGGGCACCCGCACCTATATTCAGAAATTCATTAGAATATTTTGCAAACTGTGCCTTAGTCAGTAAGGGGAAGCCCATAACTAAGGTTGCTATAATTAAATAATTTTTTTTTCTACTCATAACTGGCTGTAAAATAAACCCATTTAGGAGAAATGAGCACATTAAAATACAATTAGCTGCTTGATTGTCTGTTATAATAGAATATTTAACCTGAATTTGACCGAAAAACTACATTGAACTGATTGATTTTATCTTTAATTCAACAATAAACTCAGTTATTATTATTGTCAATCTACCTTTCTCAGTGACTATTGAATTTTTCTTTTAATTTTAAAACGGGTGTTTCCATACACCTGTAGGAGATTTCTGCAAGAGCCATTGATATGCCCAGGCGAAGGATTGTTAACCAAAAGAAAGAGAAACGATAGTGATCAATAATCTTTAATTTATATATGAGCATAAATACAGGGAAATGATATAAATAAATGCCATAGGAACGAGACCCGAACCAGCGTATAAATTGGTTACTTAATAAATAATAATCAGGATTATTTAAAGCAAAAATGATGAGCGAAAAACAGACTAAATTGGTCAGAATAAAGAAACCATGTTTCATTAAAACTCCTTCATTATCAATAGTAAGGGTAATTATGAATAGCAGAAGAAGTAATATTCCGAATACAACATGATTGATTCTATTGCTGAAAACAAATAAATCACTTTTATTTTTAAAATAATAAAATGAAATCAAAGCCCCCAGCAGAATGCTGTCTATCCTGCAAAAAGTAAACAGATAGGCATTAATAACCAGCTTATTGCCATAAATTGATATGGGTGTAGGATTGCAGTTGTAAACATATATCCTCCAAATCCACACCAGCAGTATGATGACCGATAAACTGATCAATATTTTTTTAAGAGGCATTTTCAGAAAGAGCAGGTACATCAGCAGAGGCCATAGGATATAAAAATGTTCTTCTACCGATAATGACCATAAATGCCCAAGATTGCCGTTTACACTACCCACCACCAGATTGTTGAAATAAAATATGGAAGAGAATGTAGCTATCAGCCTATCGGCTGGTCCTCCTATAAAAGGTTCGTTGAACGACCATAGTATATTCGCTATTATTATGCAAATTATCAGTGCAGGATAAAGCCTCAACATCCTTCGCATGTAGAAATTTTTAAAACTTATATCCCCTGTCTTCCGGTATTCCAATTGTATGAGAGATGTAATAAGATACCCGCTTAATAAAAAGAATATATCCACCCCAATCCATCCGCCGGTAAACCTTTGCAGATTCCAATGATTCAGGAAAACCAATATTACCGCCAATCCCCTGACACCGTCAAGACTCTTTATGTGATTGTTTTTCTGAACTATAGTCATACGCTGAATAAAGTTTGTTTGTATTAAACCAGGTTCGGACATCGCTCGGGTTGCACACAACCAGCTGGTTTACAAGAATGGCCCCACAGATTTCTTCCTTCTAGCAAAACATAATTCCTGTTCTGAAAATCAAATATATATTCAAAAGCCGCAAACGCTGAATGTTAAACGCTTAATAAAACATGAATTGCATTAAGCATTTTGCGTTTAGCCTATCAGATACTTATTAATATTCCTTGCAATCGCAGGGCCTTCATATATAAACCCTGTCCATACCTGTATCAGTTCAGCGCCTGCATCCAGTTTCTGCTGAGCATCTTCTCCCGTAAATATTCCTCCGCTGCCAATGATCGGTATGGCTTTATTTGTACCTTTCGATATGTAGCTCAACATCTCATTGCTCTTCTGCAACAATGGTTTACCGCTCAATCCACCTGCACCAATATTCTCTACCCTTTCATTCGGAGTATTGGGTAGTGGTTGTCTTTCAATGGTGGTATTACTCACCACCAGTCCATCCAGCGGCAGACTCAATGATAATTCAATTACATCATCTACCTGTAACCATGTAAGGTCGGGAGCTATCTTCAGCAACAAAGGCTTTCGGATATTCTTCTTCTGAATCTCATTTATCAGTGAGGATAGTATTTGTTTCAAGGCATCTTTCTCCTGCAATTCCCTCAGACCCGGTGTGTTGGGCGAACTTACATTCACCACAAAATAGTCCGTACCTTCGTACAATCCGTTCAAACATTTTACATAATCTTTCCAGGCATCTTCGTTGGGCGTCACTTTATTCTTGCCAATATTCGAGCCTATAATGGGCAGGTTCTTCTCTTTTGTTCTTAGTTTAATCAACCGCTCTGCCACTACTTCAAATCCATCGTTATTAAAGCCCATTCTGTTAATCAGCGCCTTGTCGGCAGGCAAGCGGAATACCCTTGGTTTATCATTGCCCGGCTGTGCCAGCGGCGTTACCGTACCTATCTCCACAAAGCCAAAGCCCAGTGTTTTCAGTTGTTTTATATACAGCGCATTCTTATCAAATCCCGCCCCTATTCCCACAGGGTTCTGAAACTCCAGTCCAAATACTTTTCTTTTCAGCTTAGGACTATCAATATTGAAATGACCAGCCATTACATTGTTCACCAAAGGAATACCCGTTGCAGTCTGCAACATATTCATGGCTATATGATGTGCTTCCTCCGGAGGGAAGCGAAAGAAAATACTACGAATGAGAGGATACATGCCGCAAAGATAAGGAGAGGGAATAAACAGGGAGAGACTTTGGTTTCGTGAATTCTCCAGTAAGAATTCAGGATTTCGGATACTTTTATAAGAATTGTTGTTGCTGATATGAATATAAGTGATGCAGGAGTAACGCTTTCTATTACCTGAGAGTCGCTATTTGATAGTTGGAAGAGACTGTCCGATACATGAGATTGTCTATCGGATTCCTGAGAAAAGCTATTGGAAAAAATAATATCGTTGTTTGATTCCTAAGAGTCGTTATTCGATTTCTGAGAGTGGCTATCGGGTTCCTGAGAAAGGCTATCGGAAACATTAATGACGATATCTGAAACTTAAGTGAGGATTATTGATAAAAAAGTAAGGATTTGGATTGCGAAAGCAAAGAATATTGCAGAAAGAGTGAAGGTCTTTTATACTAAAGCAAGGAATATTATTGAAATAGTAAAGGTTTGCAGAGCATAAGTAACAAATATTGTTTTAAAAGTTAAGCTTCTTTGAGCCGGAGTAAAGATTATTGAAACATAAGTGAGGATTGCGAATGCTTTAATAACAAGTAATATTACTTTTGAATGGAAGTGTTTTATGGGAAAAGGATCTAACCACAAATGATGTTATATCAGTTGACTGATATTTACGTTTAATATAACTAATATGACCGAAGCGGATGAAATACATTTCACCGCTGAGACAGGGAGAAAAGAGAATAAAGATATTATCCTTACATTTCTTTATCATCAAAATGTACCACCTGATAATAATGCTTCCGAAAGAGCCATCAGAAATGTAAAAGTGAAATCGAAAGTGTCAGGACAATTTAGAACTGAAAAGGGAGCAACAAGGTTTGCTATCCTGAGATCAGTTATTGATACTACCAGAAAAAGTACTAATAATGTCCTCTATGGTTTAATTGTACTGCTCTACTCTAATCCTGTGTAGTAACCATTTGATTTAATTATTTAATAAATTGTTAAATATGGAATAATAAAGTTATCTTTGAAATTGGTTAATTATCAATAGCAATAAATATAGAACAATAAACAGAACATTAATGATAAGTTTTGCCAAAAAGAGTCAAATGAAAGCAATGCTTTCAAGCATTTGTATAATTGAAGCAACAGGTTTAATTACCAAAATGAGTAAATATATTTTGGTGCTTTATTTTAGCAGTACCTGAAAATAGTATAAAAAATATTTATTAAACTATTATTTAATATAAGTCAGATATCCGAATTAAAATTCAGGTAGATAATTTGAAGACTTAGCTTACCTCAGTAGATTATATAATCTACTGAGGTTTTTTATTATACGTATCTATAAAGCTTTTATAAATAAGTTCCAAAAAACAAAACCGGAACAAATTAAAAAATTAATTATGACAAGAAAATTACAGCAACTCATTAAAACAGCATCTGTTTTATTTATTCTTTTCGGCTTTGCTTACAATCATGTACAAGCACAAATTACAGTAGATACTTTTGCCATTGGTGTAGGTGAAAAGTCGATTCTCTCTGATCAAACGGGTAATTTTTATACTATATCGGAACAATCCGGCGTGTTTTTAACGAATTCTTCGGGTAATACAACAGCTTTTGATTCTTATAATGGAGATTTTCTTGCTTACTCATCGTTTGCAAATAAATATTATGCAACATTTAATAATAATAACAATGGAGTTAATCAGATTTCTTCAGGAACTTATTCTCAATTTGTGAGCCTTGGTGCAGTACCAAGTCCGAATGGTATTGTATTTGACGCTAATGGTAATCTTTATGTAACTGCCTATGTTTATAATACAAGCAGTAGCATCTACAAGGTTTCTGCGAATGGTAGTACCATTACAAAATTTGTTGATTTACCGGTTGCTAACTGTAATCCTTTTCAGATAATTTTCGATGCTTCCAAAACAAATCTTTATGTAGCAGGAAATAATTCATCGAGTGTTTACAAAGTTGATCTTAATGGAAATATTTCCACTTTTGCCAGTAATTTAAATGGACCTGAATCTATGGCATTTGATACTTATGGCAATTTATATGTGACCACACAGAATGATAACAGCATTAGTCAGATAACGCCCAATGGTATTGTGACTACGTTAAGTACGGGTTTTCAACAGTTTTTTGGTCTTTGCTTTTATGCAGGTAGTTTATATGCCATAAGTGTAGATCAGAATCTAGCTCAAACCTTTCCCCCTGCTCAATCGGGAATGATCAGTAAAATTTCTTTAAGCTCCTGGGTTGCTGTTAAACCAAATATCAATTATGGAATTACAGGTGTGCAATACGATACAATAGGTAAACCAATCACCCCCATTATACCCACCAATACCGGAACCGGTGCAATTTATACGGTGAGCCCTTCTTTGCCGGCAGGGTTAAGTATAGACTCAACTACCGGAATCATCAGTGGTACAGCCACCGGGGTAAAAGGTTCAACAGTTTATACAATAACTGCAACAAACAGTGCCGGTACAGGCACTTTTCAGATTTCAATTGAAACTTCAGCAGGATTGCCAGTAATAATCAATGATTTTAATCTATTAAAGCAAAATAATTCAGTATTAGTATCGTGGAATACTGTAACAGAAATCAATACTTCGTATTTTGAAGTTCAAAGAAGTGCAGATGCTATAAACTTTAGTTCCATTGACAGATTAGCTGCCAGAGGAAATAGTTCTGTTACTGATTACTATAGTTTTGAAGATACTAATCCGTTGACCGGTTATAATTATTATCGTTTGAAAGAAATGGATAAGGATGGCAAAACAACTTTGTCTGAAGTTAAATCTGTTAGTTTCAGTGATAATATAATGGTGAGTGTTTATCCTATTCCCGCACATAATATTGTTACAATTAATAGCGGTAACTTTAAGATTGATCATAATACTTATTTGAGTATTTCGGATATGGAGGGTAAATTGTTGCAACATATAAAAGTAACCAATACAACCACTAGCTTAAATATAGCTGCCTTATCGGCAGGATTTTACATGGTTAGTATGCAATCGGGTGATAATAAGCATACAGTAAAAATAGTTGTTCAGTAATTTTCAGCTATCATTATTTTAATAAGATGAGTTGTGTCAGATACCTGATACAACTCATCTTAATTTAAACAAGCCTTAGCATGCAAAAAGCCTATACATTAGGCTGTTCAAAAAAGGGGTTCTTTTTCTTAAAGTTTTGGGTAAATAGTATTATTAAAATACAGAATACATTGAATCACTGAGACACAGCGACACGGAATTACACAGTGTGTTTTTTAATACAAATACTAAGTATTAAATCAGGGTCTGATGTTTGCGAGTGATATAACTTCAATACATTGAACCACTGGAGTCACAATGACATGGAGGAACACAGAGAAATAATTTATTTAATACAGAAGGAGACAGAGAGAACCGCAAGTGTTTAATACCAAAAATACTAAAGGCTAAACGAGGTATATCCAGTTATATAGTAGTGTTACTAAGAAATACATCACAAAGAACACTATGATGTGATGCATCATAATATAAAGGTCAGAGTCAATTCATTCAATTGGCGGGTGAAGACACCCGCCAATTGAATGAAGGAAATACAACCCACCCTTTTTTACTTCTATGCGGAGGGGATGAATACAAATACATGTATTAGTATTAGAGCAATGTGGTTTAGTTAAGATAGTATTCCGGCCTTTCAGGCCTTTTTATTTATCAGATAATCCTGCTTACAATGGGCTTCACCCATTGCTATTTTGAAACGCCATTTCAGGGCTTATGAAAAAAGTACCTTCACTATACTTTCCTCAGATTAAAAGTCTTCATTATTACAGTGAGTAGCGTTAATCGTGAGAAATACACACATTTAATCTTAATTTATCTGCACATATTTACTATGCCTGAAATACAAATAAATAAAATTGTTTCCGGGAGATTTAAAGTTTATAAAGTGGACATTTCAATTGAATCTACCGATGTGTTTATGGAAGTTGTTTTAGTTTCTTTACATTTTGTTTTTGATTGCAGAGAATCTATTGTAGCATTTTTGAATATATGGCTTGTTTTTAATTTTTAATGGCATATTTATTGGGTTGATGGCATTGTTTTCCATCTTAGTGGTATTTCGGATAATTTCGAGGTGTTTGAGGGGTAAGTAGATGACTTAGTGGGTAGGAATAGTGGTTCCGCAGGTAAAGTAGATGGCTTCGCGGTTAAAAACGATGGCTTCGCAAGTATAGACAGTGACTCCGCGGATAAAGTTGATGGCTTGGCGAGTGAAGATGAGGGGTTGGCAGTTGAAGACGGTGGGTTGGGTGATAAAGATGAGTGCTCCGCAGATAAAGATGGGGGCTCCGCGGATAAAGTATAGGGGTATAATGAGCAGGAATAGGGGTATACTAAACAGGTATAGTGGTATTCTGAACTGGTATAAGGGTATTCTGTTCATCTTTATGTGTATAATCTGTTTTGCGAAGGGTCCGCTGTAAATCTGAATGGGTATAATTTGATTTGGGAGGGGTCCGCTAGAAAAGTAATAATATAAATTCGGGAAATTGGCAATCCGGCAATGAAATACAAGAACACAAAAACTAAAGACTAAAGATTTAAAATAATACATTTAATAAATCTGTTTATTACATTCATCACTCCCAAATATTATTCAGCTACCCGGTTGATTCTTCCGCTCATGATCACCATCACCAGTCCCAGCAATGCTATAAGGGTAAAGGACAATCGAAGGCTGAAGGCCTGTGCTATAAACCCAATCATCGGAGGACCCATTAAAAACCCGAGGAACCCTATACTGGAGACCGAGGCAATGGCTGCGCCTGTAGCCATCTTATGTGTTTTGCCTGCCATGGCATAAGCAATAGGCACCACCGAAGATACACCAAGGCCCACCAGCATAAAACCTATAGTAGCAGGTACGATGTATGGGAAAATAACGGCGGTCATGAGGCCGGTAAATATGATGATGCCGCTTGCCCTCAGTATAGTGGTGGCTCCTAAACGGGTAATATATTTATCGCCCAGAAATCTTCCTGTAGCCATCATGAACATAAAAGCTACATACCCTGCTGTAGTGAAGTGCGGACTTACCCTGATTACCTTATTGAAATAAACACCACTCCAGTCGAACATGGTACCCTCGCAGACCATGGTACTGAAAGCAATTATTCCCAGTACTACCAGATAAGCATCGGGTTTGCCAAACGACTTTTTACTTGTTTTGTTATGCTCTTCCTGTTTGATAGTATACCCATGCATAAGTATCATCCCTGCCAGACATACTATGCTGATGAAGATAAAATGTATGAACGGACTAACCGAGAATCCTATCATCAGCGTACCAAGCCCCACCCCTGCAAATCCACCCAGGCTCCACAATCCATGAAAGGAAGCCATGATACTTCTGCCATAATGTTTCTCTACCATTACTGCCTGTGTGTTGGTGGCAATATTCATCATGTTGCCGGTGAGTCCAAAGAAAAACAGGTTGGCTGCCAGCATCCAGGCCGTGGTAGAGAGTCCTATGCCAATCATAGGGGCAGGAAGTGCAAAAGCCGACACCATCAACATTCTTCGACTTCCGAATTTAGTTACCAGGTATCCCGATATGGGTAAACCTGTCATGGAGCCTATGGGCAGCAGCAGCAGTACCGAACCCAATGCTGCATTGTTCAGGTGTAACTGATCCTGAATATTGGGTATCCGGCATGCCCAGGATGCAAACCGGAGTCCCGATATAAAGAAGAACATACCCAGGGCCATCCTGTTTCTGCTTAATTCCGTAAGATTGCTCAACAATTGCTTCATGAGCTGCAAATATCAGTATTAATGGGGAGTTAAATATATGCTTTTATCATAGTGGTTATAATTTTGAATTTGCATCTGACTTTAATTTACGGATCAAATATTTGTTCTTTATTATGGTAATTTCGCCTTTCCAATAACTCTTACTTCAATGCTTTAGCATAAGTTTCCAAAGCTCTCTTCCTCGCTATTTCGTGAACGACAATGGGAGCAGGATAATCAAAACTATCCAGTTCGGGTACCCAGTTCTTTATATAAACAAGGTCTTTATCGAATTTCTGCGTTTGCAATGCAGGATTAAATATCCTGAAGTATGGGGCAGCATCGCATCCGCTACCTGAAGCCCATTGCCAGCCACCATTGTTGGAAGCAAAGTCGAAATCAAGTAGTTTCTGTGCAAAGTAAGTTTCCCCCCAACGCCAGTCGATCAATAAATGTTTCGTAAGAAACGAAGCAACAATCATTCTTACCCGGTTGTGCATAAAACCCGTAGCATTCAGTTGCCGCATGCCTGCATCTACTATTGGATAACCCGTTTTCCCTTCACACCAATGCTTAAACTCCTGTTCATTATTGCGCCATTCTATCAGATTATATTCTTTTTTAAATGATCTGCCCTCACTGATATGTGGGAAATGCCATAGAATAGTCTGATAAAAATCTCTCCAGATCAATTCATTCAGAAATGTTTCGTTCAGTTCCTTTGCTTTACGGGCAAGCTGCCTGATACTGATAGTTCCGAATCGAAGATGTACCCCAAGCATGGATGTTCCATTAACCGAAGGATAATTTCTTTGTACGGAATAATGACTGATTAATAAGTCATCGGTATTCATTGCAGGAAAAACAGCATCCGTTTCTGTAAACCCAATATCTTCTAAAGAAGGAACAGGAGGGGCCTGATAATGATAAAAGTTTTGAAAGTACTTTTCTGTAGGGTATGACTTCAGATAGAAATCATTGAGAGCAGCCTTCCATTTTCTGCTATATGGAGTAAACACTGTATAAGGTTTATGATCATCTTTTAAAATCTCTTCCCTTTCAAATATCACCTGATCCTTATAAGTCCTGAACTGTATATGATTGCCCGACAACATTGCTGCAACAGATGCATCACGCTTTATAGCAGATGGTTCATAATCATGATTAATAAATACTGTATCTATTGAATATTGTTGCTGTAATTGTCTGAACGCTTCCAATGGAGTACAATGGAAAACAGTCAAACCACTACCTAAAACATTCAAAAGATGCTGAAGGGATAATATGGTTTGATGAATAAAATGCATACGCCTATCTCCTTTATCCTCCAGTCTGTTGAGAATACCTGTATCGAAGATAAAAACAGTCACAACCGGCCATTCTGATTGAAGTGCATGATAAAGTGCAGCATTGTCATTTAACCGAAGATCCCTTCTACACCAGAAAATATTAACCATAGGTTTCATAAAACAATGAACAATTTATTGTTTTAAAAGTTCATTTCAGTATATTGAAACAGACTGAGAAAAATAAAATAAAAAAAAATTTGTGAGTAATGCATTCTACTCTTATTTTTGCCACCCTTTAAAGGGATAAACACTCCCAAATAGCTCAGTTGGTTAGAGCATCTGACTGTTAATCAGAGGGTCACTGGTTCAAGTCCAGTTTTGGGAGCTAAAGGCTATCAGAAATGATAGCCTTTTTTATTAAAACCTTTGTAAACATTACTCTTCAGAGAATTATAATAACTGATCATTATTCCTGAAAACGCATGTTTTTATACTGTTTTGAAGATTAGAAATGCGGAACTGATGCGTAATTTCTTATAAGACAAACTCACTTCATTTAACAGTTTTAATTAAATCAGTCAAAACAAATTCTATATTTAAAAACAATATAATTTACCCTCGGGGCTTATCATTCACTCTGTTATTCACTCAAAACTAAAATATATTCCGATTACTAAATAAGGTATAAATACATTTATTTTTCAATAAGTAACATTCGTCATTTTATTTCTTAATGTGATGTCGTAATTTTACCGCAATAAAATAAAACGATATCATGAGGCTGCTGCCTTTTAAGAAAATACATCCTTTAGCAATATGGTTTGCTGTTATTCTTTCCATTAATCTGGTAGGCGTAATTGGATTTATGACAGTAGAAAAACTTGGTTTTTTTGATGCTCTATATATGACCATTATAACCATTACTACTATCGGATATGGTGAGGTTAAGACTTTGTCGTATCAGGGAAGGGTGTTCAATATTATATTTATTATTACTTCATTTACTACTTTTACTATTTCGCTGGCATGGCTTACCCGATATATTGCCAGTGGTCAGATGTCTATTTATCTTAAAAACAGAAAGCTTATGAAAATGCTGGAACATCTCAATAATCATATTATTGTTTGTGGCTTTGGCCGTAACGGGCAACAGGCCGCTAAGACATTGAAGAGTCACAAACTGCCTTTTGTTGCCATTGATTTTCGTGAAAAGAATATAGATGATTATCTTAAACATTCACCCGATCTGATTTATATAAAAGGGGATGCAACTGATGATGCATTATTGGTACAGGCGGGAATTGAAAGAGCCAGTGGTTTGATCTGCGCCCTGCCAACTGATGCCGATAATGTATTTGTAGTATTATCGGCAAGGGCATTGAATCCTGATGTTCAGATCATCAGTCGTTCTGCACAGGCAAGCTCAATTGCCAAACTAAAGAAGGCAGGTGCCGATTATGTAATTATGCCCGACAGAATTGCCGGTACTCATATGGCTACTTTATTATCGAAACCAGATGTAATAGAGTTTATAGATTACCTTTCGGGTGAAGCAGGGGAAAGTATCAATATAGAAAGTGTAGCATACGAGAACTTACATGTTTCCATACAGAATGCAACACTGAAAGAAGTGATGGAATGGGAAAAAACAGGCATGACCTGTATAGGAGTGAAAGATAAAGACAGTAAATTTATTATTAATCCTCCGGATGATACACTGATAGGACCGGGAATGAAAGTAATTGTGCTGGGCACCAAAGATCAGATTCAAAAAATGAAATACAATTTGTTCAATATAAAATAGCCAGAAATATGCCAAAAATTAATGTTGCTTTATGTTCCTTCGGAATGTCGGGACGAGTTTTTCATGCTCCTTTTATTTCGCTTCATCCGGGATTTAACCTTGCAGGTGCCTGGGAAAGGAGTAAACATCTTATACAGAATTTTTATCCTGATGCCAGGTCATATTCTACTTACGAAGATTTATTGAAGGATGACACTATTAACATGGTGGTAGTCAATACTCCAACCTATTCACATTATACTTATGCTAAACAGGCTTTGCAGGCGGGTAAACATGTGGTAGTGGAGAAAGCATTTACTACCACGGTTGCTGAAGCTGTTGAGTTGAAGGAACTTGCTTTGGAAAAAGGGTTAGTGATAAACGTATTCCAGAACCGTCGATGGGACAGTGATTTTCTGACTGTAAAGTCAGTTGTGGATTCGGGTGAGCTGGGAGAAATAAACGAAGCTGAATTCAGGTTCGACAGGTTCAATTTAGCCCTTAGTCCTAAGGCTCATAAAGAAGTTCCGGGCCCGGGTGCAGGCATCATGAAAGATCTTGGACCACATATTATAGATCAGGCATTGTACCTTTTTGGTATGCCGGAAGAACTGTTTGCTGACATCCGTATAACAAGACCTACTTCGGAAGTAGATGATTGTTTCGAGCTGTTATTTTATTATCCAAACATGAGAGTGAGGTTGAAGGCAGGTTATATTGTAAAAGAAACTTTACCATCATATATTGTTCATGGCAGAAAAGGATCTTTTATAAAGAACCGTGCTGATGTTCAGGAACCTAAGTTGTTGCTGAACGAAAAACCGGATATCGCAAATTGGGGAACAGAGCCTGAAAGTGAACAGGGAATTCTGAATATTGATGATAATGGTACAACGGCACGTCATACTATTCCTACTCTACAAGGGAATTATTATTATTTTTATGATGGGGTTTATAAGTCAATTGCAAATCATTCTGCACCTGTTGTATCGGCTGATGATGGTATAAATGTTATGAAAATTATTGAAGCGTCTTTTCTTTCGAGTGCCGAAAAAAGAGTTGTGAAGATAAATGTAAATAATCTGTTTGGGACAAGTAATTATTAAATGAGCTAAAAACTTTATATGTTTGCTGCCTGTTTAAGTTAAAACTAAACAGATAAGGTATGCTGATAGAAATGTTAAAGGCTAAGATTCACCGGGTAACAGTTACACAGGCTGAATTGAATTATATTGGTTCTATTACAATAGATCAGGATCTGCTGGATGCTGCAGGTATAAGGGTAAGTGAAAAAGTTGCTATTGTGGATGTAAACAATGGCGAAAGATTTGAAACTTATACTATTTCTGGAGAAAGAGGTTCGGGTATAATATGCCTTAATGGTGCTGCTGCCCGAAAAGTACAGGTAGGCGATACCATCATTATCATAGCGTATTGTTATCTGACTAATGAAGAAGCCGACAACCATGTACCAAAAATAGTTTTCCCGGTAAATAATCTGCTGGTTAAGGAATAATCGTGACTTGCGGGTTGTAAGAAATACAAAAATGATTTATGGCATTAATGTATTAAATGGATCAACTACATGCAAGGGTCTAAACGGCAATATCTTCTATAAATATTCTCGTACTGAGGAATTATATTCTGTATATCGAACCTGTTTGCCTGAATAAAGGCTGCCTGTTTCATTTCTTCCAGTAAGGTTTCGTCTTTCAATACACTGATGGCATAACCGGCCATACTATCTACATCACCCACATTAGCCATGAATCCATTAACTCCATGTTGAACGATTTCGGGCAAACCACCTGCATTGCTACTGATTACTATTGATCGTGAGGCCATGGCTTCAAGGGCAGAAAGACCAAAACTTTCATATTCACTGGGCAATAAGAAAATATCACTGACAGCCATTATTTCTTCCATCTGTTCCTGTTTACCAACAAAACGAACATTATCCTGAATGTTCAGATGTCTGCAAAGTTCTTCTATACTGTGACGTTCGGGACCATCGCCTACCATGAGTAACTTAGAAGGTATTTCTTTATTCACCAAGGCAAATACCTTTACCACATCATCCACTCTTTTTACTTTCCGGAAGTTGGAAGCATGCAACAATATTTTTTCACCATTTGGAGCTAATACTTTCTTGAAGGCATCAAAAGGTTTCTTGTCGAATCTTTTTACATCTACAAAATTGTGTACAACATCTATATCCTTGGTGATGGCAAAGTTCTTGTAGGTTTCATCTTTCAGGTTCTGGGATACAGCTGTGATAGTATCGCTTTCGTTGATGGAGAAAGTGACTACCGGTTCGTAGGTTTTATCCCGCCCTACCAATGTAATATCTGTACCGTGAAGGGTAGTGATGATAGGAATATTTCTATTAATTTTAGATTTGATAATCTGTTTGGCCATGTATGCGGCTGATGCATGTGGAATAGCATAATGTACATGCAACAGGTCAAGATCGTAATTAATAATAACATCGACCATGGTAGAAGCCAAGGCAACCTCGTAAGGAGGATAATCGAAGAGAGGATATGTAGGCACACGAACTTCGTGATAAAATATATTGGCATTAAAAGCATTCAGACGTACAGGCTGCTGATATGTTATAAAATGTACCTGATGATTTTTGTCGGCAAGTGCTTTTCCCAGTTCAGTAGCCAATACCCCACTACCGCCAAAAGTTGGATAGCAAACAATCCCAATTCTCATAATCAACCTCTTTATTAAAGCAGCGAAGTAACAATTAATTAAATGAAAACAATGTAAATACTATATTAAGGGTGCATAAATAATTTTCGCAAGAATTCGTTTATATATAAACGGAAATATGACAAAAGCAGAATACTTAGAATTAGCTTCAAATCATTATGATTCAA
>Ga0316217_10002933_pt1 | contig 20068 bp, 23 predicted proteins | sample 1anoAmetaG_FD_203633 | JGI IMG/M metagenome (GOLD analysis project Ga0316217, IMG submission 203633) | Freshwater microbial communities from Trout Bog Lake, Wisconsin, USA - 1anoA | ecosystem: Environmental > Aquatic > Freshwater > Lake > Hypolimnion/Profundal zone | place: USA: Wisconsin...
TCCAGAAACACCAGGAATTGGGAACCCATAGAAACGGTTTACCTGAATCCTGAACCGAAGGTCGAGGTCAGACTTCTTGACGCTGCATAATTTCAACTGAGGCGACAACTACCTTGACACCCGCCGAGTCGTTATCGACTAGATTCTTCTGGTTAACACCTTCAACCAACAGTCCAAGCGGCTGGCTGTCGGCCACGCAGCAGATGATGCTGAATCGAAACAACACAAAGTCACCGGGGACAATCGCCTCCTTGCGCATGGATTTATCCTTGCGCATCGTTTCTTCCCGAAGTGCTATCCCTTCGGTCTCTACCCATTTTCCTTCGAAATCTTTCGGATTCTCCAGAATATCAAGGATAGTCACCTGAAGGGGCTCGGACTTGGAATTGGTGCGGGATGCAATCGCATTTCTGGAATGGATCGGCCCCTCGCCGGACCTACCGGCACGCTGCCCCAGTGTGACGGCCCGCTTCAAGTAGGCCTGGGAATCCAGAGTCTGGCCATAGGCGAGCCACAGGGCAAAAAGTGGCAGCATCAGGAACCCGCCGCGCACGACATCGCGCACTCCTGCCTTCGCCGACCCAAGTTGCATGACCTCAGCAACGGCAAATACCAGTAGAATCGCGAGGGCCAGCCAGAGGAATACCACGAAGGAAGGCTGGATGAAGTTGCAGTACTCTCCGCTTATCACGAAGCTAAGGAGTGTGATCCACCATGCCAGGTATACTGCTGCAAAGAGTCCACGACGGTCGCTGAAAGGTGTCGGTTTCATCGCGGCCCCGCCGGCAGCATGATCTGCACCCCGCAGACCGAAAGAAATACCATCATGGCAATGACGATTGCGAACATGACGATCGCCTTGCGCCGGAAAATGCCGGTGTACATGAATATGAGCTTCAGGTCGAGCATCGGGCCGAGCAGCATGAACGCCATCTGCGCCGAGAAGGGGAGGACATTTCTGAACGATGCAGCGATAAAGGCATCCGCCTGCGAGCAGATGTTGAGCCCGACTGCGAGCAGCATCATCAGCGCGATGGCGGACAGGGGAGACCTTCCGAAGTGCGCGAGGCTCTGGCGCGCAATGACTGTCTGGGCGAGGGCAGCAATGAAGGCGCCGAGTACCAGGAAATGTCCCACTTCAAGGAAGTCGGCGGATGCATGCCTGAAGGCGTTCATGATTCCCTGCCGGCCCGGATGGGCGGCCAGATGATCGGTGTCGGAATGGTCGCAACCGCAGCCACAGTCATGTTTGTGCTGGTGAGGGGCGAACTTCCGGGAAATCAAGGCGCTCCCCTCAGGAAAGAGCCACCCCATGGCAAGGCCGGCCGCTACCGCGATGACATACCCGAGCGACAGGCGAATCAGGGCGACGGATCCGCTGTAGGAGTATGCCACGGCCGTCGAAGCGCCGACGATTGGGTTTACCAGCGGCGCCCCGAGCAGGAAGGCGACGGCGGCGGGAAAGGGAATGCCTTTGCCCAAAAGCCTTCTCACCACAGGCACGACGGCGCATTCACAGACGGGGCAGACAATCCCCAGGGCCGCAGCCGCGAATACGACGAGCCATCGGCGTTTCGGCAGTCTGGCGATGAGTCGCTCCTGCGAGACATAGACCTCGATGAGGCCGCCCGCCACCGAGCCGAGCAGCATGAACGGCAGCGCCTCCAGGACGATACCGGAAAAGACCATCGCCAGGTTCTTGACCAACTGGGTCTGATTGCCAAGAAGCAGCAAAGAACAGGCGCCGAGGAGAAACAACGCCTCGAAGGTTAGCATGTTGTGACTGAAGGAACTCTCCGGGGCGATTACCTTATCTATTGCAACCATTAGATTAATCTCGTTTTCTGCGCCACGGCAGATCTATGTTGGCAATCTGTTATTGCCGGTCTCAATCTTTACATTAATCGTTTGTAGTCATAACTGGCAGTGATGCCAACCAATTTGCCAAGCTAGGGGCACTGAAGTCCCTTCTTCAGGTTCACCAGGTTTTGGCGCATGATCGAAAGGAAACCTACCTGCTTGTCGAAATCCTCCTTACTGACGTTGTGGGCGCCGTTTAGCATGAGAACCGTTGCGCCGGTTTCCTTGGCGATCATTTCGGCAGTGGCGGGGGAGAGTAGCTCCTCGGTGTAGACGTACTTGAGGCCGTTGGAGCGCATCTCCTTGACCAGTTCGGCGATCTTGGCCGGTGTCGGCTCAGCGTCAGGGTTGACTGCCTGGGCGGAATGGTAGCTGAGCCCGTAGCGCTTTGCCAGATAACCAAAGGCGTAATGCCCCCCGTGCAGGAATACCTTTTTCCCGCAGTTGCTGAGCCCGGCTTTGTACTCTTCGTCGAGTTGCGCTAGTTTCTGCTGGTAGGCGTGCGCATTGGCTGTGTAGAAGTCCCTGTTGGCCGGATCCTTGGCGATCAACCCGTCTGCGATATTCTGAACCATGATTTGCGCGTTGGCAAAATCAAGCCAGATATGGGGGTCCATCCAACCCTGGGGATGTTCTCCATCATGAGCATGCTCAGCCTCCTCCTCGGGATCCGCCTTGAGCATGGTGACACCCTTACTCGCATCGACCACAACCGGCTTGGTGGCGATGGTCTTCAGGATCTTCACTGCCCACGGTTCCATGTATTCGTTGGTGAACACCACCAGGTCCGCCTTGCTGATCCGGACTATGTCCTCCGGTTTGGGCTCGAAGCTGTGCGGCTCGACTCCGGGGGGAAGAAGCACCGTCACCTCGGCCTTGTCGCCGGCGATGGCACGGGCGAAGTCATACACGGGGAAGAGTGTGGTTACCACTGTGAGTTTTTTGGGTGACTGCGCCGGTGCTTGCGCTTCTTTCTTCTGACAGGCGAGGGTTGCCGAGCACAGGCAGATAAGCGCCAGTCCAATCAGTATCTTTTTCATAGGAACTCCCTGATAACTTGCGATTTTGTACTCTCCTCAGGCGGCAGACAGTCAGAGTGAATTCGGCCCTCTGGTTACCTGCGCGAAGTTTTCAGGACTAATCCAACGTTTGAATGCTTTCCTGACCTGCTGTGCGGTGATTTTGCGGTACCTTTGTGCTGCGCGAGCCGGTTCGTCAAGTGGTAGTCCGGTCAAGGACAACCGAAGGAATTCCTCGGCTATGCTCCCGGTACTGGTCCTCTCCAGAAGCATCTGGCGCAGCAGAAGGGTTTTCGCCTGCCTCAGCTCTCTGGAGGTAACGGGCTCTTTCCTCATCTTGACAAGGTGGTGTTGGATCCGTATGCGTGCTTTGGTGACGTTCTTCGGGTCGCAGCCGTAGAAAACCCCGAACACCGAGCGAGTCTTGCTCGCATGGAGTGAAGTTTCGACGGTATAGACCAGCCCTTCTTTCTCACGAAGATCATGGTAAAGCCTTGTTGCATAAAAGCCACCCGACAGAACATGGAGGCCGACCTAACCTCGACCGTCTTGCCTTCCAGAAGGCGCTCGACGATATTGCGGAAGGAGTACAGCTTGTATAGCCACGGTCGGAGCCCGCTATTCCTTCTGACCCTTTTTTGTTCCCTGAGGGACGTTTCCCTGGTTTGATCGGACAAGGCGACCGAACCTCTGAACCTCTACACCTTAAAGATCATGGCTGCCGCTTCCCCTCGGGAGGCGGCAGCCGAATCACCGAATCAAGGAGGATACTTTGAGAAAGCTACTTTTTATGCTCCCCCTTTTATTGCTTTTTGCGGCCGCAAACTCCTGGGCTCACGACGATATCGAGAAACCCAAATCGTGCCAGCAGTGCGGCATGGACCGGATCGCCTATGCGCACAGCCGCATGCTCATCGTCTTCGCAGACGGGACCAGGGTGGGGACTTGCAGCCTGAACTGCACGGCGAACGAACTGAAAGAGCACCAAGGGAAAAAGGTGGAGTCGCTGCAGGTCGCCGATTACGATTTCAAAAAGCTGATCGATGCCAGGAAGGCGACCTGGGTGATCGGCGGCAGCAAACCTGGCGTCATGACGTCGACCCCCAAATGGGCCTTTGCCAGCAAGGAAGGGGCGCAGCGCTTCATTACGGCAAACGGTGGCAAACTGGCGGTCTTTGACGAGGCGCTGGCCATGGAGCAGGAAGACTAAGTTGCCAGCCGATTTGTCGACTCTTACTCGACTGCCGTTGCAGCCACGTCAGGACTGAACTGATAGGCTGGAATGTTTATGAAGGTGATCCTCGGGCAGTTTCACCTTAGCTGCCTTTGCTGATCCCCTCGAATCGGCATCTGGCAACCGAAATTGTCAAAATGCCTGCGATAACTGTCACCGGGCATCTCTCATGTGGACTCATTGCTGCTTAGGAGTCGGTAGAAGCCGTGCCTCTTTGTTGACGAGTAGGCACCAGGAGTAGCCTGCCGTGAACCCGCCGAGAACCCCGGCCAGAAGGAACACGAACAGCAGCAGGTCTCCCTGGTCGGTGTTGATGAAGGATACGTGTTTTTCTCTGCCATGCTCCTTGGCGTACTTTCCTACGACGGTATCATCCACTCCAGCCCATTTTTCCTCAGCAGCCGCGACAAGCGGGAGGCAGGCGTTAATCAATAGTAGTATTAGCCCCAAAATCAGGCGTTTTCTGCTTTTCATGCCTCCACCTCCTCCGCCATGATGACCCGAATGCTGACCAGCAGGTCCGGCCGATTCTTGTACAAAAGCACGATCATTCCGGAGGTTATCGCTCCCTCAAGGATGCCCAGCGGCAACTGTGTCGGGATAAAGGAGAGCAGGATCTGCCAGAATAGTTCGAAAAATGGAGTTGTGCCGCGGATGCCCGATGCTAACTCGGCTGACGTGGACGCATACGTGATCCAATCCGCCACGATTCCGGCGAAAAATCCCGCTACGCCAAGATTCAGGTGCATACGGCGTAACAGACGAAAAACGAAGTAACCCGCAAAAGAGCCCATGATGCCCATCGACATGACATTGGCTCCGAGCGTGGTTATTCCCCCGTGAGACAAGAAGAGTGCCTGAATCAGTAGTGCCACGGCCGCAACGACGACGCTGATCCAGGGGCCCAGCAGGATTGCCGAGATTGCCGTTCCGCACGGGTGCGAACAGGTGCCTGCAGTCGGCACGGGGATAGGCATACAGGAGATGACAAAGACCACTGCGGTGATGAGTCCTACCAAAGGCTTGAATGAAATTTCCTCTTTGGCCGCAACCCGCAGTTTCCGAATCCCCAGGGCGAGAAACGGAATCATCATCAAGTACCAAAAAAGCGCCCAGTTGAACGGCAGTATCCCCTCGGAGATGTGCATGGCGTGCACCGGGGCAGCGCAAACGATCGGAATCAGGAATATCACGACAAGAAACGACTTCATAAACCCTCCTGCAGATATACTGCAAAACGAAAAAGCCCCAGCTTTCTAAAGAGAAAGGTGGGGCACGGAATACGTCGGATGCACAGACGAATTTCGGCGCCTCTCCCACGAAGGCCCTACTCGAATAATCAACAGGCAGGTCTCCTGACTCACGGGTCACTTTACTCGCCGCGCCTTCCCGATGGTCAATCAGTGGCGTTTCTGCGGCTTTCATCACCGTTTACAGTTGCGGGGCAGCGAGGGATTTTCACCCTCTTCCCAATTATCCCTTTCCCTGCATGTAGCAATACGAGGAAAGAGAACCTGTTGATGGTTATTAAATTGTGGCGGTAGATTTACCCTGTTTGACCGGAGATGTCAAAGAAAACTTCTACAGGTTGAGGTGGTGAATAGGCAACCTTACTCGAATAGACCTTCGAGTTGTACCGGGAAAGTTTTATGGTAAGCTCTCCGGGTCGCAATTGTGGGTGGAAACTGTTTTCAGAGGGATTGAGAGGGTGGTAGGAGGGTTTCTTTGAGATTAAGCGCAAGGAATAAATTGTTGTTCAGGATGCCGAGAAGGACCGCGGTCGGGCCGATAATGGATTCCATCTGCACCCTTCTTGAGCGCATCATAACCTTGGAAACCCCGGAGTCTGCACTATGAGTGACGTTAGAGCTGACAGCCTCCCCAAACATTCCGATGCCAGGACGGTTCAAAACGCCCTGGACGCCCTCGGCAGCACAAAGAAAAAAAACCTCCTGGCACGCATGTTTCCTTTTATGGGACCGGCGTTCATCGCGAGCATTGCCTATGTCGATCCAGGCAATTTTGCCACCAATATCCAGGGCGGCGCCCAGTTCGGTTACCTGCTCATCTGGGTCATAGTCGCAAGTAATCTGATGGCGATGTTGGTCCAGGCCCTGTCCGCAAAACTTGGCCTGGTTACCGGGTTGAACCTCGCGGAGCATTGCCGCGAGCAGTTTCCAAAGCCCGTGGTTATTACCATGTGGGTCCTGATGGAAATCGTCGCCATGTCGACAGACCTGGCTGAATTCCTCGGGGCCGCCCTGGGGTTCCAACTTATGATGGGGGTGCCGCTATTGGTCGGGGGGGTGCTGACCGGGGTTGCCACCATGCTCATCCTTGGCTTGGAGCGCTACGGCTTTCGCCCTTTCGAGGCGGTGATCTCCTCGATGGTCGCCATGATCGCGCTCTGTTACCTTGCCGAAATTTTCATCGCCAGGCCGGATTGGGGGCTTGTGCTGCACAACACCTTCGTGCCGCGTTTTTCGGGCGGCGAAAGCGTGTTCCTTGCCTGCGGCATACTTGGCGCAACGGTCATGCCGCATGCGATCTTCCTGCATTCGGCCCTCATGCAGGGTCGCATCGTGGTGCGCGACCAAGCACGCATGAAGAGCCTGTACCGATTTGAAATCGGCGAGGTCCTCATCGCCATGGGGGTCGCCAGCTGCGTCAACGCTGCCATGCTGATCATGGCGGCGGCCACCTTCCACTCGACCGGGCATAGCTCCATCGCCACCATAGAGGAGGCCTACCGCACCCTTGAGCCCCTCCTTGGGAGCGCCTCAAAATGGATCTTTGGACTTTCCCTTCTGGTCTCGGGCTTGTCATCCTCGGCGGTTGGAACCGGTGCCGGGCAAGTGATCATGCAGGGATTTCTCAAGAGACATATCCCGATCTGGATTCGCAGGCTGGTCACAATGGCTCCTTCGCTCGTGGTGATCGGCATCGGACTGGATCCGACCAAGACCTTAGTTATGAGCCAGGTGGTCTTGAGCTTCGGGCTTCCCTTTGCCATCATTCCGCTCGTGATGTTCACCCGCCGCGCTGATATAATGGGGCAGATGGTCAATAAACAGGTCACGACGATTGCCTCCGGTCTCATCGCTGCCATCATCGTAATCCTCAACATCTACCTTATCTACAAGACAGCAGTCCCCGGGTGATCTCATGTTCAAGCATATCCTAGTCCCGCTTGATGGTTCCTTGCTGTCCGAAGCCGCACTTCCGGCGGCCATTTTTCTGGCGAAAAAGCTCCAGGCGCGCATTACCCTCATGCACGTCATGGAAAGAAACGCGCCCGATAAGGTGCACGGTCAGCCTCACCTCAAGCACCAGCTGGATGCCGAGCACTACTTGAAGGAGCTCGCAAAACGCTCTTTCCCGGAAGGGATCCGGGTCGATTGCCATGTACACACCAACGAAGTCGATGATGTAGCCGGCAGCATCGTGGCACACGCGGACGAGCTGGCGCACGATCTGGTTATCATGTGTTCCCATGGCCGGGGTGCCGCGCTCCATCTGTTCCTGGGAAGCATCGCTCAGAGCGTCATTGCGCACGGGTCGCGGCCCGTCCTCATCACCCATCCAGACGAGCAGGGACGCCCCTCTTCCTTTTTCTGTCGTCATATCCTCGTTCCCATGGATGACAATCCTGAACATGCCGAGGCACTGCCAGTCTCCAAGGACCTGGCCCGGGCCTGCAGAGCGACCCTGCATCTTGTCACCGTGATACCGGAACTGGCAACCCTTTCGGGCGACAAGGCGGTAGCGAGCAAGATGCTTCCCGGGACGACTTCTCAAATTCTGGAACTGACAACTCTGGATGCCGAAAAGCATTTCCAGGCATTGGAGTCTGGCTTGCGGCAGGAGGGGTTCGAGGCGAGCGCACATGTTCTGCGCGGAGATCCTGCAAGCGTCATCGTGGAAGCTGCAGTGAGGGCGCAGATCGATCTGATTGTAGTCAGCACTCACGGGAAAACAGGGATGGATGCCTTCTGGTCAGGGAGTGTAGCCCATAGGATTTGCAGTCAGTCCCGGATTCCGCTTTTGCTCATACCGATAGGGAAATCGTAGCTGGTACCTGACAAGTGCCAGGACATCGGTTACCCGGATGTGCCAAGACATCGGTTACCTTCATTAGAGATATAGGCTACGATGTTCTCCATGATTTCAAAGGAGAACATCCGCATGGAAGAGGATCTCAGGAAACAAGCTGTTCAACGTCACCTGGCCGGCCGCACAAGTTCGGAGAATGCCGATCTGTCGCCGCTTTTGAATCTCTCTATGGTTTTGGAGTCTTCAACCACTCAGAGCCCCTGCCAGATAAACCAGCCGCCTACGAGCGCTATGACTGTCCCGCTCACGCGCTTGGCCCAGAGAGAGAAATTCACCACTCCGCGGGCCTTGACGAACCCCTCGACGAAACCGGTGAAGGTACCGGCCAAGAGCATGAGCAGGCAGTGGCCGATGGCGTAACAGAAGAGCAGGCCGACCCCGTAGAGCACTTGCCCCTTGCTGGCAACTAAGGTGAGAAGTACGACTAGTACCGGTGTTGCACATGGTGAGGAGACGACACCAAAGAAAAGCCCCAGTAGGAAGGCTCCGATAAGTCCGCTCTGTTTAGGCCTGTAGTCGCGTTTGATCAGCAGGGGGATTTCATACAGTCCCATCAACTGTCCGCCCATGACCAGTGCAATCGCACCGGCGATCAGATACCATGGACCCCCAAGCGTGCCGAACATGGTACCCAGCAACCCAGCCGCCGCGCCGAACAGGGTGAAAGTCAGCGACAACCCAAGAATGAAGGCCAGCGAATAGCGAAAAGCTTTCCAGCGGTCACCATCACTATAGCCTCCAACGAAGCCGACAACCAGAGGAATTGTGGCCAGCACGCAGGGAGATGCGGAGGAGATGACCCCAGCCAGGAATACAGCACCAAAGGCGATCAGCGGGTACAGTGTGATGATCTGCTCGATGTTGTCGAGAAAGCTCATTTGAGTCCTGCCGCCCTCAGCTCCTTGACAATCTCCGCTTTTTCCATGAAACCAACGTGGCGTTTGACCTCTTTACCCTGAGCGTTGAAGAAGACCTGAGTGGGAATCATCTGGATACGGAACTTTTCAGCGGCAGCCTGGTTTTCATGCACATCGATGAAGAGCACTGAAGCCTTGCTGCGATATTCGGAGGACAAGGACTCGAGGATGGGTGCCATCTTCTTGCAGGGGATGCAGGTGCGGGCTCCGAGGTCGATGACCGTCGGCTTCCCCGAAGAAAGGGACTGCCGCACGGATGTATCGGTAGCTGAGGGGAGTTCGGCCTGGGCGGCACCGGCAAGTAAAAGAGTAATGGCAAAAGCTGTTACTAACTTTTTCATGGGTTTCCTCTCGGGGTTGTTGAAATGGATAGTTGGGAATGATGTCCTACAGCATCCCCATGATCTCGCCCACGGACACAAGCTTGCCGGAGAATTTAACCTGACCGTCGATCACCAGCGCAGGCGTGCTCATAACGCCATATTTCATAATTGAAGGGATGTCCTCCACCTTTACCACCTCGGCGCTCTTGCCGCTTTCGTCCAGGGCTTTCTTCACGTTCTCAAAGAGGGCTTTGCACTTGGCGCAGCCGGTGCCGAGAATCTCGATTTTCATGGTTGGGTCTCCTCTTGTTCGGTTGTCTTTTAGTGTTACCTCGGATTGATCGTATGCTAAAGAATCGCGTTGAACAGGTAGCCGACAATGACAATTGCCGTCGCCACAATGCCGAAGAAAGTGACGAGGAGCGGCTTCTTCAGGACGTTGCTGAGAATGATCGCTTCCGGCAGCGACAAGGCGGTGACCGCCATCATGAAGGCCAGCACTGTGCCGATGGCCATTCCCTTCTCCATCAGGGCATGGACGATGGGGATTACCCCGGCGGCGTTACTGTAGAGGGGCACTCCCAGCGCCACAGCCACCGGCACCGCAAAGACATTGTCCCGTCCAGCCCAGCGGGCCAGGAAGTCTGCCGGGACGTATCCATGGATGAAGGCACCAAGGCCGACACCAACTACCACGTAGGGCCAGATCTTTTTCAGCAGTCCCAACGTGTACTCACGCGCATAGTCGAGTTTCTCACGGAAGGTCATCACCTTGATCTCTGCGCTACCGACCTGCATCTCCCAGACATAGTCCTGTACGTACTTCTCCATCTTCAGTTTGCCAATTACGATGCCCGCAACGATGGCGACCAGCAGGCCGGTGCCGATGTAGATCAGGGCGATCTTCCATCCAAAGAGCCCCCAGAGCATGATCAGCGCGACCTCGTTTACCATTGGCGAAGAGATAAGGAACGAGAAGGTCACGCCCAACGGAACACCGGACTCGACAAAGCCGATGAAAAGCGGCACAGCCGAACAGGAGCAGAAGGGGGTGACAATGCCAAGTAGCGCCGCCAGGACATTGCCGACGTACTCTTTTTTCCGGGAAAGCAATCGCTTGGTTTTTTCGGGAGGAAACGATGATCGGATGACCGCTACCACAAAGATGATCGTGGTTAGCAACAGGAAGATCTTCAGTGTGTCGTAGATGAAGAAATCGAGTGCCTCGCCCGAACGGGAACCGGGGATTAGGCCAACGAGGGTAAAGGCGATGGTATCTGCGAAGCTTTTTAGCATGGCAGGCTCCATGAGCATCTGATTGATTACTCATCCATGATGACAAAAAAATTACTCGATCAGACGGCTTTTAGTAGGTCATGCCGCCCGTAAATCTCAAGTTTTACGATCCCAGTGACAAGATCCATAACCTCAAGGATCTCAGGATGCTTTATAGCATAGTAAATCTTCAGCCCATCTTTGCGACGCGAGAGCACACCGGCGGCGAGCATCATGTTCAAGTGGCGGGAAGTGTTGGACTGCTCCTCGCCGATGGCTGGGAAAATCTCGCAGACGCAGCGCTCGCCATCGCGAAGAAAATCGATTATTTTCAAACGAGTAGGTTGGCCAAGGGCCTTAAGTATCTCTGCGCGTAATTCGATAAGCTCTTTCATAGGTCCTCGTTAGTATATGACTGTATAGTCATATACCCCTAGAGCGGTAGCTTGTCAAATTTTATTTTGGGGATATTTGTCGCCGTCTTGGGGGAGACCCTGATCAGCAACTTCACCAAATGGCCGCCTCAGGTCGCATGCGACAAGGCCCCGCTGAAACCAACGGGGCCTTAGGATGATTCGGTCCAAACTGAAGCCTTCAGTTACCCGCAGCAGGAAGGTGCCTACCCTTTGGCGCCGGAGCAACCTCCAGTCCTGCAATCAGGGATCTGGTTCAGTACCTCCGAAGAAAATTTCATCATAGCGCTCATGGCACCCTTTTCGACCATGTGGCCAGTTTCTATTGCGGCCCGTATCGACTCGTCATCGATTCCCAGTTCCCGGGCCTTTTCCACATGGTAGGTGAGGCAGGGCTGACAGTGGGCTCCGACAGATGCCCCGATGGCAATCAGTTCTTTTGTTCTCTCGTCCATGGTGCAGTCCTCCCTTCGGTGAGTTGATCCACCCTCACAGGAACGATTTAACGTCAGCAGCAGCCAGGGCCACATCCGCAGGCGGATTTCTTCTTCTCGCCCAGCGCGACTTCAATACCCGCCTCCTTCAGGGCAGCCTGTAGTAGCTCGTTGCCGGGATAGCTGCCTTTGGTGAGCAGTTTCCCGTCAGAGAAAACCAAGGGCAGGCACTCTGGCCCGTCATTCTTGAGGAGTTCGGCCACGGTCGTGTTGGCAACAAAGGCCTGAGGCTCAGCGGAAAGTCCAAAGCGCTGAACAGTCACCTCGGGAGCCTGCTTCTGTATTTGCCGAAGGGAATCCTGGATGCGAACCAGTTCAGGATCAACGCTCGGGCCGCAGACTCCGGTAGGGCAGCACATTGCGGGGTCGTAGATTTCGATCTTCATGGGGGCCTCCTTTTAAGTATGGTGGTTATGCTTCCTTCGCGGAAGAAGATGTTAAAAGAGGTCTGTCGGGTCAGCTTGCCATGGGATCAGGAAGGTCGGGGCTCCTTGACGCACGACTTCGTCGATATAGCGGTATTCCTGAGCGCGGCGTTGCACTAGTGTTGGGTCGCTCACCTTCAGAGGGGCGAGGCTCTGGTTGATGATCCAGCCGGCCGGCTCGATTCCGGCCCGTCGCAGGTCTGACTGGAGCGCTATTGCCTCATGAACCGGGGTAGCCTCGGGCAGTGTCACCACGAATACCTTGGTGAAATCATGATCGCGCAGCCGCGGCAGCAGCTGACGTACCGCCTCCGGGACCTTGATCAGGGAGCGGGAGACCTCCCGGTGATACGATTCTGCGGCGTCCAGGAGCAGTAGGGTGTGTCCGGTGGGCGCGGTGTCGATTATGACAAAGCTGTCGGCACCATCCGCAACCACCTTGGCGAAAGCCCGGAAGACTGCAATCTCCTCGGTGCAAGGCGAGTGTAGATCTTCCAGCAAAAGCGCCCGAGACTCGTCGTCCAGATCCGCCCCGACGGTACTGAGCACCTCCTCGCGGTAAGCCGCGGTTTCGACCTGCGGGTCGACCCGGCTCACACGCATTCCGGCGGGTGCTTCACCGAGCGTCAGTGCGACATGTGCCGCTGGGTCTGTAGTGGTCAGGTGCACTCGCTTGCCCAGGCGAGCCAACGCTGTGGCGATTGTCACCGCCAGCGTCGTTTTTCCTACGCCGCCTTTCCCCATGGCCATGATCACCCCTCCCGGCAGGGTCGCCAGAATGTCCAGCAGGTTTGCAAGGGGCTGCACTGAAGGGGGCATCTCTTTGACTCTCGCGGCGGCACAGGTTCCCACTCCAGAGGCAAGGAATCCTCGCAACGCCGGGATGCCGATAAGTTCGGTCCCGCGCAGCGGCAACTCAGTCTTTGGCATCATGGTCAGAGCCTGCGGCATTGCAGCCAGTGCTTGCCTGCTGCGGTCATGCAGTGCCAAGGCTACGGGATCTCCCGAATCGCTCAGGGAGAAGACGCCATTCAGCACCAGATGCTGGTTGGCGACTCCCAGCTCCCGAAGTTCGGCCGAAGCACGCGCCGCTTCGGTCAAGGGGGCGCCGCCAGGGCGGCTGACTACGACTACCAGGGTTTGCACTGGGTCGGCCAAGGAACGCCGAGTGTTCTCGTAGAGAAGGTGATGGGCCTTCAAGCCGGCCAAGGGACCGAGGCAGGAGGTGCCCCCAACGTTGGTGTCGATGAAATCGCTCCAGGCCGCCGGAAGGGAGAGGAGGCGAAGGGTATGGCCGGTCGGGGCGGTGTCGAAAACGACGTGGTCAAAACGCTCGACCGCGGCCGGATTCCCCATTAAGGTCGCAAACTCGTTGAAGGCGGCAATCTCCACCGTGCAGGCACCGGAGAGTTGTTCTTCCATGCTACGCACGGCGGCATCAGGCAACACACCACGATAAGGACCCACGATTTGCTCCCGGTAGGCCGCGGCAGCCTGGACCGGATCGACGTTTAGCGCAAAAAGGCCGGGTACATCGGGCACCTGTACAGGTTCTGCACTCAGGGAGACCCCCAGCACCTCGTCCAGATTTGAGGCAGGATCAGTGCTCACTAGCAGAACCCGCTTGCCTTGGTCTGCCAGGGCAATGGCGGTGGCGGCCGACGTAGTCGTCTTGCCTACGCCCCCCTTACCGGTGAAAAACAGGTTCTTTGGTACATTTTGGAGATAGCTAAGCGACATAAACATCCTTTACCGCATCGCGGAACTGCTGACTCTCGACTTGCCTTGAAGTACCGGCTCTCAGCTGAAAATTCTCTTCCTATGTTATCGAGGGAATCCAGCTTTCCACCTTGGCCTTGATATCGTCCCGAATCTTCCTGATGGCCTGTAGTTTCTCCTCGTCGCTCCCCTGTACTGCCGACGGGTCGGGGAAGCCCCAGTGCATTCTGGTGGTATGCCCAGGGAAGATAGGACACCTCTCTGCGCTAGCTTCATCGCAGACGGTAATGGCATAGCTGAACATTGCTCCCTTCTTGAAAAATTCGAAAACGTCCTTGACCTTATTTCCCGAGATGTCGATGCCGATCTCGTTCATGACCTGGACAACATAGGGATTAAGGGTGCCCGGTTCGATCCCAGCGCTCTTGGCTTCGAATCTGTCTCCACCGAGGTGGTTCAGGAAAGCTTCAGCCATCTGGCTTCTCGCGCTGTTGTGAATGCAGACGAACAGTACCTTGATTTTGCTTTTCATCATCCTCTCCTCTACCGTGCGTTGGCCGTTACGAAATACCGGCGTTGGAACCAGAAAGCCACGTTTACCAAACCTATCATTACCGGGACTTCAACCAATGGGCCGATTACTGCGGCGAAGGCCGCGCCGGAGTTGAGACCGAAGACAGCAACGGCCACCGCGATTGCCAGCTCGAAGTTATTGCTCGCTGCGGTGAAGGCGAGGGTCGTGGTCTTGGAGTAGTCTGCGCCCAGCCGCTTCCCCATCCAGAAGGAAACCAGGAACATCACCACGAAATATATCAGCATCGGAATGGCTATGCGCACCACGTCAAGCGGCAGTTGAACGATAAGGTTCCCCTTCAGGCTGAACATGACGACGATGGTGAAAAGCAGGGCTATCAGGGTGATGGGGCCGATGCGCGGCACGACTTCCCGGTGGTAGCGTTCCACCCCCATGCTCTTCACCCCGAGGTAGCGGGTAGCCGCACCGGCCAGACAGGGGATGCCGAGGTAAATAAAGACGCTTTGAGCTATCTGGGAGATGCTGACCTCCACGAGGCTTCCTGACAGGCCGAAGAGGGGAGGGAGTACCGTGATGAAGAACCAGGCGTACACGCTGTAGAAAAGGACCTGAAAGATGCTGTTGAAGGCAACCAAGCCGGCGGCGTACTCGGTGTTCCCCTTGGCTAGGTCGTTCCAGACGATGACCATGGCGATGCAGCGGGCCAGGCCGATCATGATAAGCCCGACCATGTATTCAGGCTTATCGGGAAGCAGGGTGATTGCGAGCACGAACATGAGCACCGGGCCGATCAGCCAATTCTGTATCAAAGAAAGCCCCAGGATTTTCTTATTACGGAAGACCTCGGGCATCTCCTCGTACCTAACCTTGGCGAAGGGGGGGTACATCATTAGGATAAGGCCCGCGGCGATGGGAATGTTGGTCGTGCCCACCTGAAAACGGTTGATGAAGCCCTCTACTCCGGGTACCGCCCAACCGAGGCCCACCCCGAGTGCCATGGCGGCAAAGATCCAGAAGGTGAGCCAGCGGTCGAGGAACGAGAGTTTTTTTGAAATGCCTTCGGACATGTTGCAATGCCTCCATCGTTATTGGCGGTCTGGCGTGGAATGCCTGTGACCTGTTTGTCAAAAAAATATCCTTGCAATATTCGCCTTACCGGATATAGTTGGGCAAATTTTTTTTAGGCGCAGCGGTTCCCTTCACCGAAATCAGCAAGCACCTTGCGATCCTCAGCCGAAACCCCGGTATTGAGCAACTGATTTCTCAAGATGGGGATCAACTCTGCCTGAGCTGTGCCATCAGCCCGGATCGAATAGTAGATCCAGAGGCCGCACCGGCGATCATTTACCCACTTGGCTTTCCTTAGATAGCCCAGGTGCCGGGAGATCGTGGACTGGGGAAGCTTCAGTGCCGCGATGATGTCGCAGACGCAGAGTTCTCCCTCGGCGAGCAGCAGTGCCAGGATACGGAGGCGGGTTTCGTCGGCCAGGCCTTTATAGAGCAGAACGTTTTCTTTCATGGGGTAAATATATCCGCTTATGTGGATATAGTCAAGGCGACTTTTATAGAAAGTGCAGGTCTCATTTTTGAGGGTTGGTTACTATTTTGGAGGAGGTTATGCGGATGAAAAGAGCTCTTGTCGTAAGCGGCTTGCTGCTGATCGGGTCCGTGGTGATGGCTGCGGAACCGAATCTCGTGGAGCTGCACAAAAATGCGGCTACGATGTCGAACAAGCAATGCCTGAAATGCCACGCGAAAATCCTTACTGAGAAGACCGCAAACAAGAAGTACAAGACCATGCACCGGTTGCACCTGGAGTCGAAGCTGGAGACCCCGAAGAAGTGCGTCGAATGCCATGCTTCGGTGGATCTTCGGGAGGGTTCGGCCGGAGCGCTGCGTAAGCAGGTCGATCCGCAGCTCTGCGCCGGATGTCATGACGGCGGCATGAAAGGCGCCAAGAAGCTTTTTGAATAACCTACAGGAGGAAGCAGATGAGTGATGAACGCATAATTCTCAATGAGGAGCAGGACCTGTACGAGAAACTCACCGGCATGAGTTTCTCCCGCCGCTCCTTCCTGAAGTGGACTTCGGGGCTTGCCGGAGCCGCCATCGCGAGCGGCCTCCTGTGGGACGACAAACTCGGCCTTTTCCGGGAAGCAAACGCCCAGGAAAAGGCTGCAGGCCAGGGAACCTGGGTCTATTCGACCTGCCACATGTGCGGTGGTTCGACCGGAATCAAGGTCCATGTGGTGGACGGCAAAGTGGTGAAGATCGAACCGAACGGGAATAACCCGATCGGTGTGGCGAACGTCTCCACCGATTATGCCGCACTGAAGGAGTTTGGCGGCAGGATGTGCGCCAAGGGGAACTCCGGCGTCAGGTCTCTCTACGATCCCGACCGACTGAAAACTCCCATGAAGCGGATCGGCCCGAAGGGGTCGGGCAAGTGGAAGGCCATCTCCTGGGAGGAGGCCCTTGACGACGTGGCCAAGAACTTCCTGAAGATACGTGAAAAGTACGGCCCAGAGGCACTGGTATGGTGTACCGAAGATGCCTCATTCACCGATATGCAGGCCGACTTCAACATGCTCTACGGCTCCCCCAACTTCTCCATGCACTCCAATACCTGCGACGTGGCGCGAAAGGCATCGTTCAAGCTGGTAATGGGAGACGACCGTCCGCTGGCCGACTTCGCCAACACCAAGTACGCACTGGTCTTCGGGTGGAACCTTCTGGCGGCGACCAAGTGGGCGCATCTCCCCGGAGTCTGGAACCTGGGCAGGGCCAGAGGCGCCAAGATGGTCTACGTGGACCCCTACTACAACCAGACTGCGGCCAAGGCTGACGAGTGGGTTCCTATCAGACCCGGGACGGATGGTGCCTTCGCCCTGGCTCTGGGACACGAGATCGTCAAGAATGGCTGGCACGACGCCGAGTTCATAAAAGAGTACACCCTCGGCTTCGACAAGTACGCGGAGCTGGTGAAAGACAAGACCCCGGAATGGGCCGAAAGGATCACCTCGATTCCCGCCGACACCATTCGCCGGATCGCCAAGGAACTCGCCGCCACCAAGCCTACGGTCGTCGACGTCTGGAGCGGCCCTGGGCACCACACCAACGCGACCGACGGCGGCAGGGCGATTGCCATGCTTCCGGCTCTCCTGGGGCAATACGACAAGCCGGGCACCATGCTGAGCCGTGTCGCCAAGGGCGGCAAACGGCGGGCCTTCAACGTAGATAAGCCCAAGGCGCCGAGAGTCGACGGTTTGGGGACCAAGTACCCTTTTGCCCACGGCTCCGGCATCTACACCGAGATCAGGGACTCCATCATCAGCGGCAAGCCTTACCAGATCAAGGCCGCCATGTTCATGTTCCAGAACTTCGTAATGTCGGTCCCCAACACCAAGAAAAACATCCAGGGACTGGAGAAGCTCGAGTACACGGTCGTCATGGACACCATGCTGAGCGAGACGGCGAAGCTCGCGGACATCATTATCCCCGGTAGCCACTACCTGGAGCGCTGGGAGGTCAACGTGAACTGGGTCACCTTCCCGGCTACCGCCATCCGGCGCCCGGCGGTCAAGTCGGTGATCAACGGCATGACCGAGCAGGAATTCATCCTGGCGCTTGCCCAGCGCATGGGGCTCAAGGACAAGGACGGCAAGACCCTTCCCAAGACCTATCCGGAGTACATCGACGACCAGCTCAAAAACGGCCCCATTGGCAAGAGCCTTGATGAGATGATGGCCCTGCCCGGCGGCGTTTATGTAACCGGCCAAACAGTCTACGACAAGTTCAAAAAAGACGGGTTCAAGACCCCGTCCAAGAAGATCGAGTTCTTCTCCGAACAAATGGCCAAGAAGGGCCTCAATCCGCTCCCCGATTTCGTTGAGCCCATTTACAAGCCCACGTCGGACTTCCCTCTCTACCTGATCAACTTCAAGCAGGCCGAGCACACCCATTCTCGGACCTTCAACAACGACTGGCTCATGGAGATGAAACCGGACAACCCGCTCATCATCAACTCGGTGACCGCAACCAAGATGGGCCTGAAGGATGGCGACCCGATCTGGTTGGAGTCTCCCTACGCCAAGGCCAAGGCGACCATCCAGATGTCCGAGCGGATTCATCCCGAGGTGGTCGCCCTGCATCACGGTTACGGGCATACCGGTTTCGGCAAGATAGCGCAGGGGGCCCTGAACAAGACGAATGAGTGGTGCCCCGCCGGGACCAACGACGGCCAGTTCCTGGCCGGTGTCTCGGAGATCACCTCTGGCATGGCGGTTCACAAAGAGATCGGCGTCAAGATAATTAAGGCTTAGGGAGGAGAAATAGATGACTAAGAACCCGAACCAGGTTGGTTGGTACTATAATGAAAACAACTGCGTCGCCTGCCGCGCCTGCGAGGCGGGGTGCAAGCAGGAATTCGATCTTCCCGTAGGTATGAAGCGGCGGCGGGTAATCGTGAAGGAGGAAGGGAAGTATCCTAACGTTCACGCCCGCTACATCTCCGCAGCCTGCAATCACTGTACGGAGCCTTCTTGCCTGAAGGCTTGCCCGGTGGGAGCCATCACAAAGGAAGATCAGTTCGGGGTGGTCCTTATCAACCAGGACAAATGCATCGGATGCCAGCGCTGCAAGGCCGCCTGCCCCTATGGCGCACCGACCTTTAACGAGAAGAAAAAGAAGATGGACAAGTGCACCCTGTGCATCCACCGCCTGAAAGACGACCTGCCGCCTGCCTGTGTCAGGACCTGCATGGGCTACGCGCTGTGGCATGGCAAGATGTCCGACATCGTGGCCCAGAACACGCCGCAGGAGGTTTTCCGGAGACCGCTTAAGGATGCGCTTCCCGGCTTTGCGGATCCCAAGCTAACCACCCCCTCAATTAAATTCTCGGAAAACAAGTAACAAGGAGGACGAATGGGCGGAGAGATTCCGCCCATTCGACTATTGCCAATGAAAAACATATTTGCGCGCGGACACCTGTTCGCTTTGTTGGGCAGCATGTATCTTTGCAAACCAACCAGGGAGGCCCTGGCAAACTGGCGGCAGTTGCTCGATCAGGATCCACTTGAAGGTGCTAAAGAGTTACAACAGGCTCTTGCTGCCATCGACCTCGACTCTGAGCAGGAGATTGACGACCTGCTCTGGGAGTACACCAGGCTCTTCATTGGTCCGGGTCATCTGCCGTGCCCCCCATGGGAATCTGTTTATACGTCACCCAAACGTCTCATGATGCAGGAGGCATATGTTGAGGTCCGCGAGTTCTACTTTCGGGTTGGGATTGAGGTCGGCAGTGAGGACGTCATGCCCGATCATATCGGTGCTGAACTGAATTTCGCTTCCTTCCTTATTGAAAGGATCGCAAAGGAACCAGAAATGCAGGCCCAGTACGGGGCGCTGGCTGAAGAGTTTTTGACGAGTCATTTGCGCAATTGGGCTCCTCGCTTCGCAGCGAACATGGAAGAGGCGTCCGAATCTCCTTATTACAGCTCTCTCGCGAAAACCTTGAGAGAAACCATTACATGACGTCAGGCCTCATCCGGGCAACAGGATCTTCATGGTCGAGAGATGCTGCTATTGCCGCCGATTGACATGGATTTTTGCATTGTTGTCAATCGGCTTGCAAAATTGACCCACCATAGGCGTCCAAAATTGACCCACCCCAGCGAGTGTTTTTAACCCTTTTTTCTCGTCTTAATTCTCCAGCTATCGTTCCCCGTTTCGAGGATCTCGCA
>Ga0316217_10002934_pt1 | contig 20053 bp, 18 predicted proteins | sample 1anoAmetaG_FD_203633 | JGI IMG/M metagenome (GOLD analysis project Ga0316217, IMG submission 203633) | Freshwater microbial communities from Trout Bog Lake, Wisconsin, USA - 1anoA | ecosystem: Environmental > Aquatic > Freshwater > Lake > Hypolimnion/Profundal zone | place: USA: Wisconsin...
GCATTTGAGCCGAAACGCACTATTTCGGCCAAGCCAACTCTGAATTCGAAGGCAGATGTGAGTGACAACAGATAGGAACTTTCGCTCCAAAGAGATTATGAGTTATTTATGCTGATGAAGTACAAAAGGGTCATTCCGATGAGAAGGGCGAAAAGTGTAAGTGAGGCAATAAAAGCACAGGTGATTGCACTAGCGGGAAGTGCTCTCTAAGTAGTATTGAAAGCATTAATTAGGATGAGTCTGTGTTAGTGTAAAAGTACCTTTTAGATTCACTGTCAGTCGTCCCAAGCATGGAGTTTTGGTCACTTGCTTGAGGGTTTCCTCTTTTCTAGTTGGATTAAACCAATTCGTCTTAGGATCCTGTGGCTGAATGGAAGCTTGTATCTTTTTAGTTGAGTTATATTTGGTTGGAGTGCATTTGGCTCTATCTGATATTTAGTTTTAGCTATAGATTACCAGCCTTGTTATGAAAGGAAGGTTAACTTTCTATTTTCTCTTACAGCTAGCCCAAATGATTGCTGATAAGCGAATGATCTTCATTCAGCTCAAAGATTTAGGCAACATTCGTAAATTAGTTGAGGACTTATCTTAGGAATTCTTTGCCCATCAGCTCTTAACGAGTTGACAACACTTCAACTAGTTGCACCTCGAATTATGAAGTCTTCATTTTTGAGTACTTGAAGCTCACCTTGAAAGCCTTGAGCTTCTTTGGGTCGATATCAACCAAGAAGGCCTTGAATAGCTCTGTAAAGTATTAGTAGTGTTAAGAGCGTGAAGTTTCCTTTCCACTGGAAAGAGACGCAGTTGATATAAGACTCATGGATGAAGTCTTTGTTTTGTAGCTCATAGATGTGTAAGTTGCGTCTCTGGCATGTCTGAATTTCTCCTGCAGATAGTCTTCTTGCTCTGTATATATCAATACGCCTTCAAATATTTTGGAGAGCTGGTTTTCTTCCCAATTCTCTAAAATTTGGTTGAGGGCTGGCAATATTTTGTATCCACAGATGCGAGATGTTTTCCAGACCTACTCTCTGAGTGTTTTTGAAAAGATCCTACGGTATAGGGCTTCAGTTATTTCTTAGATTCTACCGTTTTTGCCGATTATGATGAACTCTGAGCTAGTATCCGCAGGGGCTATGAGTGCTGAAGCCCCAAATTAGTTGGCAAGAAGATGCTATGTTTTGAGTTGGACGTTGAAGGGGAAAATGAACTTTTTTTTGTTTTTGCCGAAAACCATCCTGTTTTTGGATTTTAGTAGCTTTATACGACCTTTGTCGACAAAATTTGAGAGAAATTTTGCATGGTATTTGCCGAAAAGGGTGGGCATGAAGAGATTTATGTTGAACCCTAGCATTTCTTAACGAGCGTAACCAAAATAGTCTGGAATATTCTTAGTCATTTTTATTATTTTCCCTCTTTACTCAATAAGATCACAGTAGATAATGCCCTTCTACTCCGAAACGTTGTCTCCTTCCGCCCGAACCAACAGCCGCTTCTTCAATGCGTGCTGACCTGAAAGTTTTTTCAGTTCAACCTCCCTCGATCTATAGACCTACAAATGTTTGTAAAAGATGTACATTGACAAAGAAACTGAGGGGTTTTAAGAATACTAAACAGCCAAGACTTATAGCATCTTGTCGATTTTGGCCTTAAGTTACTTCAACTTCTATGCCTCGGCCTATACCTGGCTCATCTTCACATTCGAATAGGTAAAGATATCGAGGAAGTTTATATGTGCTGTGATTGCCTATTTGATCAATCCTGCCAGATTTCCAATCGACTCCTCAGCAGAAATCACTTTGAGCAGGTCAAGTTGCTGGTTTTGCACCTTATTTTTGAAAAATATCTGGTCAAAGCACTCTCGTGATATTTAGATCAGATTTTAGACCTACAGCTTGATAGTGGTTGGTAGTTTCTCCTTCTTTAGGATCATTAGTTCGTAATAGCCTTTGAAAGGTTTGCGTGCGATTTCGATAAGCAGGTAGATGTTAAGTACTTTAAGCCGAGTCTCCTTGCCAAAGATTTCAGTCCCATCCGCTAGAATTTTGAGCATTTCTTTCAAATAGATTAAGCTTTCTTTGTCCTCATCATCTCTCCTGCTCTTGCATATGCAGCGAGTTTCTTAACATTTGAGTTTGTGCAGAAATACTACTTCTCTGAATTATTGCCAAAAGTGTTCGTAGTTGTTCTTTTTCCCTTAGAGGTGCCTCTACCGCTCTATGAAGGATTGCACCAAAATTTTTATTTGGTTTTAGATGCGCACTAAAGGTAATTCTTCACTATATTAAAGGTTTCCCTCTCCTTTCTACTCTGCTCCCTTAGCGTTTGCAAGCATCTTTCTCCAAATCGAAGTAACTACAGCCCCTGAAAGCATCCATGAGGTGAAGACTCCTGCAAAAAGTATCAAAATGGTGTTCAAGGGATTTCCCAAGAGATTGATATTGATTAAAGAAAAGTTTTGGAGAATGATGAGGAAGCTAAAGTAGAAAGTAAAAAGAGCAAAAAAGACTCTAATTTTCTGAGGGAGCTCGTATTAGCAGTGATTGAAAAGGCTGAACACCTCATAAGCAGACCTGATTAGACAAAAGAGAATGCTATAAAAAGGGCCTGCGACTCTTAGCGCCAGAATAGCCAAAGGCATCAGCAAACTGCCGGTATAGGATACTATCCTACGATTGCAAAAGTCCATCTCTCTGAATTTAAGTGACTCATTTATGAGCTAATGGAACAGAATGAAAGCAAGGTGGAAAGGGAGGTTGGCAAAGGCAGCCACCCTCGTAATCAAATCCGAATCATTCATAGCGGTGCTTATGCAGTAGTTGTAGAAAGTGATGAAGAACAAGTATGGAAACAGCTTGAGATAGATGGAGACCCCTTTGAGTATCACTTTGGACCCTGAGAATTAGTAGTAGGCAGCGATGAGAGGGAGAAGTGCGATGAGGAGATGGTAAATGAGCATGAAGATGAGGAAATAAAAGCTGTGAGTTCCCTGGTAGGCAAATACTTCAAAGAGGGTATAGTAAAAGTTTTAGAACCCAGCAGCTGCGATTATGCCCAGAAAGGTGGACTATCTCAGGATTATGAGTGTGCCTCCGAAAATCTGGGAGCGATTGAAAGCGAATTTGATCGTATAGAGTACATCCATTTAAATTATTAATTTAAGCGACAATGTAATCCAAAGAAGGTTGAAAATCATGTTTACTTTTCTATAGATTTTAAGCTGTTTTTTTCAGATTTGGCTCGATTTGGATTTTCTGTAATTAAGTTGCAATCACTAATCTACATAGAACATAAACATGTTATAAGCATCAAAGGGTTGAATAGTTTCAGTGTGATATCACTATACACTCATATACGCCATCATTTACTCAACTTCTCTCTGACCAGCTGCAAAATCACCTCATTTTATATCAACTCAGCATACTCCAATATCCCAGTCCCCTCTTCGTCCTTCATCTCCCCTATATCCTCGACCGAGAGAATCGCCAAAAACTGAGGCACAAGATCTTCACGCTCTTTATCGATAGCGAAGTGCAGAGGGTAAACTTTGGGACTGTTGTTGATTTGAAGCAATAGCTCCTTTGTTATTCCGATGACCGGTTCCCCTTTTTCAATCGCTTTGAAATAGGGATGAGAGTAGGTTTCGCTGTAGTCCTTCTGCTCTACCTTTTTCAGAGCTGCTGTCTAGACTCTATGCATCTGGCATCCTTACTCCTGATGCTAGACGTAGTCTTCGCCTTAAAGATCAGCGATTATCTTCCTTTCTACTGAAGGGTCCGTTTTGGAGGCCAAGGCCACGTAGTTTTTCATCGCGGTTGAGGCAGACATTCCTTTGAGAGTACTCCAGGCCTCCCATTTTGATTTTTTGACCATTTCCCAAATCGCAGGTTTTTCAGTGTTGCAGTTGCCCGCAGTGGCTTGCTTATAGAAGCCATACAGCTGTAGCTTGACTTCGTCCGACACATAATGCGTACTTTCAGCGATAAACTTGGCAGAAAGTTCGAATATCTTTCTGAGCTACTCTTGAGGCACTTCAGCTGGCTAGTTTGTGTGGTTATTGGAGGGCTGTTCTTCCTCTTTGCCGAATATTTTGTTGAATGTGTTTTTGAAGAAATTCATCAGAGAATAATGATATTAAAAGGGAGGGAGGTTTGGAATAAATATCAGCGATATGTCTCGAACTCTGGCTAATTCGAGTGCCAGCCGGTGAGGGTTTCGGGTTAGTTTGCTTGCAGCTGAAATTCTTTGCGCTTTAGTTTCTTTGGATAGGCTAAAGATTTCAGTTTTGGTTTGCTCACTCCAGGTAGTTCAGGGTTGAGTTTGCCTCTAATGATTTCATCCATTTTAGACTATCTCTAGGTGATATTGGGCAAAGAGTAGCGCCCCTTTTGCTGCTTTTATAGGCTCTAATGGCTCAGTTTCACTACGTCTATGATAAATCTCCGGACTCCCTTGTAGAGATCGGGTTATTATTCTTGTTTAACTCTTGAAGCTTGCAGCATTTTCTGGGAGCGGTAATGCAAAATGGGTGGTATTTTGGGTTGTTTCCTTCCGAACAGAGGCTACTCCTTAACCTCCGGGGGCAGCACTATCCGACCTCTGCGTGAAAGCACAGGCAAAAGTTTATTCTTGTTTATTTTTTCGCCCTCAAGTTCAGTAGGGACATGCTAGGTAAGCGCATGATAGCTATCGACCTAACTCTCAAGTCTCTTGATCAAAAACGACTCTATTTTGATGGGCAGCCTCTCTCTCCTCATCCTCAGCTCAGTCTAATCAACAGGGACATCTGGAATAACTATTACGCTTTATTTAATACACTAAGCCAATAGCTCAAATGGAATGGTTAATTCGCAGAGAATGCGTGATAAATCTATGGTTCATGGTCTGATCAAGCCTTTTCTTTCGGTCACCTATTCACTCATCTACCACTTGGCCTACTCCACCGGCACTGGCTGCGAACTTTGCTCGCCTTCCATCAGAGTTATCGAAAAGATCATGCTTGCCGAGAGACAGAAGACAATCCCTGACTATGAAACAGGAGTCAAGGTGACGTCTTTGAAGTATTTTATTGAGATGAGGGTCAGGACGAGGTCCTTGATGTTCGAAACGCTGGCCTTCTCGAAGGGAGAGATCTTCATTGAAATGATGTTGCCTGCATATCGAGTGGCTTACCTGTGTACTCTGAGGCGACAGCCAGGATGAAGGTGAAGAGAAGCGTTTCAACAAAAAAGGGACTGAGTGCGCGGGTGAAGTAGTTGAATATTCCTTCATACTCTTTCTCGTAGAGAAGCATGCAGAAATAATAGGGGATGCTGAGGATTGAATTCGCCACCATCAGCTCTATCTTCATAACTCCACAGTTACCTTTCGGAGAGATCCCGTGCTTTTGGTATAACAGGGTCGACATCTGCAGAGTTAATGCCTCCAGGAAGGTATAGATTAGCGACGACGCGTATCCTATAAACTCCCCCTTGAATATATCCCTCTCGCCGATCATCAGCCCTCCGACCACGATCGCAAAAATGCAGCAGTGGTGCACCCGGTTGAAACTGTTGGGAATACTCATGCAGATACCCACCATCAGCACGAAGAACACTACGAACTTCTTGAACGCCATGAATGCAGCCAGCGGCATTATTGTCACGCAGTACGAGGTCAGCATATTGATGGTGCACATCAGAAAAGAATAGGGCGCCACCCTCAGCAACGTTGCCAGTTCGAATATCTTCTGTCCTTTGGGGGGCTGGCTGAAGAAAATGATGATGAATCTCTGCAGGAGGAACACCTGAGTTAGGGTGAGAGTACGGTTGAGTAGAACTTGAATTGGAGGGTGCGGAAGAGATAGCGGGTGGTTAGAGTTTGTGCGATGGAGACCAGTCCGTAGAAGCTGCAGACGAACAGTTTGAAGTAAAACATGCCTCTTTCACAACAACGTAGTACTATATTATAACCCCAGGCAGCCAATCATTTAGAACTTGATCTCAATCAATCAAGCATAATAACCTTATTATGGTACATTCATGAGGGTAAGCTGGTATGGTATCATCTGGGTAGACTGACTATGTTGAGGTATGGTATGGCAAGTAAAAAGTGAAGTAAAATCATGGTCATTTGAGCTGGTCGCCCTTGTCACACCCCTTGTAAAGACTCAAGAAGGCAGGGTTGACATCAAAAGTGAGGGTGTTGGTGGTGTCAATTCCACTGAAATATTACAAGGCTATGCCTTGCTGGATGCCGATCTGCACAGTGAACAGTCCGATGGGTTCTCTCCCGAAATTGATCTCAACTGAAAAGCTGTAGCTCGTGGTGTAGATATACCTGGAGACGATGGAGACGAAAGCTTTGTCGCCTTTGGTGATGGTGACCTGCAGGACGGATCCGCAGCTGTTTTTGCAGTCTGAGCCAGATTTGATGAGTTCCTGGGGCAGGTAGTTGAGTTTGAGGTTGAGGATGATCTTGTTTTGGACGTGGCTCTGGCCTGACTGCGTAATCACGAGGGAACTGGGTTTGAAGGGGGTGCAGCCGTCTCTGGAGTTGGGGGAGCCGCCGGTGCATTGGTACCCGGGCTCGATTTGGCAGTCGGATGAGCAGCCGTCGCCGTTGTTGTTGTTTCCGTCGTCACACTGCAAAGTAAAGCGTTTGCCGTCGCCACAAATCTCATCGCAGAGCTGACTGACAGGACAAAAGGTGTACTAAGGTCTGCATTGGGTGCAGGAGTAGCAGGTGGAGCAGGAGAGACATCCGTCGGAGCAAGGAAGACATTGTTTCTGCTGGTTATCGAAGTAGGTGGCCACGTTGCAGCTGGGTTTGGTGGGAGTGGGGCCTGGTTTGCTAGTCACTGGGCTGCAGCTGCCTTTGTTTTCGTAGTAGCCCTATTTGCACTGGCACTGGCCGTAGCGCCAGACAGAGTTGGGTTTCAGGTAGCAAGGTTCGCAAACTCCGTTCACGGGCAGACCGTTGCAGATGCAGGTCTGACCTTTCTGGAAGTATCCTTGCAGACATTGGCACTTGCCGTTGACCCATTGACTGTTCTACATGCCTTGGCAGAAGGTGGAGTTGACTGAGGTGCAGACACTGCCGTCCCAGAACAGACCTGATGGGCAGGAACAGCCGTATGTTGAGTCGTAGATCTGGTTGCTTCCGCAGGTGAGGCATTTGACGCCGTTGAAGAGGCTGCCATCGGGGCACACGCATTGCAGGAGGTTTGGGTTCCAGATTTTGCCGCCGGTGCATGGAGCCACTGGGATGCAGGTTTGGCTGTTGTAGTAGGTCCCAGGAGGACACTGGGTGCCAGTAAGGACGCAGACTCCATTGACCCAGTTCAACCCTGGCGGACACTGCGAGGAAAGCACCTGACAGGAGACTCCATTCCAGAATGAACCTATCGGACAAGTGGTGATGTTGGTCTGGCATAGTGCTCCGTTCCAAGATGTGCCAGGTGGACACTGAGTGGTGACTGCAACGCAGCCGCAGCCTCCCCAGTAGGTACCAGCAGGGCAGTTCTGTACCTGTGTGGTGCAGGAGAGGCCGTTCCAGTAGTAGCCGGTGGGGCAGGAGATGGCTGTGCAGGCGGATCCGTTCCAGGTTGAGCCTGAGGGGCAGGTGGGGGTGGTCTGGCAGATGCCGTTGGAGAGGTAGAGGCCGAGGGGGCATTGGCAGATGCCGGCGATGGAGATTTGGCCGGAGGGGCAGGGGAGGATGCAGGCGGTGCCGTTCCACTGGTATCCGAGTTGACAGTCACAAACCAGAGTGACGTTGTTCCACACCTGACCGTTCGCACAGCCGATGCAGTTGTATCCGTTCCAGAACTGGCCTTGCGGGCAGCTCATGCACTGCGAGCCATTCCAGTTGAGTCCATAGGGGCACTGGCAGGCATTGATGCTCTGGTTCCACACTCTCCCGCCATCGCAACCCACACAGTTGAACCCATTCCAGTTCTGTCCCAGCGGACAACTGCACACATTGGTCTGGCTGCTCCAGTACTGTCCGGCCGGACAGGCAATACAACTATAGCCATTCCAGTTGAGTCCGTTGGGACAGACGCAGGCTAGGCTGACGCTGGACCAGATCTGTCCGTTGCTGCAACTTATGCAGGCGGTGCCTGTGAAGTATTGGCCTGAGGGGCAGATGCAGGCCGATCCGTTCCAGTATTGTCCGCCTGAGCAGACGTTTAGGCTGATGCAGGCTGACCCGTTCCAGGCTGAGCCTGCGGGGCAGACGTTGTAGGCTGGTGAGCAGGCAGTTCCATTCCACACAGTGCCTGCTGGACATTGGATCGAGGAAGTGACGCAAGCTGAGCCGTTCCAGACCGTGCCGCTGGGGCACTGAACCGACGTGATGCAAGAATTGCCGTTCCAGGCCGTACCCGGAGGACACTGGACGACGGAGGTGGTGATACACGCTGAGCCATTCCAGGTGGTGCCGGTAGGACATTGGACAGGGGTCACACAGGCAGTTACGCAGGCAGTACCATTCCAGACCAGCCCGTTGGGACACTGCACTGAGGTAGTTACACAGACTGAGCCGTTCCAGACTGTGCCCTGGGGGCATTGCACGGTGGACGTGGTGATGCAGGCAGTGCCGTTCCAGGCGGTGTTGGGTGGGCATTGTACCGAACTCACACAGGCTGAGCCGTTCCAGGAGAGTCCGATGGGGCACTGCACAGTATTGGTTACACAGGCTGTGCCGTTCCAGGTGGTGCCGGTGGGACACTGAGGGATGCTGGGGACGCAGGCGGAGCCGTTGAAGATTTGTCCGAGAGGGCAGGTGAGGCATGAGCCGTTGAATTGGTAGGTGGTGGAAGGGCAGGAGGGATAGCAGGTGCCGTTGAAGGCGTAGGGGTAGCCGGGGCAGTTGGAGCAGATGGGGGTGGAGACGAAGAAGTAGCTGTATGCGAGGTAGGTGAAGCTGGTGAAGGTGTAGAAGGTGAACTGGGAGTTATTGGTGAAGGTGGTATTGATGTAGAACTGGCCATAGGCGATGATGAACCCAGTTACTCCATACACGTCAATAGTGTTGGATTGGACATTGTTGACTGTGGTGGTTAGAGGGTTGGCGGCTGAAAAAGTGTTATATTCGTATGTACTGCCGAGAGTGTACTGGGCGTTGACGTTCCAGGCGATGATACTGACGAAGACGTTGAAGACTTTGGTGTCGGTGGTGAGGGTGATCTTGAGGGAGACTCCGGTGTTGGTGGCGGTGACGTTGAGGAGTTGTACTTCGTAGGGGTTGTAGGTGTCTTTGCAGCCGGTGGTGGTCATTTAGAAGCCGTGGAGGAAGGCGAGGGCGCCGTTGGGGTTGGCGAAGTTGGAGCGGTAGGGCAGCATGACGTAGACTTCCTTGTTGAGCGCACATCCTGCGAGGGCAGTGGTGTCGATGCTGAAACTATTGGCCTCGTAGCTTAGATCGTCCTCAGCCAAGAAGCTCACTGCAATCAAACTCCACGATGTGTACTTCCACTGCGTGCGGACCAGGAAGGTCAGAACTGCCAGGGAATCTGCCTTCGACGAGCGTATCGAAAAGAACAGGTCTGTCGACTGTGCCGCCTGCAGTGATTTGATCGCGATTGCCACTCCTGGCCTGTTCTGGAACGGTGTGGGCAGGGTGTAGTTATAGCAGAGACTGTCCACTCCACTCTGGAGCGAGACTGCGCCTCCGACCTGGACCGAGATGTGTCCGTGGTGGAGGGTGGAGTAGGGGGGCGAGTTGGGACAGGCGGCGGTGTTGTGGGGGTGTGCCAGGGAGGTGGCTATCAACAGTGCAAGGACAACGAGGGACGTGGGTATAGTCCTCATGTGTAAATCTTCTATGGTATTTGATATAATATTCGATTTTGGAAGGAATTTGAATTTTATATCAACGGATTGGCCATTGTAGGCTTATAATTGTAACATCCACCAGTTAATTTATTCTGATCACCAAAACTGCCGGCCTGGGCTGTTTATTTTTCCAACGCACAGATAGATATAATATTCTTTTGACGGTTGAGTAATGGGGAATGTGGAGCTATAATAGTCCTCGATTAGGCGCAAACCCATATTCGGACACAGGGACCATGCCAAGACCTTCACTCAATAAAAAACCAGGGAAAACCCTTTCTAGACCCTCAAAATGCATAATCTGACCTCCGAAAAGGTCTACAACGCTGACGACATCAAAACCTACCGCAACCGCAACAAAGTCTAAAAAATCACGCGAGAAAGAGCCATGCCCAAAGACAACAAAATCCTGAAATAGAGCAGCAGAGTCAACAACATCAACGAATTTCTGATCCATCTCCGAAAGCAGATCAATGAGCAATCCGTGGCCAACTCCAAAATCGAGTAAGCCAGACAGGGTTAGCCCACCGCCAGGGACGACTATGGCAACACTCATGAACTCATCCTGAATTTGCGGCTGGAGAACGAACGCCTGGAGCTGCAGAAGTACAAGGGACTGGTCGAGAGATAGCTTGAGAAGAGTCATTCCATTGAGTCCATAAAGGTCGAGGGGCATGATAAGGAGAAGAGGATGACTATCAAGTACGAGGAGCTGAGTCATCGAACCAAGGTGGAGACATATCCGGTCAATAGCAGGCTGTCTTTGGAGGACAGGATAGTGCATGAGCAGGCAAAGTACAACTAGAAGGTGGAGAGAGCCTATAAGCTCTATTATGAGATGATGCAACGCAACCAAGCTTTGCAGCAGGCTTTGGAGGATTACTAGCATCCCGTTTAGACCTAGCGCAATAACAAAAAGCGGGTGCCTTAGAATTCGCATGACACCAGATATCCAAACGTAGTCGAAGAAGTTCGGGTCAATAAAATCGAAAACCTCTTCAAAAACATCGACGAGTTGCAGAACAGCCAAACGCTAATAGAGACGCAGATAAAGGAGGCGCTGAAAATGCAGAGATAGTTTTCGGAGTCCGAGCTATCGGGCAGCTTCAGGGAGGAGGGTTGATTAAATGAGTTTATGTGTTCACTAAGCTGAAGGGATCATTCGACTACGGGGGCACCTGCTTTGACTGCGGCTGAGGCGTCTTTTTCGAAGCGGGAGAAGTTTTTATTGAACATATCTGCAACTTTTTTCAAATAGATTCGGTATTCCTCCTTGTTGACCCAAGAGTTCTCAGGGTTGAGGATGTTAGGATCAATGCCGGGAATATTAGTGGGGTAGCTAACGTTGAAAACCGACAGTTTGGCGAACTGTGCATTAGCCAGAGTGCCGTCATGAATGGCGTTCATGATGGTTCTGGTGGCTCCGATGCTGATACGCTGAATAGCATTATGTGTACCTTTCCGACTCCATATCTGCCTCCGATCCAGCCGGTGTTGACAAGCCAGACATTGACGTTGTGTTTCTGGATCTTTTGGTAGAGTAGGTCGGCGTAGACTTGAGGTTTGAGTGGGAGGAAGGCCTAGCCGAAGCAGGCGGAGAAGGTGGGAGTGGGCTCCTTGATCCCTTGCTCAGTTCCTGCGATTTTGGCAGTGTAGCCGGAGTAGAAGTGGTAGATGGCCTGTTCAGGGGTTAGTTTGGACACTGGAGGCAGCACTGAGAAAGCATCGCAGGTCAGGAAAACGATGTTCTGTGGATGAGAGCAGATAGCTGGGATTTTTGCGTTGTCTACGAATTCGAGGGGGTATGCAGCTCTTGTGTTCTCAGTGATGGAGATTTCGTTGAAATTGACCTCTTTGGTGTCTTCCTTGAGGACGACGTTTTCTAAGACAGTTCCGAATCTGATGGCGTTGTAGATTTCTGGCTCTTTCTCTTTGCTGAGATTGACGCATTTGGCGTAGCAGCCTCCTTCGATGTTGAAAACTCCAGTGTTGGTCCAAACATGCTCATCATCTCCGATGAGGAAACGGTCGCTGGCGGCCGAGAGGGCAGTTTTTCCGGTTCCAGAGAGCCCGAAGAAGAGACAGACGTTGCTGGGATCAGTCTTGCTGACGTTGCAGCTGGAGTGGAGTGGGAGATGTCCTTTTTTGGGCATAAGGTAGTTCATGATGGTGAAGACTCCCTTTTTCATCTAGCCGGCGTACTGGCTGCCGAGGATCACCATCTTCCTTTGCTCAAAGTTGAGGCTGACTGCCACATCTCCAGTCACGTCAGGGATGTGCTTGTTGGCCATGAACTCTCCGGCGTTGAAAATGTAGTAATCTGCGCCATCGGAGAAGTCCTTCTCGAGTTCAGAGGCGGTCGGCCTGATGAGCATGTTGGTCATGAAGAGAGCGTGGTAGGAACGAGTGCACATGACTCTGATTCTGATGCGGTCCTCAGGGCACCATCCTGCGTACCCATCAACAACATAGACCTTCCTTCGGGTGTTCAGGTAGCTTTTCGCCAACCCTGCCAGGATCTGGAAAGATTCAGCTCTGATCGGTCTGTTTACGTCCCCCCAGGCAATTTAACCCTGACGGATGGGGTCATTGACGATGGACTTGGCAGCGGGCGATCGACTAACTAAGTGGAGTTTTACCCAGTTTTGAGGCCGGAGTAGGCAACAAAGGCACCACTGTTGGCAATGTCGTTGTGCTTGGTGAAAGGATCAGCAGGAGTGTACTGCATACCTTGGACATAGAGGTCTGAGGGACTTGATGAGAGGATGGGTACCTGAGGTTGCGGGCGATGTTGGGATTGATGATCCCGAAGTCTTTGAGGATGTTTTGAATGTTTTTGAGGCCGAAAGCGCCGTTCTTGGTTAGAAGTTTATACATATCTTTTAAATACACTATAATAACAAATTCAACACCCCACAATTTATCATACTAACTCATAAACAACTCTTAATAAAAATTATTACACCCCTTTAAATACACCATATTCTTTAAATTTACCATCGGTATTTTAGCCCCTTTATTCTGAGATACACTCTTAACGGGACTCCCTATAATAAAATTATTAATGGAGAGGAGAAGCAATATGGGTTCGTCCATCTACACCTCAGACTTATCGCAAAAACAAGGCTCTCAGCTGGAGCACAAACTTAAAAGCAAGCCTAGAATCAAAATATAAATCGTCAACCAAAATCTTTAGGAGGCCATTCGAGATGTCCGCAACCATGTCAAGTAAAACCCTGAATGGAACCTCAACGTCAAAAAGGTAGCAGAGCAGTACAAACCCAACAAAGAAAGGGCCTAACCCATCAACTAGACGATATAGGAGCAAATCGGGGTCAATTTGCTGCCTCTGAGTTTTAAATAACCGCCACTGTCTTCCCATTTCGAGCCGATCAGGAGACCTGACTTCGAAAAACTCAAGTACACAGATCGGCAGAAGCGAGAGTACTAGCAAAGGATGAAGTAGCTGAAAGAGAAACGGATGCAGCTGGAGGTCAACTCTTTGGAGAAGCAGATGAAGGCCAAGCTGTAGAAAAAGATCAAATAGAACATTCTGCTCAAGGAGAAGGCCAAGATTCTGCACGAAATACAGGAGGAGAGGGAGAAGAGGATGAGGCTGAGAGACAGGATGTCGCATCTCAGAAATTAATAGCAGTCCTTGCTGCATTAGTCCAACGTCGCCAATGTTGAGATGTTGAGACGTTACAAAAAGAAATCAAAGAAGCGTGAGTTGAATTAAAATCACTCAAAGTCCTAGCAATCTGCAGTTGAGCTCAAATTCAAATAGTTCCTGACTTAGCAGTAAAAGATAGAGCGCAAGGATATTCTAATAGCGCGATATAGAGCGATGCGGACTGCTTCCCAGGGCTCACTACGCAAGATTATGGGAGACAAGAGAAGTATCCATACAGCTTTTTCAGCAAAGCGGCTGGCAAATAGCAAGCAAAGTGATTTTCATTAATGATAGCTTAGCCAATCAGAAACAAAAGTGAATGAATGAAGTACCAGAGTTCTTCTTTCGGTCTTATTTTGCCTGAAGATGCTATTGTTTTGTGGCGATATAACTGTTCCAATTCCTAGATTTTGGGACAATCGATTGTGGCGGTTTGATTTTGGCTTACTGATGTGAATTGTTCTGGAGTTGAGTACAAAAAGTTTGTGGATTATGTAGGTATTTTGGTTTTTAGGTATTGATTATATTGATGGAGATGAGATGGGGGCACAAAGTGTAAGGAAGTGAGTCATGGCCACAGCCGTAGAAATATGGTTGTTCCTTTTTCAAGGATAATGACTCAACTTCACGTCTATTTCTCTCAAAGAAAGTCGCATCAACTCCAATTCAAAAAGAAGCGACTAAAATAGGGCAGCAGAAGCAAGTCAAATCTTCAAAACAGTTCAGCAAGAACAAAATCTCTCTGAAGGGTCATAAGTAGACGATTAAGACTATGCCTAGCTCTGGCTTTTCATCCCTTATGGAGAGCAAATTATTGGAAAAAGCATGGAGTAATTCTGGCAATTTGCCTAAACGACCTTAGTTCTCCACTCCAACTCACAAGTTCCCAAGCTTTTGTCTTAGCAACCCTCAAGATTGGAAAGTTACTAATAACTTGCAGCCTGAGCAAAAGCATTACCAATACTTTTCATAGAAAACGATAAAATATCTCAAATTTTAAGAAAAGGCCAAACCCCTCGTAATCAAGTTTGTCCGGCACAACACCATTGGCTATTGCAGTCCCTAGTCTTAAATCATTTGCCAGTCATAGCCGAACCTGAAAAATACTAAGATATGTTCAGAAATACAGTTATAAACGATTTGGGCAAGTGAGAAGGAATAGAAAACGAATGTGCCTTCACAAGTGGGATCTAAGACTTAGTTCCATTCTACGAAGAAGACTGAAATGGGGAATCATGAGCACTCGACCTTCTAATTGCCGCCAAAACTTGACTTTTAATAGGGCGACTGCGAAGACACCGACCATTAAATTGGAGAATAGAAGGCTGTTTTCCCCAAGACATGTCCACAAATCATGAAATCTTCTGACCAGCTTGTATCCAAACTGCCGCCCAGTAAAGTAATCAGCCAATCTACTTAAAGTCATTCTAAAGCCAACTCCTCAAACCAAAGTTCCTCACTTCTCTTCAAATCAGCTGAAAAGCCAAGAACTGTTTAAAAAATGGAAGACGTTGCCTAAATAGTTTCCCTATGCGACTCCAATGCAAGCAACGATGGAGAGGACGAATCAATTGTGTTAGGGCGACTGTAAGAATTCGAGAATATGCGGTCACGGCTGCCAAAACCGGAGAACAATCGTTATGAAAAGAGTTTGTCCGAATGCGATTCTATCGTTATTTTTTAATGAATGATAGTTACCACAGTCGTATTTTATCCATTTGGACTATATCACCTAAAGATTGTAGGGATTCTTGGAGATTTCGTTAGCCTGAATGAAACAAATGCCATTATGCTTAAATTTTATTTTCTTAGAAAATTTTCTCAAAGTGCACAACAATGTTTGATTTAAATTTTTACTACAAAGTCTTTCTTTAACGAAAAGTAGCAGACAAGATTCAAAAGGCCTAATTTTGATTATAAAGATATTCTTAATTTAGGCGAACCAATGTCGAAATATAGTCATATAGCAGCCGAATTCGCAAAACAAGGTTTCAGCGACTCAGTGAAGCTCAACGAATATGAGCTCAAGGCTGCCCTCGATAAAATCATTAGAAGCAACATGGTTGGGATGGCCTAATTTGAAAGAGATGTCGCTGAGGAACTTTTCTAGCAGACAAAGAAAGATCAGCAGGGTTATGTGCTTCTGAGGGACTTCATTGGTGTCATTTTGCAGGCGCACATTGCTCTGTAGCAAAACATCGCTGACCATCAAGAGCAGCTAAAAAATGAAGAGGATAAAGACAAGAGAGAGGACATCCAGGGGGCCATTTACCAGTTTGAAGAAGATATGAGAATACTAACTTAGCCTTTCCACCTTCAGAATGCTCTTTCTTCTCCCCATTCTTCCGAAAGACGTGGTCCTAGCCCATCCCCAGTAACTCGCAATTCCCACGCCGGGGCAATAGCTTAGGTGGGGCTGGCCAAAAGCGAAATTCTGGCAACTGAGGCCTCAAGCAATCCTGAAAGCTAAAGTTTGGTCTGGGTACTTATAATTGCAGGCATAGCATTGCCTTTTTAATTGTTGTGTGCCTTCGTCAAAAACAATTAGCTTAATATTTTGGGCATACTTATGGTCCTTTCGATCCTTCTGCTCAACTATTTCGATAAGTTCTACATTCGCTCTTGCGTGGTAGTTTTGCTTACATCACTGGGGTTAGATATCGTTTGGCTGTTTGTACTTGCTGGTGTAAAGCCACTTTTACTTAGGCTTTTTGGAATCCTGTGCCACCAACTCACCGCTCGACTCTCAGAGTTGGCTTTCTTCGTTTAACAGTTGTAATGACCATAATTCTGATGCTGGCTCGCGTATCTTCATCTTTACTCAGCTTGCAATATGTGTGCTCATCTACAGATACAGGAAGAACAAGCCAGAGACCATCAAAAAGGTTAAGTTGGGTCCACTCCTTTTCGAATTGAGCGGAAACGGAGCAAACAACCCTTTGTCAGTAGCTTTCGGCAAGAACGATCAGGCTGATCAAGTTTTATGGATTGCTTAATGAAAATGAAGTAAAATCAATCAAGTGTTTATTGAGGGCATTATCGTCAACGTCCTGTTCCTTTGAAGCTACTCATCGGCCCGAGGTTTGCCAACTTTGAAGTTGTTGTATATGCTGCAGTTGTAATGTTGCAGTGATTTTCCTTCAGACATCTTCCTCTGCCGAGTGTGGTCTCGGGATGTGAACTTTGGTTGGTACTTAAATGCTATCTTCTGATAGATGGTGTTGTATAATGCTTCAGGGTTGAGATCCATGGTTGAGTACTTCTACTTAGATTTCGATTTTTTCATGATTGACTTGAGGCGATGCATTTCATTTTGGTGGTAAGGGTCGACAAAACTTTTAGCGTACTCTTCGGGAAATAAAACGATTGTTCTTTAGCTCAAACGAGGGAGGTTATTCGATTACTCTGAGGCAAGTTGTGTTGTGTGCATAATTTGGTCAGGGTAGGAGACTTATCGTTTTTTGGTGGATTGGAACCTGGTCCTACTGAAGTAGCTTCTTTTCTTGACTGATTAGACTTGCAAGGCTTCGACTTTCGCTTGCAATTGAGGGTTCAGCTCTAGTTGGCAGTTATGTTACTGCTATACTTGTACTTGGTTTTTTTTTCTACAGCTTAGGCTCCTCTCAAACAGCAATCTTTTGGTTTTGATTAAACCGAAAAGCTTGTTAATTGCTTGGTAATTTGTCCTTAGATTGAACTTCGCCTAAAAAAGATGGAAAGGGATCCACAAAATAATGGCTGCGATAGTTTGAACTTCGCCTGAACTCTCTTGCGGTTTGTCCCAAAGATGCTCCTCAAGTCCAATCCAATCCCCTTCGTTTAAGAACCAATAAATGCCTGGATCTTTTCGAAGTGCCTTATTGTTCATCAAAGTAATCTTGACCCTACCACTTACTATAAACCCGATCTTATTGAACTTTTCATCTTTTTAGTGTGTTACCATGTACTGGGAGTACTACTTGAAAGTGCACCCCATAACGAATTCGAACATGTCATATTATCCTAACACCGAAAAGAACGAACTCCCTTGAATGATCTCTAATTTAACCTGGTTTTAAGGTAAGGTAATTAGCTTCTGGTAATCTTTCATCTTTTTGTTGTGTTCTCTTTCTATCTACTGCAGCTTCTTTTGGGTCTGATTCATAATGCCTCCGCTTCTCTGCATTCTAATCATATTGCAATCATTGTAGGCAACATACCTCAAATTGTGATTATCTCTCAAATCGATTAATCTGCCAGACTAGACACTTCTGTTCCCACTGAACATCGGCTACTAAGCTCTCAGATCGCCCTCAACATGCACATATAGGTCATTTTAGTTTATGAGGCTGAAGCCTTCACGCAAGACGAAAGGATGTAAGGTGGGGAGTAAAGCCAGAAGATAATCGCTTCCTAAGTGGGAGTTAAGTTAGTTGAAGTAATCGATTTGCTTAAGACAGTCAAGTGCTCTTCCTTAGTTTTATTCGTTCTTAAGGCTTTATTTCTGAAGGAGTAATTTCAGCTACTCGAACATTTTTTATAATTTTATTATAAAATGAAGAAATAATGGAGCTTTTTGATTACTTGCTTTTGTTTAGAAGGTTCGTTATTGTAACCTGGAGTTTCTTAAATGATTCATAAAGTTCAGAAGATTCAATAAAATTATAAATTATCATCAATTGTAGTTATTTAAAAGGGCATTGAGTCTATTTAGATCTTAGTCATTTGTGGTGTTTATAGTTTCAACTCCTAAAGCTCTCAATTCTCTTAATCGAGCTTCATTTTTGTCATTGATTTTGTCTATATCGACTGTTCCTCCATTTGAAACTAAACTCATCTTATTTGTATCTTAGTAAACAAAAAAGTACTTAAGGTATTGAGGGCTGGTCCTTCGTAAGGTATCCCAACTCTTGATAATCCTTGCCTTGCAAGATGAGGCATTTGGCTAGGGGCTGAACGTCCATTCGTATCTTTTTTCTTCAAAAGTTCCTCAATCTATTGAGTTATGTCATCCTTTACAGTACTCATTTCCCACTTCTTTGGATTATGTTCCACTAACCTATCTAATTAATCTATGTCGTTTCTTCTTTCTTTTTGTCTTGATTACCGAGACATTTGCCTTTCTTACAGAGGTTGAGGTAAATGCTGAGGTTTTCCGTACATAAAAGACTCTTTTCCATAGTTTTGGATGTTAGACATAGTTAGCTTAGTGTTTTTTTGAGGCAAATTTAAGGGGATTTTTTTACTCTCAGCTTACAAAGTTCCAATATTGCTTTATTATAGCTTGAAATCCTCTTCCCATTTGAATTTGTTCCTAGAGTCACTTTGTTTTGGCTAGTAAACTTGATTTTATTCATAAACCTTGTTGGCTTTACTCATAGGCTTTGCAGAATATGAAGGCTGCTTAGTAGGGATGCCGTGAGGAACTCTGTCGTCCATATCATTTTGATGCCTCAATTGATTCAAAGAATCATAGCCTTACTCGTACTGTTTGTATGGCTTTGGAGGTAGAGAAGGTTGTTGATAAGGAACTGGTTGTGGCATTTGAGGATATGGATCGTTTCTTTTGAGAGCCTCCAGAAGTCTAAATTAGGTTTCTTTGTTCTTTCTCTCTAGCTCAAGTTTGAGTTTCTAAATTTACAGTTCAGCCCTTCGCTTTTAATCTTGGGCATGCTCTGCCTCTTTTTTGATCTTTTCCATCTATTTCTTAAACATATCTCCTTGGTTGCTGATTTCATCTCTCATTTTCTGAATTTAGTTCGTAAACAATTCGAGCTTTTTATCATGTTGGTTCCTTCCTTGTTCTTTTTGTTTCTCTTTGCGCACAAACTCTCTTGATATCTAGGTATTGAAGTTATTTTTAGTCACAGATGCCTAACTTGTAGAGGAACTTAGTGAAGATGGAGTCTCATCTCTGGATGGCCTCGGACGAACCTAAATGTACTATTATTTTGGTTTTTCCTTCTCCCTTTTTCTCTACATGTCGTTGTTGATGTTGTTTCTTCTCTCCTGCTAAATTCTTTCCCTTTATAGTTTGTCCTTTGCTTCCTGCTCTAGCTCTTTCCTTTTGGCCAGGTTTCTGACATTTTCGTCGACTATTCTTTGCTTTTCTTCATTCTTCTTTCTTTATTAGTCTCTAAGTTTTTGGTTCTGCAATTAGATATACTCTTTATTCCTTCTTTCCTATTCAAGTTCTTCGCGTTTGATTTTCTATTTCTCTTCTTGTTTTTTGCGCTAGGCTTCTTCCATCTGTTGCTTCAAAAAGTTTTTCATCTCCTACTTTTGTTTTTGTCTTTGTTAATAATGCTTTACTTCACAAGATGCTCATTGGTGGTTTAGTTTTACAATTTTAGCAGATTTCTTCCTCCTCTTTTATACATTTCTTGCATCTCCTCATTCTCCATAGTCTTTGTTCTGGCTCCCGGAGCTTAGAGAGGCTAAATGCCTAAGTTGGGACGATTTGGAGGGTAATCTTGCCTGTACATGTCGTTAAAAGCTTGCTGCTATTGAACAGTTGGATATCCTCTCTGTGAAAAATCATTAAATTGCTTTTGATTGTATTATTGCTGGCCCCTTTGAGGAG
>Ga0316217_10002935_pt1 | contig 20051 bp, 28 predicted proteins | sample 1anoAmetaG_FD_203633 | JGI IMG/M metagenome (GOLD analysis project Ga0316217, IMG submission 203633) | Freshwater microbial communities from Trout Bog Lake, Wisconsin, USA - 1anoA | ecosystem: Environmental > Aquatic > Freshwater > Lake > Hypolimnion/Profundal zone | place: USA: Wisconsin...
CCCCAACCCCACCCCACCCCTTTTTGTGAAACAAAGCTACAATTACTGGGATTATAAGTATCAAATATCAAATGAAAGAAACTCTTTTGCAGGACGACTAAAATCTAAACCAACCCACCAGGGATGAACTCCGCAGCCACGAGTTCCGGCAAACCCTGCTCTCCATGGAGGGCTAGTGCAGAATCGAGGCAGTCCGTTACCTCCGCCTCAACCATTTCAAAGCATTTGTGCTCACCACTCTGCTGACACTCAGCTTGGTTGGGCTGCTTATGCTCAAATATTTCAAAAAACTGAGGGCTTTCGTTTTTTATGATGTGGTCAGTCACTAGGAACTGGACACAATCACTCACCTGTATGTGCAAGGCAGCGAAAAAGCATAACAGATTTCAAAAGTCTAAAAAGTATTCTACCAAAATCACACTCGAATAATATTTTAGTTCAAAAAATTGAGGTACTAGCTCTATGAGGACAAATGGCTGCCCCTGGGACTACCATACATGAGAGATATCTCACGATTTACAGCCGATAGTTTTCTGAGTATGGGCCTGAAAAGCAACTAAATCGATTAGAGGATTGAACTGTACGGCCGAAATGAGCACAATGTCGAGGTCCCAACCTACCCTGCTTTCCTATTCGACACAATGACCCAACCGTTCTTCCTGTTCCAGTACTTCGTCTCCCTCATCTACGCGCTGGAGAAGGTCATGCTTTTTGCAGTACTGATGATAGCCTTTGGCTTAATAACTACCACCATCAACTACATCTTGCTTCGGAGGTCTTATAACAAAATAAAGGAGACTGCCGAGAAACGGTTTTAGGTGCAGGTTCTGAGGAATGGCACTTTGCAGCACGTACAGAATACGAATCTTGTGCCTGGGGATCTTTTTGTGCCTTCGCAAGAACTCCCCTGTGATGCAATCGTGGTCAGAGGCGATCTCTTTGTAGACGAAGTGAGTCTGACTGGCGAAACAGTGCCTATCGCTAAATTCACAGCATCGGACCCAACCAAGGTGAATGATAAGTCTTATTGGCTGTTCGAGGGGTCCAAGCTTTAGACGATGAAGGGTAACACTCTGGCTTTGGCTGTCAATGTAGGCTATGGTTCACGCAGAGGACGCATCATTCGCAAGATTCTCACCAGAGTGGGTAAGCAGCCTTAGTTTTTCAAAAAAATCATTTACTTCCAAATCGAGGTGCTTATAGTCAGTATCGTAGTGTATCTTGTAACACTGCCCAACATCCTTTCTCTTGATGTTGACGGCTACCTAATACTATTTCGATTCTGTGACTTCATTACTTACAGCTTTCCTGCGCCTTATCCTATCTTCTTCAACCTTGCCTACAGCTTTTGCTTGGTTCGGCTCAACACTGCTGGCATTCTGGGTACGCAGCCTTAGAAAACAGTGGAGGGGTCACGGCTGAAGACTATGTGCTTCGATAAAACAGGAACACTGACGCTAAATAAGATGTAAGTTTGCAAAGTCTACTCTGCTGAAGGTTCCAACAACTTCCAAGACATAACCGACAAAACCAACGAAAATACCCTAATTGCCAATTGTTTCGGTAGCTGCAACTCTGTGGAACTGATAAACGGCCAAACAAAAGGCGACGAGATTGATTTGCGTTTATTCGATTTCGTTTAAGGTAGACTGCAGGCAAGTAATAAAGCCGATGTTGTGAGGTAAGTAGTCCTTGCTGGGCGAACTGTGGAGGTGATGAAAATCAACCAATATGAGTCTCAGTTCCAATCAATGTCAGTCCTCGTTCGTGAGCCTTTGAGTGAGAAGTTTTTTGTGTTCGTCAAAGGAAACCCCGAAATGATACACAAATACTCAACATTTAGATTCTCAGGGTTCGACCAATTTATTAAAAGGATGTCGTTTTCGGGATACCGTAGCATTGGTTTCGGCTACAAAGAAGTCAAAGTTCAAGACGTTAGTTCATTCCTAAACGGCTCTCGTTAGTACTTTCTGCAGAACACTACTTTATTAGGGGTTGTGACTTTCGTGAATCAACTGAAAGACGATGCGGTCTCAACAATCGCAACTCTTTCCGAGGCAGGCATCAGCACTAAGATTATAACGGGGGATAACATCTTTTTGGGCATCCAGACAGCCTTTACCACTGGCATGATTTCTAATGACAAAAAGATCATAGTTGTAGAGGGCAGCAAGTACAATAGAGCCACAAAGGAGCTTGAGTCTTTGGAATTGGGGAGGAATGAAGATGGAACTTTTAGCTAGGTGTCTGTGACTCTACATAACTTTAACTTCTAGTCAGACAGAGATAAAGTTTATGCCATTGATAATGATTTCATTACCTAGAGAGGATAAGATTTTCTTCATGATAGTGTCAAAGTTTTCGCGAGGATATCTCCAGAAAACAAGGCACTTATCGTCAAGAAACATAAGTAGGTCGAAGAACTCGCAGTTTGCAGCAGAAAAGGCATACAGAAGCTTTTGGGAGACTGCAGCTTTAAAGTAGGGATGGTAGGAGATGGAGCCAACGATCTCATCGCCATCAAATAGGCAGATTTGGGGATAGGCATCAGTTCCAGTGATGCGATCTACAGTGCAAGTTTCGCAGTGAGCAGATTGTAACAAATCGTGTAAGTGCTAATCGAGAGTAAGAACTCAGAGCGGCAGATCAACGAAATGGCCAAATACTATGGAATCACCCAGTTCCTGTCGATAACCATTACCTTAATTATGACCAACGACTACGCCTACTTTACTTCTCTGGAACTCATCTACAAAAACTTCTTCAATACTCTATTGATCACTCTTCTTTACGGTAGGAGCAAGCCTGCGGGCAAACTTACCAAAGAGACGCCAAACTCTAACTTCCTTGATCTTGAGAATCATCTAGTTTTCTGGGGAAACACCCTCATTTGCTCAATCGGCCTAATAATCAGCTACAGCTACTACTCCAACACTGAGGATTTCTAACGAAACAGCCGCCAATATGCCAACTTCGATGAGGGTTGGTACTCCGAGTGTAAAACAAGCACAATCAACTTCATAGCCGCCAACATCGTCTTTATCCTCCTTCCCATCTTCATCTATCAGAGTGCTCCTTGGAAGAGACCCATTTGGACCAACGCTCTGCTCCTGGCCCTGCTAATCGCCAATGTGATAGTCCTTGCGATCATCAGCTACACCACTGAGAGTTTAAGCAGTCTGACGATTCAGTAGATCGGCAAGAAAGAAGTCTCAGTAGTGATCGTAATAATGCTGTGCACTTGCCTCGCCAGCGGAGTCCTGAACTACTCCCTCCAACGGTACTACCTCCGTCGCCAGAAGGCCAGCAAGCAGCAGAAGTAAGAGCACCTGATGATGGACTATTGACCATGATCTTAAACTAGTCTATTCAGCTATTAGTTGTTTCGGTTGCCACTGAGGGCAACTTGCGTTATCAGCTGGGTTATAGAATTCCAACTGCTAAAATCTATATTCATAAATTCACCCTCTCACCCTGAGTCGTATTTTTTTGGGAAGTAATAAATAAATGTCAATGGAAAAGTAACCCTAAAAGGAAGACAATTTGCATGAAAGCAAGCGCTTCAGACGCAGCCAGGCCAAATTCAACAAAGACGTACCAAGGTACGAGTGTTTCTGTGCCAAGCAGTACCTCAGCTACCCCGCACTCTACCTTCACCTCAAAAACAAGCACCATCAGTACTTCCAAAACAGCAAAAACGGCAAGAGGGTGGAGAGCACCAAACTTGTCGAAATGGAGTCTAACCTTGGCTACAAGTTGTACAAGATTTGCCAGAATGAGACAACCAGCACTGAGAAGGAGAAGCAAGATATGCCCATGCAGTCCATGCCTAGACCTGTGGAGGGGCAGGGTTATGCTGATGGTCATTTATTTTTCCCCCAAAACAACTTTCTGCCCTATGGCAACATGCCCTACCATGCCTTTGCTTACGATTTTGCAGCCAGCAGAGAGGAAAGTACCCCTCTACCGAGGGACGCAGTCATTGAGGCATCGTTTGGACTGTTCATTGAAACCTTGGTGAATCTTTCAGCGAAGTAGAAAACATAGATATAGCTGTTATTAGCCACAGTAATCCAATGCATCAACGAAAACCATGGGATAACCAAGCAACAAGGCGATGAGATAGAGTACAAGAGATATACTGCTGAGCAGAATTGCAAATATTTGAGGCTGTTCCTCGAATTCTATGAACAAAAGTGGCTGCCCTGGGCGCAGGATCAGAAGTAAGATAGGAAGGAGTACTACAGCTTCTTCGTCAAGCACTCCTCCCTTGTCAAAACTGGCAAATACAAGAGAGTGCTTGACCAGCTTTTGGAGTTTGTTGAGGGGGATATGGACGAGGTCTAGCCATTCAGGCCACAGCCTAACCTCACCGAAAATGGTGTTTTTGAGGAGTCTATGGAGGACCATGCAGCCCATGGGACTATTAGAGATAGGGCCATCTAGTAAGAAAACAGAGCATAGGACAGTACCAGAAACAAATGATTCCTTTATGCATTAACCCCCACTTTCAAATAACTCAACCAACCCCAACTAAACTGTTAATACAGCTGCCAATAATCATAAAAACCAAAACCAAGCAAACGCCGATTCCGCAGTTCGCGAGAGACAGAGAGGCAGCAGAGTAGCACTTATTGATGGGTGGGGGGTGGGCTGGGCGATTCGTTTGTCTGGCGAGTCCGTTATGATAATCATAATAATAATCTGCCTATGACTGAATAAATTGAGCCCCATGTCCTCTAAATCTACCAACCTAGCAAAAAGATCGGCAGTGGAGCCTACGGGCATGTGTGGAAGGTGCTTCTCCGCAGCACCAAGGCAGTCAAAGCGCTCAAGAAAAACTTCGATGCCTTCTCCAACTCCACCGACGCCCAGCGTACCTACAGATAAATCATGTTCCTGAGGCAGCTGAAGCACCCCAACATCATCACCCTCTAGAGAGTGATCCCGGCCAGGAACGACAAAGACATCTATCTCGTATTCTAGCACATGGACATCGACCTCCACAAACTTATACGTGAGGATGGGAAGTCCACTCAGCTGCAGGAGAGGCACAAGCAGTTCATTATCCACCAGATCGCAAAAGCCATCTTCTACCTCCATAACTCCAACCTCATCCACCGCGACCTCAAGCCTTCCAACGTGCTTATCAACGAGAACTGTGAGGCCAAACTTTGCGACTTTGGGCTGGTCCGGCTCCAGGAGGAGGCCCCCGACCAGGAGCTAGTCATCATGACCGATTATATTGCTACCAGGTGGTACAGAGCCCCTGAACTTCTGCTTGGCTCCAAAGATTACAGCAAAGAAGTGGATGTATGGGCCTTGGGCTGCCTAATCGGCTAGATGTTTCTCGGCAAGCCCATGTTCCCAGGCACATCCACAATCAACCAGCTCTAAAGAGTGCTGGCTTGGACTGGACCTCCCTCTACCCAGGATATACAGCACGTCAACGTTAACTTAAACCAAGGGATTTACCAGTTGCTGAATGTGAGGAAGAAAGGCAACAAGAATGAGATGCTGGGGGGAAAGGTTAGTCCCAGCTGCTTGGATTTGATCACTCGCATGCTGTAATTCAACCCTGCCAAGAGGTTGGGCATCGAAGAAGTGTTGAGACATTAGTATCTTTCCTAATTCTACGACTAGAAGGAAATCAAGCAGATAAAAAACAATAAGACAAAGATCAATCTTCATATCAGCGACAATACCAAACTGTCGACCAAAGACTATCGCTAGTTGATCTACTCTGAGGTCAGAAACGACAAACTGCCTCTCTCCATCTCTAACCCCAATAACCATAGTCCTTTTGCATCGCAGTCGCAGCAGTTTAAGTCAAAACCTGAGGATTCCAAAAGGAAGGAGATCAATCGCGAAAAAAGTAGGACCAAGACTATCATCAATGAACCGGAGGGCACTAAGCTTCATACTTTTGAGTCTAGTCAGAGTCGTGAGGAAACAAAATATGTGCGCAAAGATATCAAATCTTCGATGGAAAGGAGCACAAAGAGCAGACCAGAATCCAAGAAAAAAGGAATTTCCCTCTGCTCCAAATCAATGAGCAAAAACACCTCCCTAAAGAAAAAGCGACAATAAACCGAAGGCACCTAAACCCAGGAGGTCAAGAAAGGAGACTTGATTAAACGGCTGAAAGGAGCCTCTCGCTTCTAGAAACGCTAGAAAGGCGCAACGACTCAGTAAAACATGAGGAGCAGTGGCAAAGTTGGGCTGCTTACAGACTGCTACATAAATGAGAATATCGGCAGACGTTTCTACAACCAGGAGGCGAAATGAGGCCAGCCTTTAATTGATAACAGTTTTTTATTATCAAAACTACCCAGAATGAACCATACAACTCTACCCCTCCAATTCTAAAGATTAGATTGGGCTGGAAGTCACCAAAGTGAATGTTTGATTTAGAGTGAAGATTATTGGTTGCTAACATTTGATCAGCCAAAGATAACAATTTGATAATAATGAGGTCACTGCTAGTGTTGCTGTGCCTCCTGGCCTCGGCCTACTCCATTTGCCACTACACCTGCCAGGACAACACCACCTGCGGCAGTCCCGACTACTACAACTGCACCCTCTGCGGCTCCAACAGAGGCAAGGCTGGACTCCCCATCTACGGCATGTGCTACTGCGACAACTCTTCAGACGAGGATTAGAACGGCGTTTGCATCAACTCGGGTTCATACAATGTTAGGAGCAAGACGCTTATCATTTTGTTCATAGCGCTGACCCTCATCCTGGCTGTGTTCTCAATTTTCGTGAAGGGTATGAAATACTTCCTCTATAAAACTATTGAGGACACCCAATAACTTTCGCTTATTGTGTTCATCAATCTCTACTACCCGCAGCAGCTCGACATCTTTCTCACCTATCTCTACTCTTTCAATATCAGCTCTTATACCTTTCAGAATGTGGCTGCCTCTTCGCTGTTTACTATTATGCCGGATGCCACACTTGCGCCTAAGGATTCTGCGCAGAATACTTATGGGAAGTACAAACTTCTGCAGAAAACTGCGAATTTCTTCTCCAACCAATTTACTTGGTTGATTGTCTTTCTCTGTCTGGTCGCCTTTGCGGTGTTGATGCGTTTCTGGAGAAACTGGCTGAAAAAGCGACGCGACTTCTAAGTGATAAAGGTGAACGTCGAAGGGAACGGACATCTGGAGTAAAGCCACGAGCAGCTGGGCAAATCATAGCTAAGTGAGGGCAAATAATGGGTGTAGGTGGTGCGGCGCGACAAAGACAAAGGCAAGGTGACTCTGTTCTCAGTGGTGAGCAAGGTCTACAACATGATGTGGTTCAACATCCTGATCGTGTTCTTCTACTTCTCGCTCATCGAAATCAACATCAACATCTTCACGCAGATCGCCAACCTCACCTTCAGCTCACCCTTCGCCAACACTGGCGCCTTCTTCTCTGCGGCGTTCCTGGCGGGGGAGGTGGTGTTGCTGCTGCTGTTGTTCCTGAAGGCCAAGGAGGAGATGATCAAGCCGGAGTGGATGCGGGACTACTCCTTCACGGCCACCATCTACCTCATCCGCACCAACTTCAAGACCATCACCAAGTACTTCTGGTTCATCAGCTGCCTCAAGAAGATCCTCCTCGCTTTGATGATCACCTCTCTGTATGGCAACCCTGGGCAGGCCATCGTCGGCGTCTGCGCGGTCCACACCATCTACCTCAGCATCGCCATATACTGTGAACCCTTCGAGCGCAAGTACATCCGCGCGCACTTCTACATAACGGAGTCGGCCAAGTTGTTCATGTTTCTGGGGCTAATCGACTTCACCAGCAAGTACAAATCCTAGGTGCAACTCATCAGCCTGGCCTCAATCGTCTACGCGATGTTGGCCTTCGTGTTCGGGATGCACTTCTTCTTCCTCGTCCTCTCCATCTTCGTGGAGAAGGAGGTCTACAAGCACTTCCTCGTCAAGAAGTGCTGTGAGGACGACCATGAGGAGGTCAAGCAGGAGAAGATCGGCTATCGTTCCAACGAGAGGCTCTATATATACGTCAAGGAATGATCTTTCTATTTATCCATTTTATGTGTGGGTTGTTCTATTTGAATCCAAGGGTTGATGTTTGATTTATGTGGGGTTGCCAGCGTATTATTGGCTGTGTGTGGGTGGTTTGATTAAATAAGTTACGGATGTCAGGAGAGGAGCTGTAGGAGATAACCTTCCCCAGTGAGGATTTGGAGAAGATCGTCCTGGAGACGCTGGAGGCATACCTCGCGCCCAAGAACTACGAGGAACGCGAGGTTCCCAAGTGGATCAACTAGATCAACGAAATCATCATGGAAAAGTTGGTATCCCACCAGAAGCCATTCAAGTACCTCCTCAACTGCCTCATCATGCAGCGAAAAGGCGCCAGCGTGGTGATCTCGCAGAGCAACATCTGGGACACCAGCCTGGACTCCTGCTTCACTGTGGCCTGGCCCAAGGAAACGCCCAACAAGGCCGAGAAGAGCAAGAACAGTATCCAGTGCATGGTGTCGGTCTATGCCATGACTATGCTCAACAGCAACTCTTTGATAAAGTCCGAACTGTGACCCACCTTATTATTCCCTCTCCTTGCAAACTATCACCGATCATCCCACAACCGATCATCACATATTCACCATCTATCACCCCACATGCACCACAACCCCCACAAACCAACCAGCACTGACTGCCTCCAATGCTGTGAGTGCCCCTTTTTGCCATAGCTTTGAATCTCAAATAATGGCAAGCACAGGTTAATTGTAGATGGTATTACTAATTATATATCCACATATATGTCCATTCTGATCTCTCTGCTGGTTTGGCTAGCCGCCTTTGCCCCCTCCCACTCCAAAATGACCATCCAGGCTCCTCAGGACCTCGCAGCCTATTTCAACAACAAGTACGGGCCCCAAGGAATCCCTTACTCCATCGCTAACTACGGAATAGTACCCTACTCCAAAACCGTATCAGGGATTATCGGCACCCCCTCGGTCCTCGAGGACTGCATATTCGAAGACCTCTCAGAGCAAACCAGCACTAAGCCCATCCTGCTGATCTAGCGCAACGACTGCACCTTCACCCAGAAATCCATCAACGCGCAGAAATAAGGAGCCAAACTCGCCATAATAATGGACAATCGCGTGGAGGACGCAGGGTCTTTGGTGATGGTGGACGACGGCAGGGGAAACCAAGTTTCAATCCCCACCATTCTCATAAGCAAAGAGGACGGGCAGAAGATTCTATAGGCTCTTTTGCTGTAAAATGTGATAACTTCCGTTTCTTTCGAGGTGCCCACCCGCGAGCAAAGCGAACTGCAGCTCTGGATCGACATTTCCTAGCACAGCAACTTCGTCTTCCTGCGCGAATTCTAGCCCTACTACAGCAAAATCAAACCCTTCGGTACGCATCCCCCTACTCAGTCCAGCTCGAGGTGGCCTACCCCACCAGGAAGTGTCTCAACGGCAACGACATCTGCAAGGACGAGGACTGCTTCTATAATATGAGCTATTGCAGGGCGGACTTCAAGTTTTGGGGGGTCGAGAACAAAGGACAACTGCTGATCAAGGAGCAGCTCAGGCAGTACTTCGTCTTCAAGTTGTACCCTGACCAATGGTGGACCTATGTGCTGCTGTACGACGAGACTTGCATCGATTTGGCCGACGTCGAAAGCTGTTCGGCCAAAATCATGAAAAAGTTGGGCATCAAGCAAGCGGAAGTGCTGAAGGCGGTTGAGTAGTCTTTCAAAGAGGAGGACAACTCGGTGCTGAAACAGTTCTCGGAGCTGAAGTACAACAGCTCGATTGTGTACTTCCCGAGCGTGGTGGTGAATAGTCTGGTGTACCGAGGCAACCTGTAGCCTTTCGAAGTCTACGAACTCATCTGCGACAGCCTCACCACCCAGCCCTAAGGCTGCACTGGCTACACATCCGAGGACAGCAGCGGGGTGGCCGCCTGGATCGGGCTCATAGTGGTGGGGGTGCTGGCCTTCGCAGTGTTTCTGATAATCTGCTTCCGGAGGGTGGCCAGGAGGCAGGTGGCGTCCAAGATAAACCAGCAGGTCAACGAGCTAGTGAACCAGTACATCACTATGTACGAGAATGACCGGTTTGAGAACGGGTCGGAACTGGCCAGCCGCAAGCCCAAGGACGCAGCCCCCTGATCTGCCCCCATTATATCTGCCAATCATATCTGCTCCAATACATCTGCCACAATACCTGCTCTCATTATCTCTGCTATGGCACAATCTTCCATCGATACACCCAGAGTATCTACTGCTACATAAACAATCTGGGAGAGAGTGCGGTGATAAGCAATCTAGGTCAGGGGGTGAGAGTGGGCGGGAATAAATTAAAGAATGGATGCAGCCACTGTATTGAGTTATTATGGATGGGAGTTTGTGTTTGAGCAGTGATGGGCAGGGTCGACTCTCTCTCATGCATTTCCCGAATATTATATTTAATATTATTATTTTAATCGGATCTATGGTAATGTTGGCGTAACCTAGGCAAAAGGAGTCAAGGCAAAGAAGGGCGCGAAGAAGGTCGAGAAGAAGGCCAACCCTCTCTTCGAGAAGAGGCCTCGCAACTTCAGGGTGGGCAACAACGTGCAGCCCAAGAGGAACCTGACCCGCTTCGTGAGGTGGCCCAAGTATGTCACCTTCCAGAGGCAGAAGAGGATCCTGCTCACCAGGATCAAGGTGCCCCCCGCAATCGCCCAGTTCTCCAGGAGTCTGGACAAGAACCAGGGTACCTCCCTCATAACTCAGCGAACGTGTTGTTCAAGTTGTTGAAGAAGTACTCTCCCTAAGACGCTAAGCAGCGCAAAGCTCGATTGGTTGCTGAGGCCAAGTTGAGAGCTGAGAGTAACCCATCCCTAACCTAGAGAAGGACGTCCCTAAGAACAAACCCTACCACCTCAAATTCGGACTCAACCACGTCACCAAACTCATCGAGGAGAAGAAGGCCAAACTTGTGGCCATTGCCAACAACGTCGACCCCATCGAACTCGTGGTCTGGCTACCCAACCTCTGCAAAAAGCTGGATATCCCCTACTGCTTCGTCAAGGGCAAGGCTGCCTTGGGCAAACTTGTGCACCAGAAGAACGCAGCAGTTGTGGCTCTGACCGAGGTGAGAAAGGAGGACGAGGGAGAGCTCAACAACCTGGCTGCTGCCTTCAGGACCCACTTCAACGAGAACAAGGATCTTGAGAAGTTGGTCGGAGGGTTCAAGAGGGGAGCCAAGAGCGAGATAAAGTTCAAGAAGGCCGAGGCCGAAAGGGAGAAGGAAGCTATCAAGAAACTCAAGGCTTGATCTCACTTATTTAAGATTCAGCACTCATCACCACCCATCACTCCTCAACCATAACCGTATGCATAGCACTTGCACAATCAGCAATAGTACCTGCATAAGTTGACTTGAGCTGCGATATGCTATATGCATATCTACTGTATGCTCCGTGTCCACCACTCACCCCAAGATACAATGGCAGTTAACTGCCAGGCGAGTGACTTAACCACAAATACTACTGGATATATTATTATGTTAGCATGCAAAGTAGTAATATGGTAGCTCAGAGTCCAGCCTGGCTATCCGGACATCTGTGCTATGGGGCAGTGATAAACAGGTATTGTGTTGACAATCAGCTAGAATAGAAGAACTGCAGTGAGTCGATGAGGGTCCCGCTTCTCCATTTCACTCCTGTTATCCTCTTGCCGGCCAGGTTCAGAGTCTCCTCCTTGCCGTTGCCGCCCCCGGCGCCCACTTTGCCCGAAGATACTCCCAGGTTGGTCTGAAACGTAATACTGGTGATGATCGAGTGGTATTTGAGGCTGATCTTGTCTATCCACTGTCCCTGGGGGGCTGAGAATTCGAAGGGTACTCCTCCCTGGCCTCCCAAAACGGGTGACTCAACGCACTGGCCAGTGGTGATGTCAACGAACAGAAACTGCAGTGAGTCCACTGCACCCCCATGTCTGCCTCTGACCGCGATCAAGCTGTAGTTGGGATTGGACAGTTCTCCGGGATTTCCTCCGGTGCCTCCGAAGACGGGACTGGGCTGGACTTGCCCCTGGTTGAATCCTTGGCTTTGGCCCCACATGCTCAGATTGAATGTATCTTTAATAAGAGCCCTAATTTTAATTTGAGCTTAAGTCTAATCAAATCCATGGACGACTTGCACAAACCTCGACCACCCACTCTCACCACCATCTAAAAATCACTCAGCGATCTTCCACATACTCACCATCAAGGGTTGACCTCCCGGTTCCTTATAGTCAGTACTAGATGACCATATCTTATGGGATGTGTTTTGTAACTTTGTTGGAATGCCTTTGTGAAGATCTGTTCTTAATCGGATCTTTACCCCAAATAACTCCACTCATCTATTTTAATCCAGGCAAGAGGGCTTAGTCGCAAGTGGGTTGGTGCCTCAGCTTGCGCCCTCTTTTTCTCGCTGGGCCTGGTAGCCCAAGTTTGCGGGTTATTGGCGAATCACGTGTGATATTATTATTCATGGCCAGCTCAGAGCGCAAACTTTTCAACAGGTTCGACCAGTACGAGATCGCCTCCTTCTTCACATAAACCGCCGAGGACCTGCTCCCCAAAAAGTGGAAAATCGACCGCACCCCCTTCTACATCAAGTGTCTGCTGGGAGTGCTGCTGTTCCTCAACGGGTACCTCTCGCACTGGGGACCCTGGCCCTGGCCAAGCAACTACTACTTCCTCATCTTCTCGGTCGTCTTCTATCATCTGGCCACCTACCTCTATGCTGCCCAGTCGCCCGTCAGCAACGCCGAGGGCAACACCGTACCTCTCCATCCAGATAGATCGGACAGTTCAGAGTGCAGAACAAGAATGTGTGTGTGGTGCTGCGGATTGGCGAGTCCAAGGAAGTGTACAGTTTGGAGGCTCTGGACAAGAAGGTGAGTCTGGGGCGCAGAGATCTGCGTTATAACGAGTACTTCACGGAGAGTGGAGTGTTTCTGAGCTACAAATTCAAGCGAGATGTGGAGTAGCTGGTGAAGGCAGTGGAGTAACAGGCAAGCAAGTGATATTGCCCACTTATTCATCCCTCTATTCAACATATCATCAATCAAACTGCCGAAGAGTAGATGTAGCCAGTGAGGATACATCTGGGGTCAACCCATTGGTGACTGTAGCTAGCCTTTGGATGTAGATAGATGGTTGGAATAAGATAACCTTGATAGATCATTGATTGTTAAACTGTGGGATAATCTGGGGCATTTGGGTTCAGATGGAGTTCTAAAACTCGGTCAGAAAGGCACTGAACTAAAGGTCTTCCGAGTTGTATCTCTGCGCTCGCTTGATCAGCTACCCTATCGTGGCCTTCAGCTGCTCGTTGCTGGAGTTGAGCCAGACCTGCACAAAAATGTAGCACAGCTCCATCAGCAACTCACTGTCTTATGACCCCTCGAACTCTTAGAACAGCACTTCTCCCAGTTTGAGGCTGCAGAAGTACTCCACCTCTAGCTTGGAACTCTCCAAAAGCAGTTTGATCAGACAGCAGGCTTGCAGTTTGAGCTGTTGGGCACGAAAGAGGGCACTTTGGTCGCCCAGTTCGAAGCCCAGGGAGGCCAACTTCACGAGGTAGGGGATGACGATAGATTGGACGTCGTCTTCGGTTAGTTAGTTCAGACTGAGTTGGATTATTTACAGCACGAGCAGAGTGTATCTTTTCTAGGCGAAGAATGCGGTCAGTTCGACCAGTTTGGGGAGGATGCCGTATCTAACGATGTTCGGAGTGACATCACTGGCGAAGTTTTTGACTAGCGTATAGTAGCAGTAAACCGCCTTTTTGATGATCTCTCTCAAGGGTTCACTCTCCTTCTGCAAGACCAGTTTGACCAGCGGCATCTTCAGTTTGACGAACCTTTCGTCCTTGCCTGCGATCTGCAGACATTTGAAGATGATCTGGACCAGATATTTGAGATAGGGGAGGGTGGGCTTTTCGAAGCGCCTGAAGAGGTTGGCAAGTCTGTCGATGAAGTGGTGCTTTTTGATGAGTAGTTCCAGCCAGTTGGGGAAGTTGCTGATCACGTTGTTCAGGAGGAAGAACAGGTTTTCGAGGGTTCGCATATCCCCTCGCTCCAAAAGACTCATAACTTCGGCAGTGAGGCTCTAAGAGGGAAAGGCGAGTGGCAGGTAGTAGAGGTTGCAAAGGATGTAGCTGGCGTAGTATTGCTTGTCACTGTCTGTAAACTACTACCCCAGGTATTTCAGCAGATGTTACTATATTTGGAGTTGGTAGATGCTTTGGATGCCGCTCTCTGACTGCGACAACTTAGCTACCCGCCCTAGGTCGCGGTCGCTGAGGGACAACCAATCCACACAATTGAGGATGGTCTATGGTGTCTCTTTTTATACTTCCATAGCGGATTAGTGCTCTGTGGGGTTGGTTAGCTCTTCGAGAAGTTTGATGCGTTTGGAGGCGAAGAAGGAATCGAGGTGTTCTCTTCTGATTTCTTTACGGATGGTGTGCAGCCGACTTGAGGGCTCCATGAGGGTATTATTAAAGTAGTAAAATGAATTTATAATGGGTTGACTTGGGCAGATCTCTACTTGAATCTGAATGCTGGTAGTTACCCTTGGATTATGGACTGGTGTGCTCAGATTACGAAAATGGTCATATTGGTAGCTGCAGTCAAATTTTTGTCAAATCTACAATCTCAAAAAACCCCTTTTTGTGTAGATTCTCCCTGATTGGCAGCATTATCACTATTTCATTCCAACCCACAACCAGAATCACCCCATTCTGTGTTCTCTTTTAGGATTGACCCCAATCTACTTCCAATCGAGTGCCTCATTCAACCGCCACTTTCGATTTCAATCAACGGTTTTGGGAGACTGGACTTTATTTTCATTTATACAAGTAGACCATAAACTAACATCAGAGATTCAGCTGTCTCCCAAAATCAACTCGAACAATTTGCGGAATTTGAGCATCTAGGGCAGATGGTTGTAGGTATAGTATACCCCCGCCATCAGCACGCAATGCATCAGTTCCGCCTCCCACTTCACCTCCACTCGCAGGGTGCGCTTCACTATCAGGTAGGCCGATCTCAGAGCTTTGGCTGATACGAAGTAAACTATCTCCCTCCTTCTGGAGCCCTCTTCGAAAAGAATGGCGATAGAGGACATCAGGCCGGCAAGGGTGATGACTTTGGCTGAGTGGATGCAGTTGTACGTGAGGTCATGGTCCGTGATTGGGCCTGGCTGAGGAAGAGGCAGAGGCTGGCTCTCTCCAGTGCTACCAAGCAGCTCAGGAAGAGGACTGACTTGCTGTAGTCAAGGGCTGTGTTTTTCATGATTCTAAGGGCTTAGTCGACTGTCTTGCATTTGATGAGTTTGAGGGTGAGAGGGATAGCATGGAAGAGGAGGTAATATTTGACTGCCAGCTGCCCAGTGGCCAGCAGCTTCTCAATGAAGCTGCTGAAGCAGTGCAGGGGGGAGTGGTGGACGAGACCTCGGCAGCTGGAGATATCGTTGACTAAGTTAGGCAGGGAATACTTCTGGCAGTGAGCCATTGGAAGCCTAATTCTTCGAACTATGCTGTTTGCTTCATAATTTATATAACATCATTCAATTCAAGATTTGTAGGGATTGGTGATGCTGATAACCAAACCTTTATGCAAGATCTTCTAACTTGTTGTCTCAACTCTTGGACCAACTGAGAACCTATCTCTGTTTTAGATCAGGTTCAACAATTGTTGATACCTCGCCCAAGTCTCCGAAGTTTCTGTTTTTGGTTATTGAAGGTTGGATTATGTTTGTGTCAGCTGAAAGATTGATAACTGTTGAAAGGGATGTTTATATTCTACTTATAACTTTAAAATGCTGAGCTTCCTTGTGTGCTGTCTGCTGAGCCTAGCCCTTGTGTCTTGCCGCTGGAGCGAGGCCCAGGCGTACGAGTGGCACCAGTTGTACCCTTGGGGTGCTGGGGTCAACTACATCCCTGCCTACGCTGACAACCAGATCCAGATGTGGGAGGAGCTGGACTTGGACCACATTGATAGATAGTTGGCTTGGGCGAGGCAGCTGGGGCTATCGAAGTTGCGGGTCTTCCTGCACATTGAGCCCTACATCCGTAACTCCAGCCAGTTCCTCAAAAACGTTTTTGAGTTCTTGGCGGTTGCCAAAAGCAGGGGCCAACATGTAATATTAGTCCTTTTTGACGATTGCTGGAAATCCACCTGGACGGCCGAAAAGCAGCCTGAGCCCATCCCTGGGATACACAACTCTCAGTGGGTACAATGTCCCGGGAATGTCAGCATGCCTGAGGAGACACTCAAGAACTATGTGCTGGATGTGGTGGGCACCTTCAGAAACTCAGATACTGTCATCCTCTGGGACGTCTACAACTAGGTGGGCAACTCTTAGAAATTCTCGAACAGTCTCCCACTCTGCAAAAACGTGTTCAAGTGGGCACGGCAGGCCAATCCCTCTCAGCCTCTGACTTCAGGCTGGTGGACGGACAGCCAGAACTATCAGGTAATAAACTAGTACATATTGCATTAGAGTGATGTCATCACGTTTCATGCCTATTGTGACCTGGACTGTACCAGGGATATACTCGAACAGCTGAAAAGTATGCTTTGTTGATAGTTAGAGTACAATCGGCCTGTTGTTTGTACTGAGTACATGGCAAGGCCGTTGGGAAGCCAGTTCGCTACTCATCTGCCGATGTTCAAGGCTTAGGGTGTTTGGGCTTTAAGTTGGGGGTTGGTCTTCGGACGCACCCAGACTTACTACCCTTGGTGGTCAAAACAAGGAGAGCTGGTGCCTTAGATCTGGTTCTGCGATATTTTGCGAGAAGATGGGACTCCCTTCTCGAAGACATAGGCTGAGTTTCTGAAGCAAATCACTGAGCATGAGAGTAACCTTGCTTCTGAGTGAGCAATGATGTAAATAGTTTATTCAAGCCAAGTGTATTTTAAGTTGATTGTCTCTTTGTTCAGGTCATTTCAGCCAAACCCTTCATTGTCTCTTACTATATTCATAGATTCATCCTGCTTTGGTGTATGAGTGGATTCAGGTGTTTGTGTGTGTTTGTGATTCAAATGAGTAGAGAATGATCGGATGAATAAATTTTATAGATAGTAACTTAAAATATCTTCGACATGTGGCTACGGATCTTCCTCATTACTCTGGTTCTCGCCTGCTTCGTCCCCACCCAAGTCCACTCCAAAAAGCAGACCAATAAACCACCCAGTACCACCAATGTCAAGCCAGTCACCACACCCAAACTCCAGCCCAAAAAACGTATCTTAATCTTCACTCAGCGCAACAAAGCACCCCCAAACAACCCAAAACTAAAGCAAACGAACAGCAAAACGTGGTCACCATTCTTTGGCTTGGAGGTAAATGCAATAACACACAGAAGAGGATCTCACAAACAAATTGAGCGCTTAGGAGCGTCAGAAGAAACTAAAGTCGCAACTTTCAGCGGTCGTTGAGCGCAAAATCGCCACCAAAAAGTAACTTGCGGATTTGATTGGCGTATCCAAATCCAATTTTGTGCCATTGTGCGAACAAAAGAGTTACGAATAGTTGGTTGTGTAGAAGCAGTCGAAGAAGCAGGTCAAGAAAGGGACGACTAAGGAAGCAAAGAAGCAGCCCAAGAAACAAACAGTTAAGCAAAATGTTTTGCTGGAGATACAGCTTTGTGTGATTACCAAATTGGGGCAGCAAACCAAAAACAAATACTAATCTGCAGAGTGCACTCCAAAGCTGCTGAAAGGCTAGTGTGAGTTTCCAGTGACTTTGCATGGATCTCAGTAGGCTTGGGTGAAGTCACCCAAATCTAAACAAAAAGCTTTACTAACGAATTATCTGATTGGCAGTCTTGGCAAGTCTAAACCCAAAAGTGCTGAAAGGACATCAGGTAAAGTATAGCCAGAAGCTAAGCTCAATGTAACCCTCAAATCAGCTTCTGTTACAACCCCCACACCTACAGCTAACCTTACAGCTACTCCAAACTCCACCAATACATCAACACCTGCTCCAGCAGCAGCACCAAATGCCTCTTCGACAAATAATAACACTGCTAAAGTCTCTAATGAACCCAAACCTAAAAAAGAGAAAAAGCTAGTTTTCAAATCAAAGTAAGTGCAAGGTAAAATCTCATTGAGTTGGTTGCTTGGCAAATGCTATGAACTAAACATCAATGATGACTAAAACCAATGCGAATGGAGCTAAGTCGAATTTTGGGATCAGTAACCTTCTTATAACATAGGCAATCTTTCCTAATCGAGGAACTCTAAACCTACCCTCCCACCAAAAACTACAAAAAAGAACTCAAAGTATTGCAGACCCTCTTCTCGCAAAAATAGTTCGACTAAGATAGCATTTTAGGTGAATAGTTGAGCGAAGCATTAGAGTCAGTGTGGCCTTAAAATGTGGTAGAAAATGAGAGTTTATGGTAATAAGCATGGACTGAAGGTAGCAATGGGGTTAACTATCTTCTGACCTTGAAATAGATTCTTCCCCATTTGTTCAAAATCTCAAACTAAACAGATTTCAAGCAATTTCAGAAGAGTTACTTTGAGTAAGCGTTGGATTTCTACAAATCATTCAAAAAGCTTCAAAAATTGCCCAAAAGTAGCTATACTTTGCAATCACTGGCCAAGCAATTGGGCATTTCCCCCAAAAGTATCGATATTTCCTGCGCAAATACCAAGAAAACCAAAACCGATATACTCAGCTAATTGAGTATCTGTGTGAAACTCTTTTCGAAAGATAACCAAACCATCTCCATAAAGGTAGCTGAATGCAAAGGCAAACAGAGACAATAAGGATGCAGCTTAGGCAAAAGTAAGCAATTTTAGCTCTTGTTTTGGTCCAACTCAAATAGTACCTCACCTTTTGACAGAATAGAGGATACAGAAGTTGCTTAAGCTAAAGTTTAGACTCCCTAAACCTAGAAATAGCCAATTTAAGAATCTGTTACTCCAAAGACAGCAGAGAACCAAGTCGCACAAATTCCTGTTAGGGTTGATTAGTAGGACTCAGAAGATGACTAAGACTCTGGATAAGTTGAGCTTTCTCAAGCCAAAGAGGTAGCTCCAGCCTAGAAGGTTGAAAGCAATGAGGAGAAACAAAATCCCGTTGAAGCAGGCAGCGATTCTGTACATTCAGTCTAATAAACTGAGTAAGCCACTGAAGCTACAGAAGTGCAGTAAGCCGACTAATTTACTACCTAGAATGACCCTCAACCCAAAACCTAACTTTGATCACTCAACATAAAAATTATCTAAACTATTATCTTTCCCAACACTTAAGAATCAATACTGAGCCGTATCCCCTTTCTTCGCAATAATTTGATAGCTTTTGACAAAATGAGCGAATTGCAAATCGGAGGAGTGAAATGCAGTCATTCGATAGTGGAGTAATACCCACTGTCAGAGGCAGTGCTATAGCAGATGAACAATAAATACTACTGGCATTTGTGTACAGATTCTCGCAATGAGACAGCGGCAGATACCTGCATCAGAGATGGGACAGGCTAATGAAGCACCTGCAAGAAATCTAGGTCGAGGAGATGCAGCTATGTAGATCTGCAGTAAGTCTAGCCGACAACGAATACCCACCCATTCTCAGATAGATCTCGCAGATTGCTTTCCCGAGGTTGCTCTCTCTCAGCCTCAGTACCCACTCCACCAAATAGTCAGCAACAGCATCACTTCGCTTGAGTGTCTCGCGCAGGTGGACATGCCTGAGTTGCTCTACTTCCATATCAGTACCCCAGTTGCGACCAAGGCAGAAATTTCGTGAGCAGACTGGCCCCGCTTAGAAAGGCCAAGTGGACCAAATTGACCCGCCTGATCATGAGTACGCCTTGTTCTAGCCAGACGACAATCCTCTGGTCGACTGCGAAAGTGTGCTGCCTCAATGCGATTTCCCGCAGCTGGAGTTCATAGTGCTCTAAGGGTCAGAGTAGCCTTATGCAGGTGGATGGACAGCCTGGTCTTCGCAAACGATATCTTCTTCATCACGAAGCTGCAGTCCCAAAGACTGAAGTACATCAGTAAGGCTGACCCCATGCAGA
>Ga0316217_10002936_pt1 | contig 20050 bp, 4 predicted proteins | sample 1anoAmetaG_FD_203633 | JGI IMG/M metagenome (GOLD analysis project Ga0316217, IMG submission 203633) | Freshwater microbial communities from Trout Bog Lake, Wisconsin, USA - 1anoA | ecosystem: Environmental > Aquatic > Freshwater > Lake > Hypolimnion/Profundal zone | place: USA: Wisconsin...
AAACGTGTTGTTTGGACTGGTCAACGCCAGTGTGCCCGAATTCTGCTTCCACAGAATCCCCCCAACCACTCCGCTGGGAAACGCCGGGCTGGTCACGGGGCTGCCCAGCGTCAGCGTCGTGCCGCCGGCCACATTAATGAGACCGTCGTTCATCCCAATTTGAATCCCCCGATTGGCATTGCTGATGGTCAGGTTCGCGGTCGTATAGAGCCATCCGCGATTCAGCGACAGTTGATCCGCCGTGAAGACGGCCGGATTGGCTCCCAACTGCGCTTCGGAACCAAGGCTCAAATTGCCAATGATGCCGTTGCCAATCCGAATCTTGCCGGTAAAATTGGTGTTGCTGCCCGTGATGGTCGCGGTATTGCCATACAGGGTGAGGGAACCGTTGCCGTTGAGATTGGCCGCCAGATTGACCGAACCACCGGCCCCGCGCACAACACAGTCGTTCGTGACGTAGAGATTTCCCGCCAAGGTGCAGGTCCCGGATGCCATGCTGCAGATCTCCTCGCCATCAATCATGAATTTGTTCACCGTGATCGTCGAGCTGCCGGAGGCGCCGCAGAAGAAAATGCCGCGGCTAGCGTGCAAGGCAACGCCTGCGAAAGCGTAGGACGATGTGTCGCTGGGTGTGGTCAGGTTGAAGTCGGACATTTCATACGTTTTGCCCGCGCTCGGCGCCAGGCCGTCGCTCCAGTTGCCGGCGGTGTTGAACGACCGCGTGCTGCCATTCCATAAATCGCTGGAAACCAGCGTTGCCGAGGCCGGCACATAATTTGGCCCAACTTGGTAATTGGCAAGAATCTGCCACTGATTCATCGCCACGCTGCTGATCCGCACCTCCGCGTAATCATTATTGGCGTTGGCGTCGCCGCTCCACAGCGACCGCCCCAGCCAGTTGTTCACGTCGGGAATGGCTGAGAGATGAAAATTCACATCCACGTAGGTGACGGTATAGCCATCTCGATACCACTGCCAACGACCGCCGGCGCTGCCGTAACTGCCCGCGCCATCCGTAAACGTAATCGCATAGTGATGCTGCACGCCGGCCGTGGTCGCCAAGGCGGAATCAAAAGTGAAGTTGGTGCCCGTAAGCTTGGCTTCCAATCGCTGCGAATTGAGGCTCGTGCCTTCCGCGGCGCTCAACATGATGTCGCTGTACGAACTGGTGGCGCCCGGCGCGGCGGTTCCGGGCAACCCGCTCCATTCCCCGGAAATCCCGTCCACATCGCCACCTTCAGTGGTCCGCCCAAAATCCAGGACGCGCGCCCAGCTTGGCGCGGACAGCGGCGTGGCCCAGACCTCGATCGTGAGGTTCACCTGCGAGGAAATAATCCCGTTCGGCAGGTCCAGGTAGGCGGACATCGCGTTCATATTGGTGTTGCCTGTCGTGCCGCCCGGAATCCGCAGCGCGCTGCCCGTATAGGTCGCGCCGTTGCCACGGACCACCGCCGGCGCGCCGGAAATCAAATCGTAATTTGTCGTGCCGGCCGGTGCCGCTCCCGCAGCGTTGGTGAAGCTCCAATGGAATACCGAGTTATTCAACACCGGCCCATAAACCACTCGCAGCCGGCGGTCGGTGACTCCTTGGGCATTGGCCGAGAGACAGTAAGTGTTATCGTCGCCGTTGATGGCACTGCCGCCCAGACAGGAATTTTGACCATCGCCGATCATATGCACACCATTCCACCACATATTGGGATTGCTGAAATAATACGGCGGCGCGGACCCGCCGCCGCAGTAGTTGTGCATCATGATCGTTTTGGGATTGAGTTTGCCGTCTTGATGGTTGCAACCGTAGGCATGGCCGCCAATTTCATGGGCCACCACCGCCGACCAAACGGAGCCGGGATTGACCACCCCATACGTCCCAGGCTGCTGCGTGACGCCCGCGATGCTGCTCGAATCGCTGTTCTGAACCACGTACAGCACCAAGTCTGCGCCCACGGAACCGCCGTAGGAAACCACGTCCGACACATTCCCATTATTTCCTGACAACCAACCCACCATCCCTCCCGTGGTCGTCCAATTAACCGGGTCGAAATAAGATTCGTAATACCCCGCCACATGCCAGTGCGCCCCGGCCCCGGACTGATCGTAAAGCGCGTTCACCGCCACCGCCAGATTGGCAAAGCTCACCTGCGTGTTGGCCTCACCGCCCAAGCTGGTCGCGTAACTTGGCGCATAGCTAAACAGGATGTCCTGCTCCACCGCAGCCCGGCCAAGACCCTGGACCACAACCATCAGCAGCCAAACCATGACCCGCTTTAATCCATGTCGGTTCGCTTTTGTGTTCATAAAATAAGCAACGTCATTTGTTGGCCGCCGCAGTCTGGATGAAGTCGTCGCCGGATGGTTCCGCAGGCCCCGCGCCATAGGTGCGCGGATCAATCGCCTTGACGATGACCTGCGCGTCCTCCCGTGGTTCGCCCACCACATACAGATTCTCCTTCGGCGCAATGACCGAGAAGGCTTCGCGTCCATCTTGAAAAGCAAATGAAACCGTCGAGTCCAATTTCCCAACCAGATGCCCGCTGAACATGCCTTGCCGGCTGGAGCCGTTGCCTTCGCGCTGGACGATTTGCCATTGCAGTTCCTGTCCATCAAGTCCCGGCAGTGTCAACCGCTCCACAGGATGGCCGGTCAACTTGGCCGCCTCGAAAACCGCCGCCGCCGTTTGCTGCAAATAGACGAGTTGCCGCCGGAAAATGCGCGGATTTTCGTCCACCATCCGCTGATATTCCAACTCGTTGTGCGCCAATTGCCGGATGACATTGGTATCCTTGCCGTTCTCCGCAGTCCACTCACAAGCGCCATTGGTCAGCGCTGCCGGGAAAGGATGTTCCTGGAACCATGAAAACGCCGAAGCCGGCAGACGCTTTGCCGCTAGCCAGGGAGTGGTGCTGGCGGGAGCGGAAGGAGCAACGACAGCCGGGGCAGGTTTGGTGCCCGCCGCGAGCAAAAGGGGAGCGTTGGTTGAGCTGCGAGAGCGTGATTCCTGCCCCCCCTTACGCCACGCCGCGAACCAAAAACTTGCGCCTGCAACCACCAAGCCCAGCACAAACCAGCGGAAGATGACAAAATTTGAAACGGTACGTTCCGGGTTCATAGGCGGCAATTCACGGATAAACCAGCCGGAAGAACGCACCCGTTTGTGCTGGATTAACGGGCAGCCACATCTGGTTCGTGGCTGACGAATTGGCAACGGTCATCCACGCGTTGGAATTCACCAGACTATTCGTGTTCATCAACAGCCGCCAACCGGTGTGATCGGACGGCCAGTTGAATTGCAGGTTGTTGCTCTCCATCGCAAAGCCGACGGGCGCCAAGGTGCTGGAGGCCGGGCGCGCGACCACTTCGGTTGAAGCGGCGGATTCCACGCCCAGAATGTTCAAAGCCGTCACCACGTAATAATAAGCCGTGCCGTTCTGTAAGCCGACGTTGCGATACGTGGTGTTCGTGGTCAGGTTCACTATGTTCGTATAAGGTCCGCCAGCCGTGCCGCCACAATAAACATTGTAACAAGTGCCGTTGCCGGACCAGGTCAACGTAGCGGTCCGGCTGGCATAGCTGATGGCGACGCTGGGCGGCACGGCGGCCGCGATCGTGACGGCTTGATACGGTTTGACGAACCTCCACCGCGTGGCCGCGCTGGGCGCCGGATCATTAATCAGGCCGAAAGAAATGGCCGGCGCGGTGCCCGTGCCCTGGAGGCTTTGGGACGCCGCCAGATTATCCAAATAATAATAGCCGCTGCCATCCGGGCCATTGAACCACCAATTCACGGCGGAGTTCGTCGTGCCGTAGGGAGCCAAGTCCAGTGTGCCGCCATCATTGCGCAGACGGCGTCCGTCGTTCAGGGAAATAATGTAATAATGGCCGCTTTCCGGCGCGGGCAGCAGCGCCCATTCCGTCGTGGCATTCCGGACATAAATGTCGGACGCCTGCGGAGTGCTGGCACCCGGGCTGTCAGTCAGCCGGAAACTGGTGCCCAGATTGTGAATGATATAGGGAATTCCCGCATGGATGGTCTCGTCGCCATCCCAGGTGGCATACAATTCACCGTAAGGGGCAAGGGTGGAGCCATCGGCCAGAAACAGATTGCCGCGATAGCCGGCGGTGACGCTCGTGTAGGGCGGATTGGGATTTGTGCCGCTGAACGGAAAAATGGCGTACCGCCTGAGCCAGCCAACATTCTCTGCCTGCCATAGAAATTCGGCCAGGAAATTGTAGTCGTCATCCTCGGTCCAGCCCTGATTGTTGCTCCAGTCCACCGGCGAAAATTCCGTGAGCCAAACGGGACGGCCATACGCGTTGTAGACGGATTGACAATCCGCGATCAGGGACGCGGCGCTTGGCGGCACATATTCATGCACGGCGGCGTAGTCCACGCGATAGTTGTTGGCGGCGATCATCGTGTAGAAATTATTTTCCCAGGCATCCCGGGTATTCTGGGTGCCTGGACCGACCAGCGGCACGTTTAAAGCCATAAACCCCGGCCAAGTGGCAATGGCCGCATTCGTGCTGATATTCGCCTGGCTGGGGTTGTCCGGCTCATTGTAGCAAAGCAGATATGCGGGTTGGGGACTGGACAACCAGGCCGAATCATAACCTTGAGCCGACCCCAAGGTTTGCCAATAGGTGGCATCATAGACCATGGGCACATAGTCAAAAGCGGCGGGTTCGCCGCTGACGTAATCGTCGTAATTATATGCCCAACTCGTGGTCAACTCCGTTGAATAAGGCGGACTCTGATAAGGATTGGCGGCGGTCCCCTTCTTGGGATAATGCGTCTGGTAGGAAAAGCCCCAAAGCTGCGCGGCATTCGTCCAAGCCGCCGCAAGAGCGACATTCGCCGGGTTGCCGTTGTCCGTTTGAAGCGCCAAGTCGCTGGCCGCGCTGAGGACACGATAAAGGCCGTTACCCTCCGGCACAAAATACCATTGCTGCGACGCAGCGGCGGAATAGTTCACCGTGGTCACACCAGTGCCGACATTGGTGCCGCCGTTGGCCGTGCCAAGGCACAACCAGCTTGAATGCTGGCGGAGGCGGAAGGTGCTGTTCTGATAATTATATAGCAGCTCGAATTGCTGGTCCGTAGCGCCGTTGGTGTAGGTTTCCTGGCTGGCGCCGCTGGCGTTGACGGTGAGCGACCGGCCGTTCAGTGCGTTGGTGATCGTCCAGAAACCGTCGTTGAACGTATCAAACACGAACAAGTTGGTCGGGAAACAGATGGTCAACAGGCTGCTGTTCGTAAAGCCGCCGAAACTCGCGCTGATGCCAACGGTACCGGGGGCTATGGCCGTGATCACCCCGCCCGCGCTGACGGTGGCGAGGTTTGTGTTGGCCGAGACGACCACCGGCTGGCCATAGCCGAATAGATTGACGTTCTGCACGTTTCCAAACTTGCCGGTCACCGCCGGCAATTGCACACTGTTCACCGTCATGTTGGTGACGCCCACGGCCACCGAGATCAACGCGCCGGAGGCGGGGACCAAGCGGGTCGGCCCGGCGGCGGCGTCAATGGCAATACGGCCATTTGTGAGCGCTTCGTTGTAAACCCGAAATTCATTGATGGCGCCTTTCAAATAGGGATCGGTGGTATATAACGACCGGCCGAGGTAACTTAGCTTGTTGCTCACCGAAGCGAGCGAGGTGGTGACATTCCCATTGCCCGCCACAAGCACGCCGTTGAGATACAAGCCGATGAAATTAGCGGGCGGATTAAAGACCGCTGCGAGCATGACGTTCGTCTGGTTGTCGAGCGTGGTGCCGATCACCGCTCCCTGTTCGGCCATATAGCCAGGATCGGCCCCGGAAATGATGGCGCGGGTGCCGCTGCCATGCGGCGTGCAGAAAATGTAATCCTCCCCCGAACCGCTGGTATCGGTATTGCCGAAGCTGAAAATGTAAGAGTTGTTGGTGATCGTCCCGAAGGTCACCCAAGCCTCCAAGGTCACGGCCGTGAGGTTGCTAATCAAGCCAGGCGGCAGCAGAATATAACCGGACATTCCGTCCAACGCCACGCCATTGGTGGTGAAGGTCGCGCCGCCCACCGCCGTGCCGTTGGCGGTGCCGTAGTCGTCATTTGCGTTGGCGTTGCTGGCAAAACTATAGCGGTGGTTGGGTATCTGGCCGTCGGCGTGGAACACCGGTCCCGCCAGCAGGCAGGCGCACAGTATGAATTTCGTCAATTGGTACACAGTGATTCGAAATTTAAAGGGGCAAGGTCATTCCACCGAAACTGACCATCAAATTTGCGGTCTATTGGGCGGTGATTTTTTCCAAAAAAACGGGCGGGGACGCCGGTTCGGCCAACGTCCCCGCCCGCGCACATCGTTCTCAAGCCGGTCAATTATTCGTGTTGCTAAGCAGATAGAACCGCTGATTCAGCGAGGGTGCCACCGCATTGGGCAGATTGGTGGTGAAACTGCCGCTGCCGCTCAACACATTGGTCCAGATGGGCGTCCAAGTATTGAAGGGTGCCGCCAGATTCGTGCTGGTCAACAGGTAGATCGTGCCCGAGCCCGAGTTGGTGGCTGAGAACGTCAGGCTGGTGCCTGAAATCACCGTGCTGCCGGCAAATGCAATACTACCCGAGAAGGCGGTGGATCCCGACACCACGCTCAAAACGCCGTTGGCCGGGTTGAAACTGTAGGCCAGTCCAGGACCGGGCGAACCGACGATGTTGGCAAAGTTGCCCGCGTAGGAATTGGCGATAAACAGCGTGAACTGGTTGCCCAGCGCCAACGTGCCCGCCAGATTGTTGACCACCAGCGTGCCGCCATAATTCGCGGTTCCATTCACGATAAGCTGGTCGCTCGTCATACTTGTCGCGTTCAGCGCGACCGAAACCACACCGGCTGACAGCAACGTCAGGTTGTTGTTGAGGCTCAAATGGCCAATGGAACTGGGAGAGGCTCCCGGAGCAATCGTGCCGTTGTTGGTCACACTGCCGTTCACGATACCCGTGCCGGATAGCGTTTGACCGGCAACCAGCGTAAAGTTGTTGGCCGTCACGTCAAATGTCGCGCCATTCCACACGTTGATGTTGGCCGAATTGGCGATGGAACCGCCCGCACCCAAAGCCAGTGTGCCGTTGGTGATAGTCGTGTTGCCGGTATAAGTACTGGCGCCAGTAAGCGTCAAGGTACCGGAACCGACGGAAGTCAAACCGCCGCTGGTGTTCGCCACCAAAGCCGGGGTATTGGCGGTGGCACCACTGCCGCCGCCGCCGGCGAGGACGACCGTGAGCGTATCGGTATTCAGATAGCCATTGCCCGCACAGGTCACCAAGAGGTTCGTGACCGCGCCAGTGACGAGATTAATCTGGGCCACGGCCGTGGCACCATTCCCGGCGCCGCCGCTGATCGTAACGATCGGCGGCGCAATGTAACCCGTGCCACCGCTTGCCAAACCGATCGCATGCACGCCATAGCCGCCCGGGGCGAGCAAGGGTTGGGCAATCGTCAACGCCGCGCCGTTATTGTTGATCGTGGCCCCGCCGCCATAGATATAGGCGCCCGCCAAACCACTCATAAACACTGCCTGGTTCTCGCTCCCCGCGAGTGTGCCACCATTGAAGTTAACCTGACCTGCCCCACCTTCGATATAACCGGCCTGGAAGCTCCCGCCATTGCAGTTCAAGATACCCACATCGCCAGAGCCGCCGTTGAAATTGAGCGGCAGATTGGTGCTGGCGCTGGTGTTGGCCACGCTGCCACCCAGCATATTGATGATCGCGGTCTGGCCCGTGCCCCAGTTGCAGACCAAGCCGCCGCCGGCAAAGGTGAGCGCACCGCTGTACACATCCAGAACGCCGGTTTCGTTGGTCGCCCCGCGAGCGATTACAAACCATCCAGTGTCGGTAACAGTCCCACCGTTGATATCCAGGATACCGTTGCCGCCGGTGACAGTGCCGGGGACAGTACCAGTGAAGTTGGCGGCGTTGTTGTCTTCGCCTCCCACGGCGATGCCACCTGACGCCAAGGTTCCCCCGATGGCATCATAATAGCCAAAGCCACCCGCGATATTGCCGATGGCGACGTTATCCAGAGTTGTCGCTGTGGCGGCGGAGACAGTGCCATTGGTTTGATAAACCGCGCCAACCGCCCCGCTGGCGTTGCCAATGATCATGGCCTTTTGCGAAAGAGAGCCGGCGTTGATCAGGACAGCATTGCCAGCCTGACTGCCCACAATCGTAAAGTTGGTGTCCCCCACGCTTCCCGATACCGGGATATTGAGGGTGCCGCCACCCACGGTGGTCACGCCCGTATAGGTATCGGCCGCCGCCAGCGTCAAGGTGCCGCTGCCGTTCATGGTCAACCCGCCGGAATCGGAAAGAACGCCGGTGATGGTGGTGTTCTTGGTGCCCGTCACGGTCAGGAGATTGCCGCCATTATCCACCGTGCCCGCAAGCGTCAGGTTGCCCGCGGCGGGAGTGATCGTACCCGCGGCGCCAAACACCAGCGGCACGTTCAAGGTTTGTGGGTTGGCGGAGTTGTTGACCACGCTGCTGCCGTTCGTCAAGGTCAGGGTGCTACTGTTGGCCGTGCTGATATCGAAGCTGCCGGCGTTGTTGCTGAAGGTCACACTGCTCACGATATAGTTCTGATCCAGATTCGGAGTTGGATCCGTGGTGCCGGCGAAAACCACGCCATCACCGATGTAGCCCGGCGCGGCGCTGTTAACCCAATTGGGATTGGTGTCCCAGTTGCCGTCTGCGCCGGCGCCGGTCCACACATCATTGCCCAAGACCGCGGTCAGGTTGGTGCCCGCCGTGGCTTGGAGGCTCACCGTATCCGTGGCGGTGGCAAGCAAGGAATACACTCCGGGGCCATCGCCGGCGGGAACCGCCACCGAATTGGTGTACACATGACTGGACCCCACTTGGCCCAGCGGCAAAGTGGATGAGCCGCCCAAGGAACTGGCATCCAAGGTGACGGTGCTGATCGGATTGCTGCCCGGCGTCACCGTGACGCTGATGAAGGAAGCCTGGTTGCGGGTCACCGTGGACGGATTGGCGGTAATGGTGGCCAACGGCGCGGTGGCAACCGCGTAGTGCAGCACGATCTGGCGGCTGCCATTATTCTGGATCGTATAGTTCTGATAATTGAGCGGCTTGACATCCCAAACCGGGGTGGAAATAAATCCACCGCTGATACCGGAACCGGAAGAGTCATCAATCAGCACATAATCCTGGGTGTCCAAATTAACCGAGGTGCTGGGCGCACTGACGTGAATTACATTGTTGTTGGCCGTCAGGGAACCGTACACCACCACCTGATCATTGACGCCAGAGGCGGAAGTGGTGAGGCTGAATCTGGCGGTGGCGCCGGACGCAAAAGTCAGGCTATTAAAGAAGTTGAGCGGGCCGAACACCGAATTGCTGCCGGCCGACAAACTGCCATATACCGTCACGACGCCGTTCAGCGTGCCGAGGCCGCCCAAATTACCGCCCGCCGCCACCGTCACCGGGCTATAAAGCGAGCCACTGGCACCCAGCAACACCGTTCCGTTGCTGATCGTGGTGTTTCCACTATAAGTACTGGAGCCAGTTAGGAGCATCGTTCCCGTGCCGATTTTGGTCAATGATCCAGCGGCGGAATTGTCGGATATTTGGCCATCAAATTCCATGTTGCTGGCGTTGCCCACGGTCAGTTTGCCCGGCACCACCGAGCTATCATCCAGCACGAGATTGCCAGCTCCGGTCAGCGTCGCAATCTGTTGGGAAAGACCACCCACATCGAGCGTGGCGCCGGAAGCCACATTCACGGTCGTGGTGGTCGGCAACACTTCGGTGGCGTTAACATTATACAGCGACTGGATATCGGCCTGGCTCAACGCGCGACCATACACATAAACTTCATCAATAAGGCCGTTCAAACCAACATCATTATCGAGGGTGTCAGGGGAACCGCCGATCCACAATTGGCTGCCCGAGCCCGTGCCCGCACTCCAACTCGATTGGATGGCATCCACATTGCCGTCCACGTACATCGCCTTGGTGGTGCCATTGCAGGTCATGACCACAAAGTGCCAACTGCCGTCGTTCACTTTGGTGCTTCCTTCCTCCCAACCATGAGCATAGCTGACGCCACCGGCATTGGTTGCCGTCCCGGTGCCGGATCCGCCGTTCAAATAGAACGTGATGTTGCCATTGGCCCAGCCGCCCGAGCCTTGATAGGCATAGGTTCCGCCTGCCGTGCTCGTTTTCAGCCACATTCCAATCGTCCAGCTTGCGTTGTTGGTCAGGGACACCACCGCATTGGAGATCACCACATAACCGGCGCTGGCCGTGCCGGAAGGAATACTCAAGCAATTGCCAAAACGACCACCCGACACGATACTTGCGCCGCCCATAATGGTGCCATTATCCGTTGTGCCGCCGGTGCCCTGGTTGACCACCGTCGTGCCGCTGACATCATCAAATGACAAGTGCAGAAGCGGGGCGCCGGAAAGCTGGAGCGTGCCGCTGCTGATCGTTGTGTTGCCGGTATAAGTGCTCATCCCGCCCAGCGTCAAGGTGCCGCTGCCGGTCTTGCTGAAACTGCCGCTGGCATTGGCTGTGGGGGCCTGACCGGTGATGGTAGCCGGCGTGGTCGCGCCGCCACCCGTCAGCACAAACGTCGGCGTGGCGGTATAGTTCACACCCGGACAAGTAATCAGAACATTCGTGACTTGGCCGCTGGTCGGGTTGCCGGTGGAAATATCAACCTGCGCGATGGCCGTGGCGCCCACCCCGTTCGTGTCGCCCACGCCCGGCACCACCGTGACGATCGGAGGCGCAATATAGCCCGCGCCGGGAGTAAAGGAGGCGATGCCGCTGACGCCATTTCCGGTGGGCGCCAGAAGTCCCTGCCCAACGCTGACGGCAACGCCATTGTCGTTGATGGTTGCGCCCCCGCTGTACACATTGATGCTGCCCAACCCAGTCACAAACGAGGTGTTGACCGTGCTCGCCTGCAACGTGCCCCCATTGAAGTTGACCTGTCCCGCCGTGCCGCCAACAGAATTGGCTTGGAGGTTGCCGCCGTTCAGATTCAAGATGCCGGTATTGGTCACATTGCCGGACCAGTTTAAGTTGACCCCCACCGTCGTGGTGTTGGCAACGCTACCGCCCAGCAGGTTGACGATGCCAGTCTGACCGCTGCCCCAGCAGTTGGCGATGCCGCCGCCAGCATAAGAGAGCGAACCGCCAAAGACATTGAGTATGCCCGTTTCGTTGGTCGCACCGCGGGCCAAAACCACCCAACCGGTATCGCTGACGGTGGCGCCGCTGATGTCCATAATGCCATTGCCGCCGGTGCCAGTGAAACCTGTGCCAGTGTTGTTTTCGCCACCAACGGCGATGCCGCCCGCCGTCAATGTTCCCGAGATGGCGTCATAGTAGCCAAAGCCGCCGGCGATGTTGCCGACCGCAAAGAGGTCGCCGCCCGTGCCCGCCGTGGTGGTCACCGTTCCATTGGTTTGATAAACCGCGCCCACCGCGCCGCTGGCATTACCGACAAAGAAGTGATTTTGCGCAAGAGACCCGCCATTAATGAGCACGGAATTCCCCGCCACGCTGCCCACCGTGGTGGTGCTGGTGCTCGCCACCGTTCCCGCAATGCTCAACGTTCCCGCGCTCACGGTGGTCGGGCCTGTGTAGCTGTTATTGCCCGCGAGAATCACTCCGCCATTGCCCGTCTTGGTCAACCCGCCGCCGCTGTCGGCAAGCGTCAGATTCAGCGTCTGGACGTTGGCCGAGTTGTTGGCAATCACGCCGCTGTTGGTCAAGGTCAGCGTGTCGCTCCCCGCCGAGCCGAGGATGAAGCTGCCGGCATTATTACTGAAGGTAATACTTGGCATGGTGTAATTTTGATCCATATCCGGATTCAGATCCGTGGTGCCCGCAAACACCACGCTGTCGCCCACATATCCCGGCGCATAGGTGCTCACCCAGTTCGGATTCGTATCCCAATTGCCATTCACGCCAAGACCATTCCAGACTTCCGTTGCGGGCACCACCGCCAGGGCTACGCCCGTCGAACCGCTCAAAGGTGTGCTGTCCGTGACCGTCGCGTTCAAGGTATAGCTCCCGACGCTCGCGGAGGCCGGGATCGTAATCGTGTTCGTATAGACATTGGCCACGCTGGAAAGCACCAGCGGCACGGAAGAGGGCAAACCAAACTGACTGGCGTCCAAAGTGACTCCGGTGTTGGGATTGATTGAGCCGGTGCCCGGGCTGACCGTGACACTGATCAGGGTGCTTTGATTGCGCACCACCGTGGCCGGATTGGCGGTGCCGGCAGCAGTCGGCGGGGTGGAAGCCGTGTAGTGAAGCTGGATGTTGTTGCCATTCTGCACGACGGTGTAATTTCTCCAATTAACCGGCTTGACGCCCCAGATGGGGGTGGCCGAAACCGTCCCAGAAATACCGCCGGCAGCCGTGATCAACACGTAATCGCCAGTGGTGGCGAGATTGACGGATGAACTCGGGGCGCTGACTGACACCGCGCCGTTGTCCGTCAGACTGCCGCTCACATTGATCAGACCATTGGGACCGCTATTGTAAGCGGTGCCGAGATTAAAGTAAGTCACCGCGCCGGAAACCAGCGTCAAATTGTTGTTGAACGTGTTCGTGCCATACCCACCGCCCGGACCCGCATAGATACCCGAACCGGAAACCGTGCCCACCGAACCGTTGATCGTACCGCTGCCAAGCAGGTTTTGGCTGGCGCCCAAGGTAAAACCACTGGTGAACTGCGACACATCGAACGTGGCGTTGTTACTGACAATGATATTGCCACTGGCCAGCGAACTAACGCTGCTCAGGGACAAGGTGCCCGCCCCAATCACGGTATTACCCGTATAGGTGCTTGAGGAATACAAGGTCACCGTCCCGGCACCCAGCTTGGTGAGGCCGCCGCTCACGTTGGCGGCCGTGGTCACGGTGCCAACCGTCGCGGCAGTGGTGAAGCCGCCGCCGGCCAGGGTGACGGTCGGCGCGGATGAATAGCCGTTGCCGGGACTGGTCACGGCAATGCCCGTGACGCTGCCGCCAGAAATCGTCGCGCAAGCGGTGGCATTGCTGCCACCCCCGCCGGTAATGAACACTTGTGGCGGCACAATATAGCCAGCGCCGCCAGCCGCCACGGCAATGGCGCTGACGCCGTTGCCAACCGGGGTCAACAAAGGCTGGCCAATCGTAATGGCCTGTCCGTTATCATTAATCGTGGCGCCGCCGCCATAAACATAAACACCCGCCAAGTTCGTAATGAATGAAGTGTTGCCAGCGGTGCCGGCTTCCAGCGTGCCGCCGTTGAAATTGATGTTCACATAAGGATTGGCGCTAGCCACGCCATTCTCAAAGCCCAGCGTTTGCAACAGACCGCCGTTGAGGTTCAGGGTCGTTATGTTTCCGGCATTGCCAGCGGCATTGTAGGCCGAGCCTTGGTTCAGCTTCACTCGCAGGCTCGGGGTAAGGAACTGGGCCGTGCCACTAATGGTCGTAACATTGGTCTGACTACCGGCGGCCCAACTGATGGACAGACCGTTAATGTTGCCATCGGCCGGGGTTCCGCCGCCGATGATTTGGACTGTGCCGCCGGAAAGGTTCACCACACTGGATTCGCCCACCGCGCCACGGTTGGGCAGGAAATAAGTACTGGTGTTGTTGGGCAGATTGACTGTGCCGCCGCTCATGTCAAAGCGTCCGAAAGTCCCCGCGCCGCCGCCGCTGCCGCCGGGATCAATTTCGCCACCGGCATTGATGGTGCCGCCGGCTAGATTGTAATAACCATAAGCACCGGCGGTGCTGCCCATTTGGAAGCCGCCAAGATTCACGTTGGTTTCACTGACGGTGGTGCCGGCATATTGATACAGTGCCGCACTTTGTCCGCTCACGCTGCCAATAATCAAATTATCCGCGTTGTTGGAACTGACATTGATCGTGCCGTTGTTGGTGAGCACCAGGGTGCCATTGGCCACCGTGGTGGAGCCAGCGTAGCCGTTGATGCCGCCCAAAATCTGCGTTCCACCGCCTATTTTAACGAGTGAAAGCAGGGTGTTATTGGTAATGAAGCCGCCGCTATTATTGATGTTACCGCTAAAATAGCTGGCGCCGGTGTTGCTGATCGTAAGCGTGGGTGCCAAACCAGCCTCGGCGCTGTCCACGATGCCAGCGCCACTTAAACCGGCGTTGGTCTGGCTGTAACCATTCAAATTCAAACTCGCGCCCGAGGCCACGATGACCGGGCTTACCGCCGGCAACACGGGAGCCACGGTTGGCAGCACCGTGCCCGCCGCCGCGTTGGTCAACGTCATCAGCCCCTTGATTTCCCCCTGGCTCAGCGCGCGGTTGTAAATGTAAACTTCATCAATGAGGCCGTTCATCCCCGCAACCCCGTCGCCGGTCTCACCGCAAGCACCGAGCCACAGCTGGGTGCCTGTGCCCGAAGCCGTCCATTGATTTTGAGTCAGACTGTCCACGTTGCCATCCACCCAAGACGCCTTGACGCCCTTGGTGCAGGTCATCACCACAAAGTGCCAGTTGCCATCGTCAACGGCAGTGCTTCCCTCCTCAAAACCCTGCGCATAACTGACACCGCCTAAATAATGCCCCGCCGTGTCGGTGGACCCGTTGTTCAAATGAAAGATCACGTTGCCGGATGCCCAGCCACCAGCACCTTCATACAACAGGGTGGAGCCCGCCGTGGTCGTCTTGATCCACATCGCCACGGTCCAGGTGGCATTGCTCGCGAAGGACACGATGCTGCTGTTGGTGAGGCGCACGGAACCGGCGTTGACAGTCGAAGGGATGTACAAGGCGTGGCCGCGGGCGCCATTGGTGGAGGTGATGGTGGCCGTGCCGTTAAGGATGCCGTTAAAGGCCGAACCGCCCGTGCCTTCATTCACCACGGTGTAGTTGTTCACGACGTTGTCGAACGAGAAATAGACGAGGGGCGCGCTGGGCAGGATCACCGTGCCGTTGCTGATGGCCGTGGTTCCGGTGTAACTGTGGGCGCCGCCCAAAGCGAGCGTGTTGCCACCGAGTTTGGTGAGACCGCCAGAACCGGTGAAGCCGCCGCTGCCGGCCACCAAGTACTGCTCGGCGGAATTGCTGATCGTGACCGAGGCCGGTGCGAGCGCGTAGCCCCACAAGCTGACGTTTGTGTTGGCGGAGCTATCGTTGATGGTGACCGTGTCCCCCGCGTTGAAAACATCCGCGGATGTGCCGTTATTCCAGTTGGACACCACGCCGTTGGCAAAGGCGTTGTTCGCCCCATCGCCCACCCAAGTCAGCGTCTGGGCGGAACGGGGGGAGAACAGCATTTGATTGGCCGCCCGGGCAATGTTGCTGATGCGCACTTCGCCAATGGCTCCCGAAAAGGTCTGGGCGGCCGCGCCCCGGTTGGCGTTGCCGATGACCAGCGGGCCGGTGTAGGCGCCCACCGAACTGCCAATCGTAACCGGAGCCGATCCAATCAGGTTGTCCTGTCCCACCGTGGGGTCAACCTTCGTCCAGTACAACCGCACCGTGGCGCCATCATAAGTCACCGCCACATGATACCAGGTGTTGGCCACAAAGGCGTGCGGCCCGGCCACCGGAATGTTGGCCACCACTTCGCCGCCGGAAGTAATCTCGTTGAAATCCAATTGCCCGGCGGCGTTGATGCGGAACTGAAACCCACGACTCGAGGCGCCGGAATCGGTGCAGATAATTTCCTGATTAGTCGCGATGTTCGCGGGCGCAATCATGGCCTCCAGAGTGAAGGGCGTTTGGCCCCCGTTGCCAATATTTAGCGCACTCATCAGAATCGCGTCTGTGCTGTTGCCAGAACCGGAATCGCCCTGGTAGGAACCATTGCGGTTGCCATCGAAACCCAGCATATACCCGGCCACCGGAAACGCAGCCGCGCTGCCAAAGCCCGGATAGGCCGTGGCGCCCAGCACGGTGGTCACCGGCGGCGGCGCGGTCGTGGCCGAGGCCTCGTTGACACTGATAAAATTAGTCCCGCCCAAAGTGCCGGTGACGGCGGCGTTGGTGCCGCCCGCCGCGTCGTTCAGGTGGGCGAGAATCACGGTGTTGGCATCAGCCGTGTAAGGACCGACGATAGTGGCCTGTGCCAACAGCGGCGCGAAGCTCATGGCCAGCAAGAGCATGAGCCGGCAGAGGTTGGTGTGGATGGCGGATTCGAGGCAACAGCGTTTAGTTTTCATTGGGATGATGGCTTGGGCTTGGGTTTGATTCAATTCATATGCACCAGTGAATGGAGGACGCAAATGTCCTTTCCTTCACGTTTTGAACGGTCAAATTCAAAACCATGACGGCACGATTGGCACTCGCTTTCTTTCCAGTCACAGGATTTAATAAAGACTCTAAAGTAATACCTTGGATTTGTCATCCCCCTCAATTGAGGGGGATGCGGGGTGCGTGACGCGTGATGCGTGAACTGGGCCAACGGCCCACTCTATACCAGCATGGGGCAACGCCGATGTCACGGCCACAATTGCACAAGCGCCAACGCCGCGATTCATCCGGAGGCGACCATCCGCATTGGATAACGGGAGCGCGTTGATGCAACGGGCCTACAGCCCTTATGTTCCGATCTTTAAACCATTACCTGAGGCGTTGCCCCAGGCTGATATGAAGACGCGCCATTGGCGCTGCCCAATCCCCCCGTCATTCGTCGTTCTCCTGGGTTTCCTTGAAGCGCGCCACCGCTTCGCCGCGGGAGTGGACATGCAGTTTCTCGTAAATGTGCCGCAGATGGTCGCGCACCGTTTCGTAGCTCACCCCCAGCTTGCCGGCGATTTCCTTGTTCACGAAGCCTTTGGATAACAAAGTCAGGATCTCCTCCTCGCGGGGAGTGAGCCGGACGGCCGGGCTGGTTTTCGCCGGTTGCCGGCGAAACGAGGCGATCACGCGCCGGGCGATCTCGCTGCTCATGGGCACGCCGCCTTTCATGACCTCCAGCACAGCCGATCGCAGTTCCTCGGGACTCGATCGCTTCAGCAGATAGCCGTCCGCGCCGGCTTCGAGGGCGCGAAAAATCGTGTCGCTGTCCGCCGATGCCGTCAGGATCAAAATCTGCGTGTGCGGTAGCAGGGGCTTCAGCCGGGCGGTGCAGACAATGCCGCTCATGCGCGGAAGCCGCACGTCCATCAATACCACGTCCACCTGCTCCTCCGGCAGCCGGCGCAGCGCCTCCTCGCCGGAGGCAAATGAGCAAACGCATTTAAAATTGGGCAGACTGTCAATCAAGCGGGTCCAACTGTCGCGCACGTCCGCCAAATCCTCGACGAGGGCGATGCGGACCGGTTTGACCGCCGGCGCTGGTGAGTTGTCTGGATTCATGGATTGCTGCCCGCAAGTTTATCACGCGGGGCCAGCGGCAGCAAAAAGGTAATGCAACAGCCTTGGCCGGGCGCGGTGCGCAAGGTCAGGCTGCCGCCGACGTCCGCCAGCCGTTGCCGCATATTGGCCAGGCCGTTGCGGCTGGCTCCGGCGCCAATGGTCGAAAAACCCCGGCCATTGTCCTCCACCACCACTTGGAGGGAATTATCCGCGACCTGCACCTTGAGGTTGACCTCCGCCGCGCCGGAATGGCGGGCGGCGTTGCGGATGGCCTCCTTCACCGCCAGCAACAAATTGCGGCGCTGCGGCAGTTCCAAGGGCAGGGCGGGCAATTCCGCCGCCACCTCCTGCCGGCAGCGGATGGCGGTCGAGGCCAGGAATTCCTGCGCGTGTTCCGAGATGAACGCGGCAAAATCTTTCACGGTGTCGCGGCGCGGATTCACCACCCAGATGACCTCGTCCATGGACCGCAACAGCAGGCGGGCCTTGGCGCAAAGCTGATTCAACCGGTCGCGCGCCTCGCCTTCGGGCGCGGTTTCCCGCAAAGCGAGTTCGCCCAGCAACGTCAGTTGCGTCAGCCCGGAACCCAGATCGTCGTGCATGTCGCGAGCGATGCGCGCTCGCTCGCGCTCGAGCAGACGCTGGGCGCGCGCCTGCCAGGCCAGCCGGAAACCCTGGCGCAGCCACAACACCGCGACGGTAAGGCACGCCAGCAACAGCACGGCCAGCACCCAACCTTGCTGCCAAAAGTGGCTGGCCGCCGGCTGCAAGGGCGGCACCTGAATGATCTTGTTGGGATACTGCCACCACGCTTTGCCGGCGTAACCTACCACCCGCGCCGCCGGCCAGGCTGCATCGGCCTGCTTTCGCGCAAGCCAGCCGCGATCATTGCCGCTGGCGATGCGCCACGACGCATCGGAGTATACCCCCAGCTTCCTCCCGTTCACCAGTTGGATTCGCAAACCGAGAATCATGCCGGCGTCAAAGGTGTCATTGAAGGCCTCCACGGCCAGCACATGGCGTCCGGGAGAGAGCAGCAGGGTGATATCATATTCCGCCAGATTGTTGGGATCGCCGCCACGGCCGATTTCCCGTCCGTCCAGATAGACCGTATAGCTGTTGTCGGCAGTCAACTGGAGCAGGGCGCGAGCGACGGGCAGGTTCTGCGGCAGGTCGAAGGCGCGCCACAAATGACAGGCCTGCCGATCGGTCACGTTGGTGGTCCAAATCCAGTCGCCCAAGCCCAGTTCGGAGGCGGCCGGCGTGGCGCCAATTTCCAACAGTCCGGCTTGCAGGAACGGATTTAATTTCTCGCCTGGCAATTCCAGCACCGCGCCTTGTTCGCAGCCGGGCGGCAGAAACATCCCTGCGGAAATATCCTCCCAATGCTCCAGATCCGACGTTCTCGCCGCGCCGCAACGCTTGGAGGAAAGCACGGAATAGAGCGCCACGGTCTGGCTGCCGAGCCGGAACAACATGGGGCCTTGCGCGTTATCCTCCTCGATGGCGCCGCCGGGCCGCCCAAACGGCCCAGCCACATCATCCGCCACCGCCATCCGCAACCGACCCATCGTCTCGTCCCGGAAACAGAGGTGGTAATGGTTCTGCTCCGCCAGCAGCGTCGCGTCCAGGACGCAGAAACCCGGATCATACCACAGTTTGGTCTCGGAAAAGTTCTGGAAATCCTTGGTCGTCGTGCGGTAAATCCGGTGATTCCTGGGCGGATATACTTCGCCGGACTTGTTCGAGATGGTGCTGGCCCAAAAAATCGAAAACTCGCCGTTGCGCGCATCCTGGAAGATTTCCGGCGCCCAGCAGTTCCAAGCCGCTGGTTGCTTGGCCATGACGGGAATCGCGGTTTGCTCCGACCAGTGAATCAGATCCTTGGAGGAGGCGTAACCGATGTAATTGCCGGTCCACGCCGCCGTCCAGACCATGTGAAACGTGCCATCGGCCGCCTGGATCAGGCAGGGATCGCGCATCAATTTGGCGCCGACCTCCGGCTTCAAAAGGCTGCCGCCATGATTCAGCACATCCCAGCGGTAGCCGTTCAGGCTGTACGCCAGTTGCAGCCCCGCTTCCCCTTCGCCGACAAAATAGGCCAGCAGATAAAACTTGTCCGGCAAGGCCTTGTCCGGCGCTGTTTCCTCCAGCAAATCGTCCCCCACATAAATGCGATAATCCTTGATGCGGCCGCCCACCCTGCCCCCGCCCGGCCGCGGCAAATAGCGAAAACCGCCAATGGCCCGGGACTTGCCCAAATCCACCACCAGATGGTGCGGGTGATTGGGGGCGCCGCCACTCCATTGCGTATGCCAGAAACTCGCCGGGTTGCCGTCAATGGCATTTTCGGCCGCGCCGTCTTCCCGCTCGCGTTCCTCGCTGTCGGCATAGGCGATTTTCCAGCCTTCCCGGCTCAACCAGTTGCCGCCCGGATCCAGCAAATCCAGTTCCGCCACCGCCGCATCGGCACGGCCATCCTGGGCGGACAGGGACTCCAGGCAAAAATAACGGCCGGTGGCAGGCCGCACAAACATCACCTCCTGGGCTTCCGCGCCGCCCATAAACTGACTCGTTAACACCGCGTTGGCCGGCTCCAACTCCAAGCGGACCGAGGGACGATTCCTGATTTCAGAGGCCGGGGGGACCGGAATTCCCGCGAGCAATTCCACCCAATAAACCGGGGAAAAAACCACCCCGATCATGGCG
>Ga0316217_10002937_pt1 | contig 20049 bp, 18 predicted proteins | sample 1anoAmetaG_FD_203633 | JGI IMG/M metagenome (GOLD analysis project Ga0316217, IMG submission 203633) | Freshwater microbial communities from Trout Bog Lake, Wisconsin, USA - 1anoA | ecosystem: Environmental > Aquatic > Freshwater > Lake > Hypolimnion/Profundal zone | place: USA: Wisconsin...
GTGAACGTGCCGACATTGCCGACAAAGTTCCACGTGCCGCCGCCGTAAAGGGTGGTGATGAGGCTGGCGCCACCGGTGATGCTGCCGAATGAAATCACCGGCAGATTGGTCAGCACGGTCGCGCCGGGCGCTGGTGTGAACGTGCCGACATTGCCGACAAAGTTCCACGTGCCGCCGCCGTAGAGATTGGTGATGAGGCTGCCGCCACCGGTGATGCTGCCGAACTGGATCACCGGCAGATTGGTCAGCACGGTCGCGCCAGCGTTGCCGGCCCGGGTTGCGAAGTCCGCCGTGCCGGCATTGGTGGCGTAGCCGCTCGACACGGCGAAGGTGGCGGTACCGCCTCCGCCACCGCCGCCGCCGGTGTTGAGATGGAGGATGAAGCGGCCGGTCGCGCGGATCACGCCGCCGGTGGCGTCATAGACGGGAGCGAGTGAGTATGATTGCACGTTGGCGGGATCGAGTTGGAGAATCTCAAACGGTCTCGCGCCAGTGCCGGCGGCGTTAGTGGTAAAAGAAACAAACTGGGCGCGGGCGGGGGCGATAAGGATGACAAGCATACAGAGCGCAAGAGTTTTCTTCATCATGGTTTCTCCAATTGAGTAAACGGAACAGCTTTATTGGCGGCATCGCGAAGCTTGGCGCATTCAGATTCAGGCTTGAGTTGCTTAGTCGCGGGGTCAACACACGGCCACTCTAAAATAGCCGCGATTGGTGTGGCTACGATGGAAATTAAATCACCTAATCCGTGGATTGGTTGAGGCAACGCGAACTTGCGTTGAATGATTTTGAAATCTTTGTCCGACAAATACGCTTTGTCATCCCGCACGGTGGCCACTGCCAAGACTGCATCCTTGTAGCCCGGCGCGCGTTGCTTTGCGATCAAGTCAAGTGCTGAAATTGGGATGCCTTGGTTCATGGGATCGCCGTGACTGTCACCGATGCGCCGGGCGGGTTGCCAGAACCACCGGTCCATTGAGTCGTATAGGGCGCGCCGCCATTTGTCGGGTCACAAAGGGCCGCGCTAGCCTGTAGTGATGGCTGATGAGAATTTCGAACTACAACCCAGATATTATAGGGCGAACCAGGGTAAAATAGCATGTACGATGTTGCTGTGTGGTCACTCGTCCAGCAGCACGAACAGAGACCAATGTTGCGAGTCACCAGCACTACGTCATCAGGATAACCCAGTGAGGTGAGGCCACTCAGTAAATAAGAGTTCGCCAGCATCGGATTGCAACAATGACACCCGCAGCCACAACCAATTACTAAGTGTCCGGCACGCCTAACCAAATGCCCGGCGCGTGATGCCAAGTTAGCCACAATCCTCCGGAGTATCAATTATCTCCGGTGCATTGAAATCACCGGGGATCACGCAAAAGAAACGGCCGGTTTTGGATTTTGATTTGAGACTTGTGCCGTCCCAAAAAATGCTGCCGGCGGTGAGGAACTCCACGTCCTGAAATTTCGCCTGCGAGGCGGCCACCAAGTCGGCCAGACTTATCGAGGCCAATGTGCCGTCCGCGTTGGCGATGTCGATCTTGCCGGTGTCCACATTCAACTCCGCGAATGTGCCGGTGCCGTCTTCGATGTAGATGATCTGGCTCGCGATGTCGATTTTACCGGTGACGTTTCCATCGGAAATCCGGATGACCTTGTCGGCGATATTGAGTTCGGCGGTAGTTGTGGCATCCGTGATCAGGATCGCTTTGCCGTTGCCGCCGAGTTTGGCTGAGATTTTGGCCATGCTTATTCTCCGTCGTCCCAGTCAAACGAAAAGACGCCGTTGTCGGGGTCTTGCTTGATGACATTGGCCGGGTTGGTGTCGCCTTCGGTCACGACGAGGGCGGATTTACCGGGCAGGCTACTGCCGCTGGCGCGCGTGGCACCGGTCTTGTGACTGAGCTGGGTGTTGCCGCCGGAGATGTAGCCGGTTTTGCGACCGTAGAAATCGCCGATCTTGCGGTTGCGCCAGAACCAGAGCAGATCGAGCAGCTCGCGCGGCGACAAGTGCGCGGGCGGACCAAGCGTCACGGTGGTGGCGCCGTGCTGCAGGTCTTCGTGAACCTGTGACACGAGCGCATTGATCGCGGCGAACTTGCCGGTACCGCCGCTGAGATTCAGCAGCGCGCCGAGGAACTGTGTGCCGCCCGCCTCGGCCTCGGTCAGCTCGACCGTACCACGCCAGTAAAGCACGTTTAAAGCGTTGTAAAAATACTGCGCCAGCCCCGCCGGTTGCGGTTCGCCGTAAGTGCCCTGGAATGACGTGTAGGTTTTGGGTGTGCCGTCGCCGTGCCCGGCATTGGTCGTTTCAACAACCACGCTCAAGGTCTGGTGCTTGTGGCTGCCAACTTTGACCGGTGCGCCGCTGGCGGTGGAATAGACATCGTAGTCCGCATTGATCGTGACCCGTTCGCGGCGGTGGACGTTGGCCATCCACGGCGCGAGCGCGCCGCTGATTAGTTGGTTCGGATAATCAGCGCGATCCGCCACGTCCTGGCCGGAGAGTTCGGCATCGTGCCATTTGCCGTGCACGTCCTCGATCTCGACCTTGAGATTGGTGAATGCAATGTCTGACGTGTAAAGTTTCGCGCCGGCCACGAGGCTGTCATTGAATAGTTTATTTAACGTGCCGTCGTGTTCGCCCCAGAAATCCATGTCCATCAAACCGGCGATGGCTTGCGTCACGATGATCTGCTGGACGTTGTTGCCAGTCGTGCCTTTGAGATCGATGTTGGCCACGAGCGCGCCGTCTTCCTGACCGGTGGAGAGCGCCGGATAAATATCAAAGCTGGGCAGGTAATATGTCACGCCGTCGAGCGTGCCGGTGGTGTCGTACTCCAGGACGACGGCGGGCACCTTGGAGGAATACAGCGGCGTCAAATCCAGCGCGGTGAGTTTGGCGGCCGTCAGCGCCACAGTCACCGCGCCGAGCGTGGACTGCTGGCGGACGTGGAGCGTCGGCGGCGTGGTGGTGTAATCGAAGAACGTGATGCAATCCGGCGCGCAACGGAGAACGCGCTTCAATGCCTCAGCACAGGTCAGTGACGACGCGGCCTGCAGCGGCGCGTTGTGGGTTGGATCAATCGTGCCGATCTGGAGCGGCGCACCGGCGGCGATGGCGTAATTCAAAATCTCGGTGACCACCTGGCGGACATTCATCGGATTGCCGTTGATGTCCACAAAGAGGATCAGCTTCGAGAGCGAAGTCGTCCCGGCATCGTAAACCGTGCCGCCGATGAGCCAGCCGCCGACGTACCACATCTGCCGGAAGGTCAGCCGTTCGAGCCAGTACCACGGATCGCGCAGCTCGTAGCTCTGCTGCGCTGTGGGAACTTTCTCATTGCCCCGCGTGTCCACGATCCGCCCGAAAAAGAAAATTGTCCCGCCCGAATAAACGCCGTCCGTCAAAGTCCGGCCACGGTAGATCGTCGCCGTCGCGTTCGGCGCGAACAGATCGGCCACGTCTGCGCCCGCGACTTTCAGCGTCAGCTTGACCGTGCTGGCCCCGTGCGAGATCAGGTCGCGCGTCGGCAGTTCCAGCCCCCAGTCCGCCAAGGACTTTTCCACACCGCCGCACTTGAGAGTCCAGTAGGTCATGAGTTCTGTACCTCACGCACGTTGCCTTTGAGATTGTCTAGCGCCGTAGTGTGCCCGGTAATTATTTTACTGAGCGCGGCGATTTCAGCGTCGGTCTGGACGTGTTGGGCTTCATTCGCAGCGAAATAACCTTGGAGCGCACCAGTGATTTGAGACACATCAAGTGGTTTCGGCGGCGCCGGCATTTCCTGTGGCACCGGTAAGTCGTTGTTGGCCGGTGGCTGCGCACCATTCTGCACGTTGGCTTTTGGGGCGCTGTCAGGTTGGGCACTCGGTATCTGCGCATTAGCCTGCCGAGTACGCCAGGCAGCCAAGTCCAGCGCAGCCTTGTCGGCATTCCAATCAGCGATTCGGTTATCGAATTCAGTGGTAGTCTCGCGTTTTCTTCGGACGGGCTTGGGGGGGATAACGGCGTGGGGAACAGGGTTAAGAACAGCGTTGGCAGCGTCATTTTGCGCGTCGCGGCCTTTGGTCGCATCGGGGAAATTTTGGAGCGCGGCCTTGTCACCGTTTTGTTTCAGGATCGCTCTGGCACGGCGCACGAGTTCGGCGGTGAATTCCTTGTCGGCGGTTTCGAGCAAATCTTTGAGCGCGGCCGGATCACCCTTGGCCTGCACGTCGGCGTGCTGACGGAGAATTTTGGAAAACGTGTCGGCGCTGAAGGCGTCCGGCCCGGTCGTTGGCTTGGCGACTTCGGCCTTGCGCTGGGCGTCCAGATCGGCTTGTTGCTGCCGGCGCGCGGCCTCCGCTGCAGTTTTGTCTTTCGCCTCGCCAGCCTCTTTAACTTTCCCCTGGCTAATCGCGGCATCAGCCGCGCTGGTGTCGCTGGCGGCTGTAATTTTAGAATCCAATAACTCAATCTTCGTTGCCAGCGCGGCGGCGGCGGTGTTAAGTTTTTCGATCACCTCATTGACGTTCTGATTGCCAAACGCCGCCCGTTTTTGCGTGGTGAAGTCGGAGTATTCCTTGTCCGCTGTATCGGCGGCTTGCTGGAGCGCAGCCTGCCGAGCAACGCGATCCTTAGCGCGTTGCGCCTCCAGCCGCTGGGATTTTTCGGCGGTTTCCAGCCCCGGTAATTTGGCGCGCGCTTCGCCGGCTTCAATCGAGGAACTCGACAGCACGGGCAACGTCGCAAGATACCCCTGTACTTTTTTTAGTTCGGCGGCAGTGGCATCGTACTTGGCAATCAACGCGGAATCCGTCTGCGCAAAGCCTTCCGAAGCATATTTTCCACGGAACTGGTCCAAGTCCTGATGCGCGGACGTTTGGGCGTCCTGATATTTTTGACGGGCGCTGACGAATGGCGCGGCCTGCGCTTGTGTATTGGCGAATTGCTCTTGATCACTCGCACGTTCGGCCTGAAGTTTTTCGAGTTTGTTCGCGTCTTCAATCTGCCGGCGTTTTTCGGCGAATTGCGCCTCAATCACGCGCCGGCCTTCCGGAGTGGTTTCCTTGCTCAGCGCGGCGGCTTCTTCCATCCGCAACTTGGCAACCTTGCTGGCGGTCGTCGCGTCGCGAAATTCATTTTGGAGCCGCAGTGTTTCTTCGAGCTTTTTATTAGTGGCATCAGCCTTTTGGCTGACATCATCCAACGCCGCAACGAGGCCGCCATCACCGGTTTCACCCAAGACATTCGCCGCCTTGCTTCCCAGCGATGCAAACGACGCCGCGACCGCGTCAGACACGGCCCCGGCTTTCGCCAGGGCGCTGTTGACCGGTTTGACGGCACTTTCAATGGCGGGCAAAGCCGCCGCCAAGTCGCCGGCAACCTTCGCTGCCGTCCGCACGGCATCGCCATAGGGCACGACAGTGTTGATTACGCCACCGAGCCGGCTCATCAGATCGCCGAGCGCGCCGGTGAGTTTTTTGTGTGCGCCAATATCGGTTTCGGATTGCGCGTCAAAGGCCTTGGCGGCATCGGTGAGCCGGGTCCGGGCCAGCGCCAGCTTTTCCTCGGCGTCCTTGGCTGTCTTCAACTCTGGCATCCAACGCTGGAGCATCATCGTGTTGCCTTCAAGCGCCTTGCTCCACATGATGGAAGCCGATTGCAAATCGCCGCCAGTCAGCGCCGCCAGTCCCTTGACAGCGTTAAATTCCTTCTCCAAATCCGACACGTGCACGCGGCCAAGTTTCAACAGTGTCTCAATCACCGGCTGGCTTTCCGAGCCGGCAATCGCGTACTGTTTCTGCGCATCAACCAAGCTCCGCACCGCCGCCTCATTGGCGCCGGTGAATTGGCCGGTCAGCGCCAGTGCCGCCCGCAAACCAACCAGCCGCTGTTCCGCTTGTTCAAACGCCACCGTAGCCTCGTGGACAAGATCGGCTGTTTTCTTAAAAACTCCGACGCCTGTGGCCACTGATAAAAACGAACCGTTCAAGCTGTTGACCAGCGCTCCCACGCCGGGAATCTTGCTTGCAAAATCCGTGATTTCCGCCGTAATTTTTTGGAACAGGTTAAATTCGCCCAGCCGTGACCGTACTCCGTCTAGTTCGATTTCGAGTGTTTTGTAGGAATCACCCACCGCCTTGGCCGCGCTGATCTGCCGCACGAGTTGAGCTTCGTAGGCGCGAAGCGCCGTTAGCTCGGCATGCGTCGAGATTTCGACGTTAAGTTTTTGGTCGCCATTACCCATGAATTGTGCTAAATTCAGTCATGACTTGGTTGCTACTCATTTTCCTGTTCATCTGTGGCGAAAGTCTTCGTCGCGCGGATCGCCGGCGACGGGAAAATGCCAAGCGCCCTTGTCCCCGTGAAAATGTCGGTTTTCATCCCTAACGTGCCGGTTTGTTGACAGTCGTTTTTCACCGTCACTCCTCCAAAATTCCGAACGTCCAGGGTGCGCCTTGGAACTCGTAGGCGACGTCCACGCTTTGGCCGACGTGCTTGAGGATCCGGGCGTTGCCGAGCGCGGCGGTTAATTTATCCACCGTGGTGTCGGCGTTGGTGAATTGCAGATCGTTTTGTCCGGCGGCGAACACATCGTCGGGATGTTGTTGCCGGAACCGCTGGGCTTCTGTGACGGTGGCAAAAAACCGGGTGAGTTCAAACTTCACGGTGTAAAGCCGGTTCTTCCGATCAAACAGCACGGCGTAATCCGCCCGCAGCGGCAGCGCAATGTCCTGCTGCCGCTGGCCATCCTGCGCAAAGACGCGCTCGCGTTCTCCGCGCAGGATGCCAGTGATGTTCAGCGTGCCGAATGTGATCAGGGCGGACATTCCGGCTTAGCTCGCCGCCAACGTATAGAGCGCTTGTTGCGCGCCCGTTTCACCGTCAAACGTGCGGATCGCTTCAAACATGATCTCACCATTGCGCAGCGTCTTCGCGCCGAACCGATCCTGCTCGGTCTTCAACGCGGCAGCGGGAATGGTGAGATACACGACGTCGTCCGCACCGGTGATCGTGAGCTGATGCGCGGCATTGACCAGGTCAGTGCCCCGACCGGCGCCCGCGCCTTGCAACTTAATCGCGGCGTCAATCTGCGCAAACGTCGGCCCGGCCGGTTTCAACTTCACGCGGGCGGCCAGGCTCACGAACCGGTACAGCACGATGCCGAGATCATCAATCGCCACGGGTTCCAGAGTGGCATCGGATTCAAACGTCATCCCGTCCTCGCTGCGGACGCCGCTGAAGCCGTCCACGGGCGTCGGCGTTTCGCCGGCGTCAAACCAGTCGAGCTTGTAGCCTTGCGTCTTGATCAGGCCGGGACCGGTCCAACCGGAATCGGCAAACGCGGCGCCGGTGCCCAGCGTGTACCGGGCGGAGGTGTCATTCCACTCCGCGCCATTGGCGAGGATGCCGGCGAACTCCGCCGCACCGACCAACGTCTTTTGCGTGCTGAACGTGATCACGGGCGATTTCATCAGCACGGCGGAGAGCAGCGTGTGCAACGCGCCGTCGCCGCCATTGATCACGAGCGGGTAATCCACGTCGGCCAACGGCGTGCCCATTGGCACGGGGACCGGTGCGCCGGCGATCAGGTTGGTGTACGGCCAGAGGGCCGCGATCAGCTCGGCATTGAACCGGCCATCCGGTTCGATGCTGGCTTTCAGTGAGACCTCCTTCGTGCGCTCGGACAGTTTGCCCAGCGCGTCCACTTCGATAGGCGTGGTTTCAAACTGCCGCTCGATGTTGAAGGCCGATTTATTGTAGAACGACGCGCCGTTAAAGGTGCATTTAGCGCCGGCGGCGACCAGCGCGAGACGATTGATGCCAGCCATGATGGTTAGCTCTTAGCGGTGGTGGATTTCGCGGCCGGGACAACGGCAGCGGGTTTGGCCGGCGCGGCAGCGACGGCGCGCGATTCGGCGAGCTCGATCTGGATCAACGCATTGTCCAGGTGGAGCAACGCATTCTTGATCGGGTCGGACGGATTCTGCACGTCCAACGCTTCACGGGCTGACTCAATACTGGCGACTTGTTTTTCGTACATGACTAACTTCTCCTTGGTTGGTTGTTTGATTTCACGCGGTGAATTCCTGGGCGGCGACGTTGCTGGGCAAAACGGTGGCGCTGCCGGCAATCTTCGCGGCATAACGCAACACACAGGGCGCGGCAATCTCGAACGGCGCGGTGTATTCCGTCGCGCCCTGACCGAGATTCGGTTCGCCAGGATAGCTGCCGTCGATTGAGTAAAAGCCCCGCGTGCCCGTGGCAAGCGTGAGCGTCACCGTGTACGGGAACGCCGTGCCGGTGACTGTGATCCGGGGCGTGCCGGCGCGGGCCAACGCGGGCACGAGCAACCCGGTCGCGAGCCGGGCGGTGTAGCCGACGTAAACCTTGGGATCAAGGCCCAATTCCTGCAGCAGCGGCGCGGCGATCCGCGTCAACGCCTGTTGCGCTGGTGTGACCGCCAAACTGGTTGTGCCATTGAAATTGACCGGCGAAGCGGCCTGCAAAACGTATTGACCGAGCAGCTCCGGCGCGATGCCGGCGCCGCCGTCGGCGAAATTGTAAAACGGATTGGTCAGGCAATAGACCGGCACGATCAAGTCCATCATTGGGCCGGGAATATCCGGCTTGTCCACGTCCACGTGCGGCATATCCACCAGCAACGCCGCGCCGGGCTTGTAGTCACCGGCCTGCCCGCCGCCGAGCAGCGCCAGCAATTGCTCGACAGTGGATTGCATCACGCCGGCTGAAGTCTGCGTGCGCGGCCGGATTGTGGTGATGAAAATCCCGGCGAGCGCGTCCCAGTTTTTGAGCTGGTCGCACACGTCGAGATCGAGGGCGCGAAGGGCGTCGCTCATGCGGCCCTCCGTTGATCGAGAATGGCGGTGACGTAGCTGCGCACGCCGGTGTAGGCGGCGGTCTGCAGGGCGGCGTCCGTGGGCAGCACGGATTCGTCGGCGCGCTGATCCACGGAGCGCACGAGCCAGAACATGACGATCTGGCCCAGATTGCTGGCGACGGGTTTATAGCCCGTGGAGACGCCTTTAACGGCCTTTTTACGGACGATGGCCTGCGACACCGCGCCGAGTTTGACGAAGGCGCCAAACGCTTTCGCGCCGTTGAACAAAATCAATTTGAGGCTGGAAAACTCCAGCGGTGAATGGCCGTAGGCTTCCGGGTTGGCCGGGATCGCCAGCGCGCCGCCATTGCGGGCTTCCAGGTGGCCGCCGAAATAGCGTTGCGCCAGACCCTGCTTACGGATCGTCAGCGTCGCGCCAACGTTATTCGTCGTCAGCGCCTCGCTGCGGAGCGTGGCGCGGGCGGCATCGGCGTAAAAGTTTTGCGGGGCGTAGCCGTGATGCCGGGCGGCCGCCAGCGCGGTGAAATGGCTGACACACAACTGCTGCACCGCTTGTCCCGCCGGCTTGGCGGCGCGGGCGGGTGAGAAATCGGCCGGCAACTGTTTCAACAGCGGCGTGATCCGATCCTGAATGTTCACGGTGATCGAGAAGCCGCTCATTTCAACGTCAACACTCCGTCCTTGAATTGTACGGCGTCACCGAGATTCTTCAGCAGCGCGGATTGCACCTCGGCGCTGAGATCGGCGAGGGAGAATTTCAAACTGGCGTTGAAGTCCGGCAGTTTCATCGGCTCCGCCTTTTCACCCTTGTCGAGCAGGCCGAGTTCGACGGCCTCCTCGTAGCTGACATCCTGTACCCACATGCCGGACCGGAACGCGAATGGCGGATACGGGTTGCCGAGCGAATCGTCCCAGATGCTGCCAAGTTGCTCCCAGATACCGGATTCCTTAAGCGCCGCCATCCGGCCGCCGTCCACGAGCGCCTTCGCGGCGTAACCGTCCCCGGCGGCTTGGGCGGCTTCCATCCAGCGGGCTTCCCAGTCGCGCGGTTCCTGCCGGTCTTCGAGCCGGAACAATTCCTGTGCCGGGAACGCATCAATCACGTCGGGATCATTCGCCGCCACGGCTTGACCGTAACCTTGCGCAGTCTGGACATTGGTTTCGAGCATCAGGTTGAGCCGGGCCTCGTCCAGATCAGCAAACCCCTGGGCGCTGCTGCCGAGCACGAGCCGGGCGCGGGCCGTCGTGGTGTTGCCGGCGAGAATATCCATCACGCCGCCCTTGAGCGTGTCGAGAATACCGGCACTGACGATCTTGCTGGAGATCACGCTGCGCCGGAGAATATCCGCGCCCAGCGCCCGATACTCCGCCGTGTTGAGCGTTGACGGCAGGATCGTCTTCACGGCGTGCGATTCAAGCGCATCCGACCAGGTGATGGGATTAGCAAAGATCATAAATCAAGCGGCGGGTTGCTGGTGATTTGAAAGCCGGCTGCGACGGCTTCACCGATGGTGAGCGGTTGCTGGAAGCGGCGTTTGCCTTCGCGGATTTCACGGAGATCGGCCTCGGCTTGCTCCTTGGCCTTCTCGGATTTCTCGGCGAACTGAGGCACGGATTTGACGAAATCAAAAAAGTGCCACTTGCAGATGTGCATGAAAATGTGCGCGGCACCGCTGGGGATCGTGCCGGCCGGGCCGAGATTGTTGCGCTGGCCGCTGCGGATCGCTTCGCGGATTTCGGCGACGGTGTCGTTGATCAGGCCCGGCAGGCGATCCACGCCGCCGGTGACGGCGCGCGAGGTGAAGGCCGCGTATTCGGGCGCGGAAATGTCTTCGAGGAATTTACCGGCATCGGGCACGAACCAGGTATCGGGCGCGCCGGTGGCGGTGCTGATGAGTTCAAACCAGACGGCGAGATCGGTCGCGCCGCCATCTTGCGTGACGGAAATTGACAGAACGGATTCAGCCGGAATGTTAAGCGCGACGACGTAGGCTTGCTTGACGCTGGCTTGCGGCAGAGTCACGGTCGTGACAGTGTTGCCGTCGAGTTTTATGGTGATGATGGTGTCGCCAGTGGGCGCAATCGGGTTGGCGCTGGCGCGGCGGAGAATTGAAATCCGACTCACCTGTTGGGAATAGTCCACGGCGGCCAGCGCGTCGGAATCGCCGATGTTGACCAAACCAGGTAGAGTGAGATTGTTTTGCATGGGCGTGTTTTTTGTCGCGGGCTGGGGCGCGGTCACGCGACCGCGCCCCAACGGCGCGAGGTTTCCCCACTATTTGGCGTTGAGCGTGACGCGGGCGTTTAGGTTTGTGCCCGTGCCATTGGCCGTGCTGCCCACGGTAAAGACCCGGCAATAGCGCGCGCCGACGCTGGTCGATGTGACAAGGGTGCCGGCGTCAGAAACGCCGCCTCCAGTCAATGTCGTTGTCGCGAGGGTTTGCGCGTTGGTCGTATCGTTGGAGACCTGCGTAACCACGGATAACGTGTTGGTATTTCCCGCGCCCAGTCCGAGCGCGACAATGTGTGTGCTGACAATGCTCCGCGATCCCAGGTCAATCCAGCCGTTGGCGTTGGTGTAGGTCGCGCCGGTCGGCAGGTTGGTGGTGAGCGTGGCGGCGCCGGTGCCGATCACGGTGACGGAGCCAGGCATCGTCACGTTGACATACTGCGAGGTGACGACTTGCCCGTAGATGTTGGTCGTGATGATCGAGTTCGTGCTCTGGGCGGCGACGGGAGTCGGCGCGGCGAACGCGAACAGCATGAACAACGCGATCAACATCGCGAGCGCGGTGAAGAACCCGTCCTTTGGCAACTCGTGGACCGGATACAACCGGCCCTTGCCGTTGAGCTGCACGTGCGGTACAGCGACGATGTCGCCGCTGGGCGCGCGTTGGTTCAACTCTTTGAGTTCGGCGGTGTGCTCGACCTGCTCGTGCTTGCCGGCGGTCGGCGGCTCGCCGATCTTGCCGACAACGGCTTGCGGCGCGGGCCAACTGGCGCGCGCGTACTTGTACTTCTTGCCGACCTGCAGGCCGGCGAACGGAGCTTTGATGACTTCTTTTTCAGCCATGTGATTTTCGATTCCTTATTTGATTGCGATTGTGGTTTTGTTGGGGCGCGGTCACACGACCGCGCCCCAACGGTGATGGTTTAGAACAACAGTTCGCCGGCGTTCGGATCGCCCACGTTGGCGCCGAGGAGACCTTCGCCACGGATGCCGACCAGGCTGCCGTCTTGCGCGATCCAGACGGTCAACAGCATGGAAGCGCCGCTGTCCGGTTCGGTGATCACGTTCCGGAGACCGGGGAACGCGAGGCCAAACGCACTCTCGGGCGTGACCGGGACGCGGCCAACCACGAGCGTCGCGCTGGCGATCTGCGCAAAGCCGCGTACGCCATCGGCGCGCGCGTTGAGGAACTGCGACTTGTACGGCATCACGTTTTCACGTTCGCCGATGTCGCCGGTGCGCCGGGCTTCCGATTCCGGACCAGCGTACATGTAGCTGATCAGGTACGGATCGTTCCGCATCTGATTGTAGGCATCGGTCGCCATGATCGCGATGCGGCGGGCGCCCTTCGGCCAGTTCAACGTGTCGCCATCGTTGTCGATGCCGACCAGCGAGCTGCGGTTGGGCGTCGCGCCGAGCACGTAGCCTTGCCGGTTGAGGATGGCGGTCTTGTCGAAGTTCGCGACGGTCATCACGCCGGTCCACGACTTGAACAACGCTTCGCCGTAACCGATCATGAGCGGTTCCATGAACTCGCGCTTGAGGTCGCGCGTGGTCGCCGCGACGGTGCCGGCGCCGAACTTGAACTGAATGTACGGCCATTGGCTGAGCGTGCAGGCCGCGTCGATGGCGGTCGCGTCGCTGTACTGGTACGCGCCATCGTTGTCATTGCCGTGGTCGAGGACCAGCGGAATGTTCCGCCGGCGGGTGTCCACGGTCTGCTTGTAGACCGCGCCCTTGCTCGACAGATCGAAACTCATGTCCGCGCCGATGAACGGCCAGATGTGCGGCTTCAACATCTGCAGGCATTCCTGCGCCACAATGTTGACCGAGGCCAACGTGCCGAGCGCGTTGTCGGCCTGCACGTTCAAGCCGGGGAAGCAATCCGCGAACCGCGCGCCTTGCACCGGCAGGTGGCCGATGTCCCGGAACGGCTTGGCAATGAACTTCGTGTAGATCCGGCCGGCTTGCCGGCGCAGATCATCCACCACCGCAAACTGCGCCCCGGCTTTCTCAGCCCGGCTGGCTTCAGCCTGCGCCATCAAAAAGCCGCGCGTGGCATCTTCGATGCCCACTTGGCCTTCGGCTTGCACCAACAACCCACTCACATCCACCGCGCCGGGCACGGCGAGATCGCGACCGTCTTGCGGCACGGTGCGCGTGGTCAGAGTGGTCGCGCCGCCTTGCGCGCCCATGCCTTCGATCACCGTCACCATCGCCGGGTTCTCCTCGCACTGGGCGATGAGGTAATCGGCGTAGGTCACTTCCTTGCCGTCCACGGTGATTTTCTTCGCGGGCGGGAACGCGCCCCGGGCGGCGGCCGCTTGCACGGCAACGCGGCCTTTCTCGCGCCGGCCGGCTTTTTCCTGCGTGGCGATCTGGTCACGCAGTTTTTTGTTTTCGTTCTTGACGGTTTCGCTCGACTCGGCGAGCGCCTCAAACACCGCTGCCGACTCAGCCTGGACAATCAAGCCGGTCGCCAGTGGCGACGCGGCCGCGTCATCGGCTAATTCGACGGTGGCGCCCACGGCATAGCCGCCGTAGGCTTTCAATACCTTGTACTTCTTCATCGTAACTACCTCTTGGGTTGGGGCGGCGGCTGCCGCCGGGTTTTCTGCGTGCTCTGCCCAAACGGGCAAAATCTGGAAAAAAGCCTGATTGTTCGTGAGCGTGCCGATGGATTCCATCGCGTGGCCGATGATCTGGGCCGGGTTCTCCGCCGACCCGCGCGTGCCTTTCGGGAAAAACAGCACGCCGTCTGCGCCAACCTTGGCATCGGCCGGGTTGGCATCGAGAATGAAATCGGGCGAAAAATACCGGAGCGTCTTGCCGAGAATGGAATCTTTGCCGAGCGACGTCCACGTCTTGCACTCGACCACGATGCCGGGTTTGACTTCGCCACCGGGCACCTGTTGAAAATTCTGATCCCACGCAAAATCGCCGGCCCAGAACGTCGCTTCTTTCCGCTCGTGGTTTTTGTCCGCGCACGGTTCGTAGGATGGCTTGATCTGCCGGTACTCGGCCCGGCAGGCCTGCAAATTCGCCACGGCGGCAGCGGTGACGTTCACCACCACGCGCGCTCGCTTTTTTGTGCCATCCGGTTGCGGCACGAACAAACCGAGCGGGTAAGTGCCGCCCGGCGCGTACATGATCCGTTTCGGCAAATCGCTTTCAGCGGCGGCGTCCACGACGCCCGTCGAAAAACATTGGACGATGAATTTGCTCATGACTTGACCTCTGTGTGTTGTGGGAGTAAATTTAGCAGTAGGCCACCGCTACGGTGCGCCGCCATTGGTGTAGGCGCGCCGTGAGTAGGGCGCATGGAAACCTCCAATTTTCCAGCGTTCACTGGTGGCCTCCTTTTTTCTCGTCAACGTCATAGCCCGATAACAGCCACCGATTACTTGGAGACCCGTGGTAATCCTTCGCCAAAATCGCCCGGTAGCCTTCGTGTTCAACGACCGCTTTGCGAGTGGCGAGATCAGTGTTCACTGCCCCATGCGCAATAACCGTGGGCATTTTTCGCAAGACTTCCTCGCCGGTCGGGCCGCCAAACTTGGCGTGCCGATCATCGCCGCGCTCAATCACATGCTGCGCGCCTTCTTGTCGAAAATCCACCGGACCAAGTTCGTGATGATCCATCGCATGCATCACATCGGTTTTCTCTTTAATCACGGTCTCCATCGCGGCATCCCCGCGTTGACGCTGAGCGTCCCGCGCCGCAAAGTCGCGCTTGTTGCTACCCCAGCCTTCGGGCGTCTTCTCGGCTTGCGCTGTTACTGACTTCTTTTTCGCCGTGGCCAGCGCATTGAAAAAAGTCTGGCTCAGCATTTTTTCGAGCAGCTCCGCGCTGGCGGTACCGGCCAGAACTTTGCCGGCGGTTTTCATGTCCGCCAGCATCGCTTCGAGTTCGGGTTTGAGGTGCGCGAGTTCAGCGGCGCGCGGTTCATCATGCATCGCCAGCGCCGTCTGTAAGCGCGCCAGCAACGGCCCGTACTTTTTCACGAACGGGCCGAAATCGGCGGCGACGGCGGCGGCGAAGTCCGGAGCTTGCCCCGCTCCGAGCGGGGTCACAGCAGCGCGGGCTTGGACCAGCAAAGCGGATTCGGCCTGCACGGCTGTGGGATCGGTTTCAGTGTCATCCTCCGGTTTGGCCGGCTTCTGACTTCTGACTCCAGGCTTCTGACTACTGTCTGCCGCCTTTTTCTTAAGGCGCATTCCGAACTTCTCGCTCAGCTCGGCGTTGATCTCGTTTTCGGACGTGTCGTTGTCGGCGACTTCGTAGCCGGCATTGGCGAGATTCAGGACGATGGTGGATTGATCAGTGGCCGGAATCTCAATTGCGTCATCGGGCACGAGGAATGGACTGTCCTCGTCGTCGCCAAAGTTGAGGATCAACAGCGCGCTGATCAGTTGATCCATCGGCGACTCGTGGCAGAAATCAGAGATGGCCGACACGGCTTCGTTGCGGGATTGCTTCATCTCGCCGGCTTGCGCCGAGCCGCCCCGGCCAGTGCCTTTCGACGTGGAAATATCGGACGCGCGGATTTCGCGGAGAATCACGAGATCGCAGTAGTAATCGTATTTTTCCACCAGGAAGTTTTGCGGGCTTTCCTTGGCGTCCATGTGCAGCTCGATAAACTTAAGCGCGGCGGTGTCGAGATGGGGCGCGACGCCGTCATCGCCCCATGCCTTGGCGAGCTGCGCCATGCGTTGAATATCGGAGTCGGGGGTGCCTTGTTTGTAGGCAATGTCCACAAACGGCTTGCACCAGCGTTGCGCGGTTTGCAGGAGCCACTTCCGACCGAAGAGCGAAGCTGGCCACCAAAACATGAGCAACGGGCGCAGTAAACCCGACATCGTCATCGCGCTGGAGCGGGTCTTGTAAATGGAAGTGATGCACTTGACCGGATCCAGCACCGTGATGTTGGTGTTGGCGGTGTACGATGACAGCGGCGTCTCGCCGAGCGTGGAAATGCCGAGCCGTTTTGTTTTTTGTTCGATGGCGTACTTGCGCGGATTAATCCACGCGCCGGCCCGTGGCACCCAAAAGTTGTCGCGCTGATGATACATCATCTCAATCTGGGTTGGCATTTCGAGCGAATGCAGCGTGTCGTACTTCAAACCCGTCAGGCCGACCTCGTCGGTATTGGCTTGGGGCCGGAACTGGCGGAGCGCCCAGTCAATGAAATCGCGGCGCTCGGTCGCGCGGGCAGTTGGTTTCTTGCCCGGCAGCGCGTTGGCCATCACCTTGAACTTGACCTTGGAGGCGTCTTCCTTGACTTCGTGCAGATTGGAGAACATCCGGGGCGAGTTATCTTTGGCCAGGCTGCCGAGATCGTAGCTCGCATAGAAGTTGCCCTGCATGGCCGAGTACAACAATCCCCGGACCAGCATCGGCGACAACTCCGGCATGTAGGTGTAAAACTCCGACGTGTCGCCTTGCACCGCGCGTCCTTCCAGCGCCGCGCCGCCCGCGCTCGACTGCGGATTGAACGCCGGCGAGTCCGCCAAAGAGCGTTCCGTGGCCCCTTCGGCGGAGCGGCGGACGATCTGGAACGGGCTGCGCAACGCGAATTTCATGCGGCCTCCGGGGAAAAAAGAATCCGATGACCGCCTGAGGGGCCATCGGATTCAGTTGTAGAGCAGCGGTAAGCGACCGCTAGCGGGCCGTACCCGCGTTTGCAACGGATTAATGATACACTATTGCTTGGACGGCTTTTTGCTGGCGAGGAAATCCGCAATCTGCTGGCGGATGTGGGGCGGCAATTCGGCGATGTTAATGTAAACCCGCCCCTTGCTCCATGCTTTCCACCGGCAGGAGCCGTTGTGATACTTCTGATTTTTCCGTTTCTTGGTGAACGGTTTGCCGCAGCCTTCGCAGAGGTCGTGTGTATGTTCCATAATTTTTCTCCTACCAGTTCCCGCGTTGTAGATAGTGCTGCATCCAATAGCCGTCCACGAGCACGTCCACCTTGTCCTCGCGAATCATTTGCTCCAACTCCGTGCGACTTCGGTGTTGAGTGCCGACAGGCCGCCTGAAATAAAGGCATCCATTTCGTCGCTGATGTTGGGGGTGTGATGCACGTTGAGAATATACAGAAGCGCAATGGCTTCAGCGATGACGGTTTCGTGCTCTGCGATAAGGCAGACGCCTGAGACTGCTTTCCCTGATCGTTTTGCGATTGATTGTCGCATAACAAACCTTTCTGGCACCTGAATGCCAAGAGCCGCCCCCGAAGGTTCAGGCCTTGTCGCGTAACGGCATCATCCGTACACGCTATCGAAGACGGCTCAATGTTTCGATCTACTCCGCTCCGGTTGATGGCCGGTGGTAGTGCGGGTTGGCTCCTGAAAGCCAACGCATTAAAGGTAGCTAAAACGGCGATTAAAGCAAGTGTGAAAGTCACAAATCGGCCTCCGTCAGATGCAGGCTTGGCTCACTGCCGTCGCTGGCCAGTTGGGCGTGCCGGGCCATTTCGCGGATTTCTTCACTGCCTAACCCGGCATTACTGCCGTCACCACGGGCGCGGACCGCGAGCGCCTTGGCGGTGCAGGCGTCGCTGTGGCCTTCCTTGGTGCGCGGGGCCCAGTAGTTGTACTCGCCATTCTGGACGATCTGTTGCATGGCGTGCAGGTCTTCCCGGATCCAGCGGCTGACCGGAATGCGGCTCTTGACCGGCGCGTCGAATTGGCGGCGCAATTTCGGGAACAACTCGCGCTTGAACTTGGTCGTGAACGTGCAGAGTTCGATCTTGCCGAACAAATGCTTGGTTGGATCATATTGGCCGAACTCTTTGACCAGCAGATCGCCCAAGCCGATGCCGGGGCCGGTGTAATCGAAGCACACCCGCTCCGCCCGGCGGATCCGGAGCCGCAAGACTTCGAGCTGATCAGGCGTGGAGATATTTTCGAGCCGCAACACTTCACGCGACCAGGCTACGTCGCCGAGCATTTCATCCGCCCAGCAAACGGTCGGATCGTTGGTCCGGCCAAAGTCGATGCCGAGAAACACCGGGTTGCCGCCGCGCGCCAGCCAGAACGCGGGATCGCACAACTCCGTCGCCTCAGCGGATTCAGCCAGCGCCAGCACGTCGTAGGGCAGCAGGACATTGGCGGTGTCGAGGAATTCGCACTCATACTCCTGCGCCCAGCCAATCGGATCGTTAAGCGCGGCGCGGATTTCTTCCGGGTCAACCGGCAGGCCCTGCTTGACGGCGTCCCAGATCGTGACCTTGTGGCAGGCCCATTTCGCGCCAAGCTTTTGGAAATTTTCACTCCAGATTTCCTCGAACCGGTCACCCTTGCCATTCGGCGTGGAAATCATCCGCAGTTTTTTAAGGCCGCCGCGCAGCGGGTTGGTGATCGACGGCAACACCGCGCGCAACGTCAACTTCAAATCCTCGAAGAACGCCGCCTCGGTCAGCAACACATTGGCGGAAAACCCGCGCACCGTTTCTGGCCGGCCCGGCACCGCAATGATGCGGCTGCCGCCGGGTGTGACAATCGTGGCGGACTTGAGCAGCGTCTCGCTTGTGCCACTGCGCTCCTCTTGAAAATCGGCCACGGCGATTTTTTTGGCCGTGATCCATTCCTTGGATTTTTCCAGCGACTCCAAGCTTTGCCGTTCAGATGGCGCGGCCAGCAACCAGGTGGTTTTCTCGCCCCGCGCTTCAGCGAGCATCACATCCGTGGTCATTTCATCGGCGCTGGAAAAATCCTTGCCCGTTTGCCGGGCCATCAAGCCGATTTTGAACCGGCTTAAATCTTCCGACCAGTTGCGCTGGTACGGCAGCAACAGCGCGCGCGGGTTGGTCTTCGGAAGTTTTTGTAGCGGGGCACTCATGCGATTCCGAAAACCTCTTTGATGCGAGCTTCCTTTTGCTCCGGCGTGAGCTGGTCGCTGGCAACGATCTGAGTGGCCTTGGCCTGTTTGTCTTCGAGCAGTTTCAATTTCCGCTCCGCCTGGGAAACTTTTTCGCGTTCGAGTTGGAGCTTGGCGGCGGCGAGTTGGCCTTTGTCTTCGCCGGCTTTTAGTGCACCGAGCGTGCCGAGCATCGCCGTGGCCGCTTCCATCTCTTCGCGCGACCGGGCCACGCGCGCGGTGAATTGTTCGGGCGTTTCGTCGGCGCGCTTGGGTGTGTCGAGTTCCTGCGCGCAGCGGGCAACGGTCATCCAGTAACCAGTGGCTAACCGACGTGCGTCCGCATGCAGACTGTCGGCGCCGGCGGCGGCGAGCTTCTGGCCGAGGATGCGATTGCGAATGACACCGGCCGTGATCTGAAACTCCTGGACACGGGCCGATTTGAGAAACTCGTACAAACTTTGCCGGGATATTTTGACGTTATGCTTGACCATCACCGCTTCGAGCTGCTCGACATTCGGCGAAGCCGGGTTGCGCGCGAGCACGTCGGCGAACTCGACTTGCCCTTCGTCCGGCAGCAGAAACACTTTGCAGTCCATCCGTCGTTTGCGCGGGGTGCCGTCTTTGTTGTGGAACTTGGGCATTCTAGTCCTGAGTCCTGAGTCCCGCGTCCTGAGTCAAGGATTGGAAAATTTTCATCCTTCGTAAACCTCGACGCCTTGCGGCGTGGCGACGTACCGGCTTGGATCAATGCCGCTGACGCTGATCAGTTTCGCGGCTTGCAGATCGCCAAGGATCAACCGGACTTCGCGCTCGGTGATGGACGGATCAAGCCGGCCGACCGCGCCGACGATGTCGCCCAAATTCGCACCGATGCTGGCGGTCCCGCCGATCACAGCCGCCAGGCAATTGCGGTGGCGCTGGGTGAGCGGCGGCAAGTCCTGAGTCTTGCGTCCTGAGTCCTGAGTCTTGAGCCGGTGGCGCAGTCAGGACATCGGTAACACTTATGGTTCAGAACATGGGTAACACATGTTGGGTTTCAGGTTACACTATTCTGGTTCGGTTGCCCAGCTTCCAAGCCGCCCGATCGGGCGGCTTGGAAGCTG
>Ga0316217_10002938_pt1 | contig 20038 bp, 14 predicted proteins | sample 1anoAmetaG_FD_203633 | JGI IMG/M metagenome (GOLD analysis project Ga0316217, IMG submission 203633) | Freshwater microbial communities from Trout Bog Lake, Wisconsin, USA - 1anoA | ecosystem: Environmental > Aquatic > Freshwater > Lake > Hypolimnion/Profundal zone | place: USA: Wisconsin...
TGGTGGTCCGGGACGCCGGCACCGCGGCCTGCCGCATCGACGAGGCCCTGCGCATCGCGCTGGCCGCCCGCAAGCCGGTCTATGTCGAAATCGCCTGCAACCTGGCCGGCGCGCTCATTTCAAGCCCCCATGCCCTGGACCTGGCGCCCGCCCGGCGCAGCGACCCCGCTTCGCTGCGGCAGGCCCTGGACCACGTCTCGGCGGTCCTGAACGGCGCGCGGCAGCCGGCCCTGGTGGCCGGCAGCCGGCTCAGGGCCTGAGGGGCGGCCGGCGCCTTCGCGGCGCTGGCCGCCCAGTGCGGCTACGGGGTGGCCTGCATGCCCGACGCCAAGGGCTGCTTCCCCGAAACCGACCCGCAGTTCATGGGCATCTACTGGGGCAGCGCCAGCTCTCCGGGGTGCCGGGAGGTGGTGGAGTCCTGCGACCACTACCTGTTCGCCGGACCGGTCTTCAGCGACTACACCACGGTCGGCTTTTCGGCCCTGGTCCAGCCGGCGCGGCTGGTGGAGGCCGCGCCCGACCGCATCCTCCTGGAGGGCCAGAGCTACCACGGCATCGACCTCGCCGAATTCCTCGCGGAACTCCGCCCCAGGCTCAAGCCCAACCCGACCGCCCTGGAAGCCTACCGGCGGATCCAGGAGGAGGCGCTGCCGGCGCGCCCGGCGGCGGACGACGGGGCGCCCCTCAGCACCCGGCGCCTGTTCCACCACCTCGAAGCCTGGCTCGACGAAGGCACCACCGTCGTAGCCGAGACCGGCGACGCCTGGTTCAACGGCATGGGCCTGCGCCTGCCGGAGGGCTGCCGGTTCGAGATCCAGATGCAGTACGGCTCCATCGGCTGGTCGGTGGGGGCCTGCCTGGGGCTGGCGGTGGCCCAGCCGGAGCGGCGGGTGCTGGGACTGATCGGCGACGGCTCGTTCCAGATGGGGGCCCAGGAAGTGTCCACCCTGCTCCGCTACGGCTGTCCGGGCCTGATTGTGCTGCTGAACAACGGCGCCTACGCCATCGAGGTGATGATCCACGACGGGCCCTACAACAACCTGCAGAACTGGGACTATGCGGCCATGGCGAAGTCGGTGAAGGGCCAGGCGGCCCTGTTCAGCCAGGCGGTGCGCACGGAAGGGGAGCTGGCGGCCGCGCTGGCCAAGGCCAGGACGTTCCAGGGCCTGTCCTTCCTCGAGGTGGTCCTGGACCGCACCGACTGCAACAAGACCCTGCTGGGCTGGGGCACGGCCGTGGGGGAGTACAACGGCGGGACCGGCAGGGCGGGCTGATGCCACTGGAAAACAAATATGCCGGTGACCAGACCCTTTCAGTGGTCTGATGAACCAAGGTGATCCCTGATGAAAGCAACCTACAAGATCTTGGCCAGCCTGGGAGGGATGATCCTGCTGGTCCTTGTGGGGGTGTCCTGCTCGCTCCAGGCCCTGCGCCAGATCGAACGGGCCAGTGAACAGCGCAAGCATGCCTTCGTCGAACTCAGCCGGGCGAACACCTTCCTGTCGGCGCTGAAGGATTCCGAAACCGGCTACCGCGGCTATCTGCTCACCCAGGACGAGGCCTTTCTCGAACCCTACCTGATGGTCCGGGACACCCTCGGCGACCGCCTGGCGGAACTGCGCCAGCCAAACCTGGGCGAGGCCGCCCGGCGGCACCTGGATACCGTCGCGCCGCTGGTGTCGGCCAGTCTGGCGAACATGAGCCAAGGCATCGGCCTGAGCCGCCGTCACGACCTCAGCCACGCTGTCATGACCTTCCAGAGCGGCCAGGGCAAGCAGTGGATGGATCAGATCCGGGCCGAAATGACCGCTTTCATCGCCAGCCAGGAAGACGAACTCGCCCAGCAGGACGCCGGGTTCCGGGCGCGGATGCGGCAGATGCTCTGGGTCATCGGCGGCACCAGCCTGTTCACCCTGGTGTTCGCGCTGCTGTTCGCCTACCTGTTCTACCGGGAGTCGCAGCGGCGGCTCAAGAACCTGATCTACCACGAGACCAAGCGCCTTCTGGACGTTCAGACCGGAACGAACGAGCAGCTGCGGATCGCCTACGCCACCCTGCAGGAGAGCGAGGAGAAGCTCGCGGTCACGTTCGGTTCCATCGGAGACGGCGTGCTCACCACCGACGCCGCCGGCCGTCTCACCGGGCTCAATTCCGTGGCCGAACAGCTTACCGGCTGGCCCCTGGCGGAAGCCATGGGCCGCCCGGTGGACGAGGTGTTCCGCGTCATCAACCAGGAGACCCGCCAGCCCTCCACCGTCCCGGTCAAAGAGACCCTGGAGAAGGGCACGGTCCACGGCCTTGCCAACCACACCGTCCTGCTCGCGCGCAGGGGAGGCGAGTGCGCCATCGCCGACAGCTGCGCGCCGATCCGCGACCGGGACGGCCGGGTGGTGGGCGCCATCATGGTGTTCCGGGATGTCTCCAGTGAATACGCCCAGCGGCAGGTCCTGCGCGACACCGAGGAGCGGCTGCGCTGGACCGAGGAAAGCTTCCGGCTGATGGTGGAGAGCGTGCAGGATTTCGCCATCGTCATGCTGGACCCGGAAGGCCGGGTGCTCACCTGGAACAGCGGCGCCCAGCGGATCAATGGATTCACCCCCGGAGAGATCATCGGCCAGGATTTTTCCCGGTTCTACCTGCCCGCGGACATCCAGGCCGGCAGGCCCGGGACGGCCCTGGCGGCGGCCACCGCCGAGGGCCGCTTCAAGGACGAAGGCTGGCGCGTCCGCAGGGACGGTTCCGCCTTCTGGGCCAGCATCGTGCTCACCTCCATCCGCGACCAGGACGGCCTGCTGCGGGGCTTCGCCAAGCTGACCCAGGACCTCACCGAACGGCGCCGGGTGGAACGGGAACTGCAGGAGGCCAAGGCCCTGGCGGAGAACGCCAACCTCGCCAAATCCAATTTCCTCTCCAGCATGAGCCACGAGCTGCGCAGCCCGCTCAACGCCATCCTCGGCTTCGCCCAGCTGATGGAGACCGACACCCCGCCGCCAAGGCCCGGCCAGCTGGCCAGCATCGCCCAGATCCTCAAGGCGGGCTGGCATCTGCTGACCCTCATCAACGAGATCCTGGACCTGTCGAGGGTCGAGTCCGGCCAGGTGCCCATGTCCCGGGAGCCGGTGTCGCTGACCGAGGTCCTGGGCGAATGCCGGGCCATGATCGAACCCCAGGCCGGCAAGCGCGGCATCACCCTCCGCTTCCCCCAGTCCAGCCGGCCCAGTTTCGTCCTGGCGGACCGGACCCGGGTGAAGCAGGTCCTGATCAACCTTCTGTCCAACGCCATCAAATACAATGTCCAGGACGGGGCGGTGGAGGTGCTCTGCCAGGAGCGCGCGCCGGGCCGGGTCCGGGTGACCATCCGCGACACCGGCCGGGGCCTGGACCCCGGGCAGGTGGCCCAGCTGTTCCAGCCGTTCAACCGGCTCGGGCAGGAGGCCGGCGGCGAAGAGGGCACGGGCATCGGCCTGGTGGTCGCCAAGCGGCTGATCGAGCTGATGGAGGGCACCATCGGGGTGGAAAGCGCCGTGGGCGAAGGAAGCGGATTCTGGTTCGAGCTGCATGCGGCGGCCGCGCCGGAACTGGCGGCCGATGCGGGCTCCGAGGCGCCGGACCGGCTTGGCGTGGAGCCCGGAGCGCCGGTCCGCAGCGTACTCTACGTGGAGGACAATCCCGCCAACCTGAGCCTGGTGGAGCAGATTCTCGCCCGCTATCCAGACCTGCGCCTGCTGTCCGAGAGGGATGGAACCAGCGGGGTCGAACGAGCCAGGGCCGTCCTGCCCAATGTCATCCTCATGGATATCAACCTGCCCGGGATCAGCGGCTACCAGGCCCTGGAACGGCTGCGGGCGGATCCCGCGACGGCGCACATCCCGGTCATCGCCCTCAGCGCCAACGCCATGACCAGCGATATCGAACGGGGGTTGAAGGCGGGGTTCTTCCGGTACCTCACCAAGCCCATCAATCTCAATGAATTCATGGATGCGCTCAAGTTGGCCCTGGCCGGGGGAGCGGTGTCCAGGTAGTCCCGCGGGCGTGGCAGTCCTGGGAGGCCCTCCATTGGGTTTGACCCCCCAGGCACAGACAGATCGGTATTTTATTAATTAAACTCATATGAATAAAGAAACATTTTGACATTTCGCTTGCCTACCCTTTGCCGGATGCCGATCAATCCATTGAAGGGTGGCCCCACGTGGACGTCAATCCGATCCCAGCACAACTTCCGGCCGCCGCAGCCGGTTTCAGCGCCAATGCGGCCGCTCCGGCCCGGCGAGGCCAGCGCCGCCGCTGGGCGGAACCCATTCCGGGGGCCAACCCGCTTTCCCGCAAGGACCTGAACGCCCTCCTGGTGGCCGCCCTGGCCACCCCCGGATCCCTCGCCCTGGCCGGCCTCGGCACGCCCGGCCAGACCGGCCTCGCGACCTCCGTTTCGGCAGCCCTGACCGCCCTCACCAATCCCGGCTCCCTCGCCATGGACAACTTCGGCGCGGGCGCCGGCCTGGCGGGCCCCGGCGAACCAGCCGCGACCGCCCAGGCGGTCCAGGCAGTTCCCAATGCCCAGAGCCTTTCCGCTGCCCTGGGCATCGCCCGGCTCGCGGCCCAGGGTGCCACGGCGTTGGCCCTGAGCACGGCCAAAGCCGCGGGCGAGGCCGCCCAGGCGAGCGCGCTAGCCGCCGAGGCGGTCAGCGCGGCGCTGACCGCCGTCAATGCGGCGGCCGACCAGATCCAGGCCGTCCTCGCCGCGGGCGGCCAGACCCTGGCAGCCAACCCAGCGCCCACGGCGGTCCCGGATCAGGCCGGCCTGGCCGCGCCCACCCAGGCCCCTGCCGCCAACCCTACGCCCGCGGCGCTCCCGGATCAGACCCCCCTGGCCGCAGCCAGCCAGGCCCCGGCCGCCAATCCTGCGCCCGCGGCGGTCCCGGATCAGGCCGGCCTGGCGCAGGAGGCCATCGCCAACTACCTGGGCGGCGGGTTCCTCGGCCAGCCCGCCGCTCCGGCCGCCGGCCGGCCCACCAGCGAAGCCATTCCTGACGTCGATGACGTTCTGCCAGCGCCGCCGGTAGCCGCCAATACCTACAGCAACCCGCACGACCGGGCCTTCGGCCAGTCAGCCGCCCACATGATCCACCCGCCGCCGGTACAGGATCCGGCCGATTCGAACGAGGTGGATGTCAACGTCTGACGGACCCCGCAGCGTCAGCGGGCGTCCTTGCGGGAGAACCGCACGCTGGAAAAGAGGCTGATCGCCGCGACGCCCGCGAAGCAGACCCCCAGGCCGGCATCGAAGCCCGCGATCCGGCCGGCCCGGAACAGCAGGCCGCCGGCGGCCAGATTGGCCAGGGCCCAGAGCACGTTCAGCGTGGGCGAGGACAGGCCCTTCCCGGGCGGGTTGGCGAAAGGCGTGGGGAACCGGTCCCCGGAAACGCCGTGCACGAAGTGCGGCACGGCATTGGCGAGCAGGATGCCGGCGAGGAGACTGGCGAGGGCGTGGGGAGCGGTCATGGTGATAGTCCTTTCCAGGAGTTTCATGCGGTGGCCTGGATGACCGCCTGGACCCCGGACCGCTCCTGGCCGAACCAGAGGGCCCCGGCCAGACAGAAGGCCCCGGCCACGAGGACGGTGTGCGGCGCGCCGATCCGGTGCGCCAGGGCGCCCGCCATCAGGCAGCCGAACGGCGCGGTCCCGAACATGGACATGAGGAAGTAGCTCATCACGCGGCCCTGCTTGTCCTCGGGCACCAGGGTCTGGAGCAGGGTGTTGCTGGCGGCGAAGACCTGCATCATGCCGAAGCCGACCAGGACCATCAGCGCCATGGACAGCCACAGGACATGGGACAGCCCGAACAGCACCAGCCCGCCGCCAAGCAGGGCGGCCGCGACCTGGAGCATGCGGCCCAGCCCGTCGCTGGACTTGCGCAAGGTGAGGGAGAGCCCCGATCCCAGCGCGCCGACGCCCGAGGCCGCGGTCAGCCAGCCCAGGGTGGCCGGGCCGCCGTGCAGCACCTGGCCGGCGAACACCGGCAGCAGGATGCTGTACGGGTACCCCACCAGGGCCAGCAGGGCCGAGAGCAGCAGGATCGCCCGCACCGGGCGGAACCCGCAGACGTACTGCCAGCCCTCGCGGATCTGCGCGAACATGCCGGCCGGGTCCGGCCGGGTGGCCAGCGGCTGGATCCGCATCATCCGCAGGGAGGCGATCACCGCCAGGTAGCTGATGCCGTCGATGAGGAAGCAGCCGCCTTCGCCCCAGGCCGCGATCACCAGGCCGGCGATGGCCGGGCCGATCAGCCGCGCGCCGTTGGCCAGGGACGCGCTGATGGCGATGGCGTTGCCCAGGTCCTCCAGGTCGTCGACCGTCTGCCCGACGAAGATCTGCCGGAGCGGGGTGTCGAAGGCGTTGACCAGCCCCTGGACCACCGACAGGACGAGGATTTCCCACAAAGTCACGACCCGGGCCAGGGTGAGCGCGGCCAGGACCAGCGACTGGGCCGCGGCGGCGGCCTGGGTCCACGCCAGCAGCCGCCGGCGGTCGACCCGCTCGATCCAGACCCCGGCGAAGGGGGCGAGGAGGAAGGCCGGGACCAGCCCGGCGAACCCCACCACGCCGAGCAGCAGCGCGGAATGGGTCAGCCGGTAGACCAGCCAGGTGGTGGCCACCCGGGTCATCCAGGTGCCGATGATCGAGATGCCCTGGCCGGCGAAGTAGAGCTTGAAGTTGCGGTGGCGCAAGGCCCGCCAGGCGTGGCCTGCGGAGGGCCCGCTCACCGTTCCGCCAGCCGCTTGAGGATCTCCCCGGCCGCGAACAAGGTCTCCTGGTCCCGCGGAGCGAGCCCGGAGACCGCCCGGGCCAGCCAGGCATGCTTGGCATCCTTGAGCCGCTGGCGGGTGGCCTCGCCCTGGGCGGTGAGCCGGATGTTGATCTGCCGGCCATCGGTGGGGTGCGGCAGGCGCTCCACCAGGCCCATGGCCGCCAGCGCGGCGATGATGGCGCCCATGGACTGCGGCTTGACGGCCTCGGCCCGGGCCAGTTCGGCGGTGGTGGCGGGCCCGCCCCGGGCGAGCCGGGCCAGCACGGCGCTCTCGCTCCAGGAAAGCTCCTGGGTGGCTGTGGCGGCGCGCACCCGGCGCACCAGCAGGCCGATGGCCTGGGTCAGTTCGGATACGGAGCGTTCGAGTTCAGGGTGGTTCGTCATGGTCCCAGGCTACGAAACGACAGATAAACTTGCAAGTTTAATTTGCAAGTTTGCCTGTCTATCTAGCGCGGCCTGGATGCCGGCCGGCCGCTACGGACGAGGCTGGCCGTCCGCCGCAGCGGCTTGCCTGGCCAGCTTCAGCTTCTTCAGTTTCAGGAAATAGGTCAGCGCGTAGTACCGGATGAAGCCGCCGACCACGATATACAGGAACACGAAAGCCAGAGTGAACAGCAGGAACAGCACCGTCAGCATGGGCCCCTGATGCCGGACTCCGGTGAAGTAGCCGGTCTTGTAGACGGTCAGCGCGATGAGCGGCAGGGCCGCGACCGGAATGGCGTAACCGTTGGCCGGCAGGACCTTTTCAACGAAGCGCCGCTCGCCGAGGCCGACCCGGGCGGCGAATTTCGCGCAGTCATGGCGCTTGGAGGCCTTCTGGGCCAGGCACAGGAACCGGTAGATCCGGGGGCGTCTCATGGGTTCATCCTGGGCATTGTCAGATTCCTGGGGGGCGCCTTAGGGATCGCGTCACGATGGCTGGAAACGATTGCACCAGTATGCACCCTGGGAGACGGCGAAGGCGGGATCAGCCCGCTGCTGCGGCGGCGGACACCGTCCGCACCGCCTGGTCAAGGCTGGGAAAGATCCCCCGCGGCCCCAGCCGTCCGGCCAGGCCGCTGCGCTCCAGATTCCTGAGCATCCTGCCGTGGGGCGCGGCCAGCACAAGGGAGACGCCCCGGCGCGCCAGTGCATCCATCGACTCCCCGAGGATGGCGGCGCCGGTGCTGTCCAGCATGGGCATGGCCCCGGCGTCCAGCACGAAGGCCCGCACCGGCTCGCCCGCGCCATCCACCAGGGCCAGGACCCGCTGCTTGAAGTGGTCCGCGTTGAAGAACAGGAGGGAGGCGTCCAGGCGGTAGACCAGCACCCCGGGCACCGCCTCCAGCCCGGGATCCCGGGCCAGGTTCTCGAAATGGGCCGTGCCCGGGACCCGGCCCAGCAGGGCATCGTGGGGCCGCGAAACCTGGACCAGCAGCAGCAGCAGGTTGAACAAGATGGCCACGACCACCCCGGGCAGGACGCCCACGCTGATCACCCCCAGCAGGGTGAGCAGGGATACGGCGAATTCCAGCGGCATGTTCCGGCCCAGGAAAGCCAGCGCGGGCAGGTCGAACAGCCCCAGGGCCGAATGGACCAGCACCGCCGAGAGCACGGCGATGGGCAGGGCGGCCATCGGGCCGGTGAAGCACAGCAGGGTCGCCACCATCAAGGCTGCGGCGACCAGGCCGGCCAGCTGGCTCTTGCCGCCCGCTGAATCGTTCACCGCAGTGCGGGAATCCGCTCCGCTCACCGCGAAGCCCCGGAGCAGCCCGGCGCCGAGGTCCGCGACCCCGAGCGCGATGAATTCCTGGTCAGGGTCGATCTCGTAGCGGTTGCGCATGGCGAAACCCCGGGCGGTCACCATGGCGCTGTTGAAGCTGATCAGGGCGATGCCCACGGCGCCGTAAGCCAGGGGTTGCAGATCCTGCCAGCGCAGGTCCGGGCGGTAGAGCGGCGGAAGTCCGGCCGGAATGGCGCCCAGCAGCGCCACCCCGCGTCCGCCCAGGTCCAGCAGGCGGCTGGCCAGGATGCCCAGCACCATCGCCACCAGCGGGCCCGGAAGCCTGGGCGCGAAGCGCTTGAGCAGCCGGAGCAGGAGGAAGCAGGCCACGCCCACCGCCAGCGTGGCTGCGCGGGTCTGGCCGAGCTTGCCGGCGAATTCCCCCATCGTGCGGAAGAAGCCCTGCGGTTTCAGGGAGAAGCCGAACAGCTTGCCGAGCTGGCCGGCGATGATGCTGATGGCGATGCCGTTGATGTAGCCGGACAGGATCGGCCGGGCCAGGAAGTTGGTGAGGAATCCCAGGCGCAGGCAGCCGGCCAGGATGCAGACGATCCCGGTTAGGATGGACAGGGTGGCGGTGAGCGAGACTTGCCGCGCCAGGTCGGCGCCGGCCAGGGGCGCCACCACCACGAGCACGATGGCGCAGGTGGCGGCGTCGGGCGCCACGATCAGCTGGCGCGAGGTGCCGAACACGGCGTAGGCGAGCAGCGGCAGGAGGCTGGCGTAGAGGCCATATACCGGCGGCAGCCCGGCCAGCTGGGAGTAGGCCATCGCCACCGGTATCGCCACCGCCGCAACCGAGGCCCCTGCGACCAGGTCCCGGCCCAGCCAGGAGCCCTGGTAGCCGGCCAGCGCCCGCAGGCCGGGCAGGTATCTCCACGAAACCCTGGCGATGCCGCCGGCCATGCTCCCGCCTCCTCCGTCCGCCGCGATCCTGTCCTGGACTGCCTTGACGATAACGCGGTTGCGCCGCCCCGGACCAGTCCATGGACTCGGCGCCGGCAGACCGGTTTCGGAACGGCTGATGGTTCAGTCGGCGTACTTGACCGAGCATCCGTACGGCCGCGAGGCCGGCACGCTCACCGCCTTCCCGGCCATGGCCTCGTCCAGCGCCTGCGCGAGATAGTTCTTCGCGATCGGAACACTTGCCGGGTCCGGGGTGGGCTGATCGTCGATGGCGCCGTTGTAGATCAAGGTTCCCGACCGGTCGACCAGGAACATGTGCGGGGAGGTCTTGGCATCGTAGAGGTGGCCCAGCCGCCCGTCCGGATCCAGCAGCGCGGCCGTGGGAACCGCGCCTTCCTGCTTCAGGTAGGCGTTCTCCTCGGCTGCCGTCACGTAGCCCTGCTTGCCCGGCGCCGAGGAGATGACCGTCAGCCAGACCACCCCGCGCGCGGTCCACTGCTTCTGCAGCTTCTGCATGTTGCCGCTGCCGTACTGCTTGCGCACGTAGGGGCAGCCGTTGTTGTGCCACTCGAGCACCACGAACTTCCCGGCGAACTCGGAAAGCGAATGACTCACCCCGAGGCTGTCGGTGGCCGTGAAATCCGGCGCCTTGTCCCCGACCCGCGCGGCCCGCGCGGGCGCTGCCAGCATCGCCGCGGCCACGATCGCCGCCCCGAATACCCGTATTTCCATGACATCCTCCTGGAACCTGACGCCGGCAATTTCCCGCCGGCGGCCTTGTCCAGTATACGTCCGCGCTAGGGACCGGCCGGCCGGGAGGGGCGTTCGCGAACCGGCGCCGACACCGTGTAGGCCAGGTTCGGGCCGAGTTCCAGCACGCCCTCGAGCCTGGCGGGCGCCCTGGCCAGCAGATCGGACTTCCGCAGCGCCAGCCGGACGCCGCCCGGGACGGCCGTGGCGGTCTGGGGCGCGGCGTTGTCGATCTGGTCAGGCTCCAGCGGGAAGAAGGTCGCCTGCGCCAGGCTGGCGCCGTGGACCGTCAGCACGAACCCGGCCGGGTCCGATTCCGCCTCGGCCGTCCAGGAAGCCGGCATCGGCCTGGGCAGGCGGGAAGCGGCCGCCTGGAACAGCGCGTGGGCGGCCGGGGCCGGACCCGGCGCCGGGCGGACCGGCAAGGTGAGCGTCAGCTCCGCCTGGCCCGGCACGCACAGCTCCTTGCAGACCAGCCAGCTGACTTCGGCGGAAAGGGTGACGGCGGCGCCGTCCGCCAGGCCGGTCCCGGGCGCCCGGAGCTCCACCGGCAGCAGCACCGAATCCCGGTAGCCGTAGTCGATCACCGAACCCGAACCCAGCCGCTCGGGCGCAGGCCACTGGACCTCCCCAGCCTGGAAGCCGGCGGGCAGCTTCCACCGGACCTGCGGCGGTTCCCCGGAATCGCCCGGATTCCGCCAGTAGACGTGCCACTGGCGCTGCAGCTGGAAGTGCAACCCCACCAGCAGAGGCCTTCCCGGCTGCACCGAATCCGCGTCGCTGACCAGCTCGACCTTCAGCTGCGCGGTCTCGGCGGCCCGGCCCCAGGCCGGCGCGAGCAGGATCAGGGCCGAAAGCAGCCCGCGCCGGAGGGTCAGGCGGCGCCAGCCTTTCCCTTGCCCTCCGGTCCTCGCGAGCTGAAAACCGCCGGCCGTCGTCTTCATGGCGTGATGATAGCGCCGGCCGGATCCGCGGGTCCCAGGGGGAAATTCAGTTGGAGATATTAATGTTGAATTTAGCTATCTTGAACCCTAAGCCCACAGGAGTTGCACCCATGGCTTCAGGCCGCTCGACCCAGCGCACCCCGAAGCCATCGGCCCGCCGGCCCTGGCGCATCGCCGCCCTGGAGGCGCTCCTGCTCCTGGCGGCCCTCCCGGCCAGGGCCCAGGAACCGCCGGCGGACCCGGGCGCCAGGGTGCTGAGCGTGCCCTATGTCTTCTTCAACGACGCCTTCGGCGCCGCGGCCGGGTTCGCCTACGGCGGCGCGGGGTTTCCCCAGAAGCAGGCCACCCTGCTGGCCACGGTCATCGTCGGAACCAACAACGCCTACGCCTGGTACCTGATCTCCCGGGACATCCTCCTGCCCGGCACCGAGCGCCTGTTCCTCGACAGCGATCTCTCCATGGGCCATTTCGGCACGATCCGCAGCTTCATCGACGGCAACCCCGCCTTCACCGGTCAGCGCGCCGGCAGCAACGACTCTGACCCCAAGAACTACGTGGAGGGCAGCGGCAACGACGACCTGGCCCGGGTGAACTTCAGGTTCCTGCTCCCCACCGGTTCCGGCCGCGCGGGCATGGGGGGCCCGCCGGTCCTGGAGCGGGGCCTGCCGGCGGCCGGGACCAGCCTGTCCTGGAACCCGCTGGAGAGCGGCAGGACCTACCTCGAGGCCCGCCCCTACTGGCGATCCCAGTCCTTCGAAGGGGACGACGGCCGGTTCGCCCAGAAGACCAACGGCATCGCCTTCTCGGTGTTCCGGGACAACACCGATTTCGCCGCCAACCCGTCCATGGGCAGCACCGTGCGGGTGCGCTACACCCGGGACTGGGGCCTCATGGACAGTTCCCGTCCCTATGCGGTCTATGACGCCGAGTTCAGCAAGTACGTCCCCTTCGGCTCCTCCGCGCGGTTCCGGCAGCGCGTCCTGGCGCTGGATCTCTGGACGGCGCAGGTGCCCACCTGGAACGATTCCAGCCAGGTCGGCGGGGCCCAGGTCGACCACCGGCCGCCGGCCTACCTCGGGCCCACCCTGGGCGGACTGTGGCGCCTGCGCGGCTACCCCACGGCGCGCTTCAACGATGCGGCGGCCATCTACTACTCGGCCGAGTACCGGGTCATCCCCGCCTGGAACCCCTTCGATGCCTGGGCGTGGTCCAGGCGGATGCTGGGCGTCGCCTGGTGGCAGTGGGCGGCCTTCGCCGAGGCGGGGCGGGTGGCTCCGGCCTGGTCGGTGAGCGGACTCCACAGCGACATGAAGTGGGACGCGGGCGTGGGCATCCGGGCCATGGCCAAGGGCGTGGTGGTGCGGGTGGACTTCGCCCGGTCGAACCAGGAGACCAGTGTCAGCATGATCGTCGGCCAGCCGTTCCAGTTCTGAGGCCCGTTCAGAAGCTGAACCCCAGTCCCACCGAGTAGCCCGAAACGTTGTCGCCGAACAGATATCGCGCCATGAGCCGGGTCCGCGTGACCCACAGCTTCCGGGCGCTGCTGTCGAGTTCCAGGCCCACCCCCAGGCTGGTGAGCCGGTCGAAGCCCAGCGTGCCCGCCTGGCTGCCGAGATACTCGGTGTGGGCGCCCTCGAGCACGTAGCGCAGGGGCCGGTCCAGCATGGCCAGGCCGGTGGGCGCGCGCCAGCGGCCCCAGAGGCCGAGGGCCTCGGCGGCGGCATGGCCCTGGACTTCGACCGAACTGTTGCCGAACGAGCGCATCTGGATGTTGGTATAGCGCAGGTCGGCATCGATCTCGCCCGCGGGCTGGTGGTCGGTCCAGACCAGCATCAGCGAGCCGCCGGCGCCGAAGGTGTTGAGATGCCCGCCGTCCAGGAAGGCGGCCTGCTGGCCCTGGAGGAAATCCCGCAGCTGCTGGCCCACCTTGGTCTCGCTGGCCAGGGTGCCGAAGGAGAGGTTGACCACAGGCCGCCACACCAGGGTGTCGCTGAGCCGGAAGTCCCAGCCCACGCCGCCGGTGGCGGTGCCGCTGGTCCACTGGAAGGGGATGGTGAAGGCGTTGGACCCGGGGCTGACCACGAACTGCGGGTCGTAGTGGCTGTAGGCCACGAGGCCCTCCAGGTAGAGCGGCCGCCCGGAGAGGGTGAAGCCGCCCCCCAGCTGGCTCATGGCGACCCCGGCGTTGCTGGTTCCGCGGTTGTCGATGGACAGCGAACTGGTGTTCAGGTCCGGCACGACCGAATAGGACATCAGCGCCAGCACCCCGTTGGCCAGCCGCTGCAGATCCACCCCCGGCAGCCGCGCGCCCTGGGCCAGCGCCAGGGAGGGCAGCAGGCAGGCGCAGAGTCCGGCCCGGACCAGGACCCGCGAGCGGCTGCCTGGGGCCGGGGCGTTCATTTGAACTCGATCTTGTAGTAGAGGTCCACGCCGCTTTCGTCGCCGGTCTGGGACTCCACCTGCCAGCCCTTGGCCAGGTCGTAGCGGAGCCGGAAGCTGTAGTTGCTGCTCACCAGGGAGCGCGCGTAGCTGGTATAGAGCTTGGGCGTGAGGTACTTGCCCACGGTGAGCATGGCCTCGGTGACGCCGGCGGGCTGGGTGTTGGCGCCCGAGGACATGGAGGAGATGGGCGTGTAGCCCATGGAGCCGGATTGCCGGGCGTCGGTCTGGATGCCCAGGGTCTGCAGGCCCAGGCGGCTTTCGATCTGGTCCTGCAGGGCGCCCAGTTGGCTGGAGGAGAGCAGGGCCCCGGCGGCCTTGGCCGCCAGGCCCGCCTGCTCGCCGTTGCTCACCGGGTGGCCCAGCAGGATGTAGCCCATCACGTCCAGGTCGGGCATGGCCGGATCGGAATAGAGCCGGGTCACCGGGTCCTGGATGGAGCCGCCCACGGTGACGCCGGCCTTCACCTCGTTGACGGTGCGCAGCGCCAGGAAGTCCAGGCTGGGCTGGTCCAGCGGTCCGCCGGCGTAGAACAGCCGGCCCCGGGTGATGTCCAGGTTCACCCCGTAGGCCTTGAAGCGGCCCTGCACCACCCGGATCTCGCCCTTGCTGGCGATCTTCTCCAGGTTCTGGAAGCCCAGGTCCAGGCTGCCGCCCAGCTGGGCGTCGATGCCGCCCAGCTTGATCTGCACCTGGTCGCCCAGCACCAGGCGCACCTGCACGTCCAGCGCCAGACTGGAAGTGCGCGGGGGCGCCGGCGGCACATCGACCAGGACCACGTCCTTGCTGGGCGCCAGGGCGGTCCGGGCCTGGCCGCCGAACACCTGCAGGCTGGGGATCCGCACCTCGCCGCGCACCTGGAGCCTGCCGGGCGAGCCCTCGAAGGTGAGGCTGGGCGAACTGGTCACCTGCAGTTCGGGCAGGAACACGGTCTGGAAGCGGTCCCCGCCCAGGGTGCCCTGGTAGCGGGTGACCCGCCAGCCCTGCAGTTCCAGGGTGGCGGTGCCGTTCAGGGAGCCCTTGCCGGAGGTGGCGCGGAAATCCTCGATGCGCACCCGGTCCTGGGCCAGCGCGGCGGTGAACGCGATGTCCTGGAGCCGGACGCCGGCCGCCGGCAGGTAGGCCCCTGCCCCGGACAGCTTCAGTTCGCCGTCGAGCCGGGGCGCCGCCCAGGTGCCGCCGATCTCGAGCCGGCCGTCCAGCTGGCCGCGGCTTTCCTGCACCAGGCCCGGCAGCAGCGCCGCCACCAGGCCCTGCTCCTGCAGCCTGGCGGCGAAGCTGGCGCGCAGCGGCCCCTGGGGCGCCAGGGCCGCCGGCAGGCGCGCCGGCAGCGGCAGCTGGAAGCTGCCGCTGGCCTGGCCACGCTCCGCCAGTTCCAGGTCGATCCGGCCGCGCAGCGACTCGCCCTGCCAGGTCCAGGTGGCGACGGCCTTCTTCAGGTCGGCCTTGAGCTCGCCGCCGGGGCTGTCCCAGGAGGCGTTGCCCTGGCTGAGGCTGGCCTCCCCGGTCAGGTCCAGGGTGTTGCCCGGCGCCAGTTCGCCCCGGGTCCAGCCGGCGCAGCGCCCCTTCAGCCGCCCGGCCAGGGGCAGCCAGGGCTGGAGCAGGGCCGGGTCCAGGCCCTGCCAGGCGAGGTCCAGCTTGCCCTGATCGGGCAGGCCCAGGCGGGCGGGCGCCGCCGAGCGCAGGCTGCCCTTGAGTCCGGCGCCGCCGGCCAGGGCCAGATCGATGGTCAGGGCCATGCCATGTTCGTTTCCTTCCACGCTGAGCTCGCTCCTGGCGAAGGGGAGGGCGTGGCCCTGCAGGGTCACTGTGCCCTCAGCCGAAGCCTGGCCGCTGAGGTCCAGGCGCGGGCCGCCGGGAAAGCCCAGCCGCAGGTGGCCCTGGCTGGCGCCCTTGAGCTCCAGGGCCGGCAGCAGCGCGTTGACCCGCGCCAGGTCCAGCCCCGTCCACTCCAGCCGGGCCGAACCGGAGAGCGGCCCCAGGCCCAGGCTCGCCTCCACCTCCAGGCGCTCGGCGGCCTGGCCCAGCAGCGTGAGCGGGCTCAGGGACAGGACCGCCGGGCCTATGCGCACCTGGGCCGGGGCCACGAGCCGCAGGGGACCATGGCGGTCCCGGCCTTCGAAGCGCTGGAGCGTGCCGGTCCACTCGCCCTGGGCGTAGCCTCCGGCCAGTTCCAGCCGGGCGTCACCATGGGGGGTGCGGGTGGCCAGGGCCACGCTGTGCCGGGCCAGGGTGCCCTGGGCCTCCAGGTCCAGGGTCTCGGCCTGGAAGGCCCCGGCCACGACCGAGCGCAAGGTGGCGGACAGGTTCAGCGGCGCGTCCGGGCCCTCTTCCAATCGGGCCTTCAGATCGCCGGAACCGATCTCGAGGCCGCCGGCGGTCAGGCGCTGTGCCTGACCGGCCAGGTGCCCGCTGGGGCGGCCGTCGCGCCAGCGCACCCAGCCTTCGGCCTGCAGCTTCCCGGCGGCCGCGGGGACCAGGTGCGAGAGGTCAGTGATGTCGGCGGCGACGGCGAGGTGCTCGTCGATGCGGCCCGAGGCCCGCAGATTGAACCCCTTCCCCGCCAGGTGCAGGCTCGCGATCTGCAGGACGCGCTCGGCCAGGCTGGCCTGGAGCTCGCCGGAGAGGGCCTGGCCGTGCAGCCGGCTGTCCAGCAGCCGGGCCGTGACCTCGGCCCGGGGCGCCCCCTGGGCCGGCAGGACGGCCCGGCCCTGGAGCTCGAGGTTGGCCAGCCCGGTCCACCTGGGATCCACCCGGGCCGGATCGAGGCCGCGGGCGCTGAGCTCGCCCTGCAGGGACAGGCCCTGCCGCCAGTCGAGCTCCAGCCGGCCCTCCAGGGAACCGCCCAGGAGCCCGCCCTGGATCGGGCCCAGGCGCACCCCCGCGGCATCGCCCTGGAAGGCGCAGGCCAGCCGCGCCGCCCGCCAGGCCCGCCCGGCGTTGGCCAGGTCCAGCCGGCCCTGGTAGCCGGCCGGGGTGCCGGTGACACTGAGGGTCCCGCCGAGCTCCGTGGCCAGGCCGAACCGGGCCAGGTCCACCTGGCTGGCCTGCAGGGTCAGCGCCAGGACCGGCTCCGGGCCCTTGAAGCCGAGGCTGCCCGCTCCGGTCACCCGGTCCTTCACGCCGGACCGGACCAGCTCCAGCTGCCGGAACCGGAAGCCGTCCCGGGTCATGCCCACCTGGCCGCCGAGGCGGAACCGCTCCGCACCGCCCTTGGCGCCGGTGAGCGAGAACCCGCCGCTGAGCTGTTCGGGCACGCTCCCCGGCAGCCATCGCCCGTGCAGGTCGAAGTGGTCCAGGTCCGCCAGGGGCCGGGCCAGGGCCAGGGCCAGGTCCGCCTGGAAGCCCGGCGCGCCCAGGTCGGCCCGGAGCCCGCCGGTCAGGCCGCCCCAGTCCGCCTTGAGGGCCAGGTCCCGGACCGAGAGCCCCCCGCCCCGCCAATGCGCGGCGGCGCCGAGGTTGCGCACGGCCAGCGGGGCGCCCTCCAGGCGCCGGTAGCTGAGGTCATCCAGCTCCAGGCGGTCCAGGTTCACCTTCAGCCGCACCGCCCACCAGGGCAGCTTCGGCCAGGTCAGGTCCGGCGCGCTCGCGCCGGGCGGAGTGCGGTCCAGGATCCGCACGCCCCGCAGGGCCGCGGAACGCAGTTCCACCTGCCCCAGCAGCAGCCAGGCGGGATCCAGGCTCAGGTCCACCGCGGCGGCCTCCGCCTCCAGCTGCGCGGTGCGGACCCGCACACCCCGCAGGCGTAGCCGGCCGAACAGCCGGCCCTCCACCTCCCGGGCGGAGATGTCAAGGCCGCCCGGGCTCGAGACCAGCGCCAGGATCCGGCGGGCCCCTCCGGCCGTGCCGGCGAGCCAGGCCACCCAGCCGGCCGCCCCGCCCAGGAGCAGCAGGCCCCCGAGGAGCAGCAGGCGCAGCAGCCGGCGCCTCACAGCGAGAACCCCACGGTGAAGTTGATCCGGTAGCCGGGGTCCTCCACCTTGAGCTGGCGCGCCAGGGAGAGGTTCATGGACCCCACGGGGGAGTGGTAGTGCAGGCCCACGCCGGCGCTCTGGTACAGGCTGAAATCCTGCCAGGAATCGAAGGCGTTGCCGGCGTCAGCGAACACCGAGACGCCCCACTTGGCGCCCAGGGCCCGCTCCAGCTCCACGGTGCCGGCCAGGAGATCCTTGCCGCCCACCACGGCGCCGTCGGCGTCCCTGGGCCCCAGGGACTTGTAGTCGTAGCCCCGCACCGAGGTGGAGCCGCCGGCGTAGAAGCGCAGGGTCGGCGGCAGCACCGCGGCGTCGCCGGACTTGGACCAGGTGGCGGCGGCCTTGAGCCGGGTCTGCAGGGTCAGGCGGCCGGGCAGCGGGATGATCTTGATGGTCTCCGCCAGCAGCTGGGCCATCTGGGAATTCAGACTGAGCGGCTGGAGGATGGCGCGCAGGTCCGCGGCGAAGTGGTAGCCGCGGGTGGGCCGCATGAGGTCGTCGTAGTGGTCGGTGGACCACCGCACCCCCGGGATCACCAGCCGCGAGAGCGAACTCTCATCGGACGTGGTGTAGCGCTCCTGCTGCAGCTTGAAGTAGGCCGTGCCCTGGGTCCGGGCTCCGAAACTGTGGTTCCTGGCCAGTTCCAGGGCGATCACCTTGCTGGTGTAGGTGTCGGGCGCGTCGTCCTGGAGGTTGAGGCTCAGGGAAGTGGAGCTCCGGAAGCCGGGGTCGCTGGGCCAGATGTAGCCCGACTCCAGCCCCTGGAGCTTCTCGGAGACGAACAGGTTCGAGTAGAACTCGTGGCCCCGGTGCAGCATGTTCAGGTCCCGGTAGCGCGCAGTGAACCGGGCGCCGGTATCGGTACCGTAGCCGACGCCGGTGCGCAGGGTCCGCCGGGGCGTCTGCTTCACCTGGACCCGGACCGGCACCCCGTCCTCCGCCGCCTCCGGAATCTCGGGGGCGAGCACCACGTCCTTGAAGCGCTCGGAATGGGTGAGGTTGAGCTGGGCCTCGCCCAGCTTCGCGTAGGAGAACACATCGCCCGGCTTGAACTCCAGGTAGCGGGCCAGGAACCCGTCCGGGTAGTCGGGCGCCCCGCTGAAGCTGATGTCCCGGAAGTGGTACTTGGGGCCCGTTTCCAGCACCAGGGCGATGACGGCGCTCGAACTGGACCGGGTGATGCGGATCTCATGCTCCGCGAACTCGGCCTTGAGGTAGCCCAGGGCCTTGGCCCGGGCCTTCAGCGCGTCCCGGGCCTGCTCGTAGGCGGGCTGGAGCAGGACATCGCCCTGGCGCAGCGGGAAGGCGGCCACCTGTTCCGCCAGGGCCGGCTCCTGCGCTCCGGGGCCGGTGAGCGACACCCGCGCCTCGGCCACCCGCACCGGCTCGCCGGGCTCGATGCGGACCCGCAGCAGGGTCGCCGCGCCCTGGCCCTCCAGGCCGATGGACACCTTGGCCTGGTAGTAGCCGAAAGGCTCCAGCGCCGACCGGACCTGGGGCTCCGCCTGGCGGGCGAAGCGTTCCAGCCAGAGCCGGTCCACCTCGCCGTCCCGCACCAGGCCGCGCGGGAGGACGAGGGCCTCCTGCACATTGTCCAGGGCCTTGCCGGTGACGCCTTCCACCAGGGTCTTGAGCGGGGCCTGGGCGGCAAGCGGCGCGACGGCGAGCAGCAGGACGGCCCAAGCGCACCGGCCGGCGGGCCCGAGGATCAAAAGGAATGCCCGAAATTAAGGTAGTAGCCGTGGTTGCTATCCTTGCCCCAGGCGGCCTCCAGCGAGAGCACGATGCCGTCCAGGGGCCGCAGCACGTAGTAGCAGCCGGCGCCGGCCATGGGGAACAGGCCGGAGGGCTCCCTGCCGGGCCCATAAAGGACGGCGGCGCCGGTGAAGGCCTTCACGCCCCAGCGCGGGTTCAGCACCAGGCGCAGCTCCCCTTCCAGCGAGCTCATGTCGGCGCCCAGGTACTCGCCCTGGGTGTAGCCGCGCAGCTTCACCGAGGAGAGCCCGGAAGGCGGCGCGTCCCTGGTCCAGCGGTTGTCGCTCTGCAGGGCCAGCACCTGGCCGGCGCCGACCGGCAGGTAGGCCTTCCACTTGAACCCCAGCTGGTCGAAGTCCGAGCTGCCCCCCAGGGCCTCCCGGTAGCTCAGCTGGTTCAGCTGCACCGACTGCCCGCGGGTGGGATTGTTCTTGTCGTCCTTGCTGTCGTACTGGGCGACCAGGCCCAGGCCCACGGCGTTGTAGCCGGTGAGGCCGACGGCCGCCAGGATGCCATCCGACAGGGCGTCCTCACCGCTCACCACGTAGTTGGTCTTGACCCCCTGGGCCCCGACGTACCAGTTGCGGGCCACCCGGGTGTAGTAGCGCACCGCGGCCAGCCTGAGATCGTCCCGGCTGCGGACGGTGAGGCCGGTGCCGCCGAAATCCTCGTACTGGTTGTTCACCGTGCCCCCGGCCAGGCC